>SXGR01289470.1_pt1 | contig 12488 bp, 9 predicted proteins | sample 3174711 | NCBI WGS metagenome assembly SXGR01 (sample SAMN11356860, study PRJNA531348) | freshwater metagenome | isolation source: freshwater sample F1-60 | place: China: Fuxian Lake, Yuxi | collected 2017-12-25
CGCAAAAACAGAGGGTAGGTCTTCACTACAACGGATTCTGGCAGTGCGTTGTTGAGGACATTGGCCTTGGTGGCGATTTTGGCCTCAAAATAGCCCAAAATGCCCGTGAACTGCGAAAGTCAGGGTAAGTCCGCAGGCCGGCTGGATCGCATCGCCCGGCGCGGCGGTATTTGGCGATCATGAGATGTTTGGCGCCATCGCCCGCGCTTCGTACGTGGAGGCCAACCGGCTCTGTTTCCGCGAGCAGGCCCGGCGCGATGTACTCTACCGGCTGGTGGCGTCAATGACGGCGCTGGCGGACTTGCCTGAGACCGAGTGGCTGGTGGCGTGTCCGCGCGTGGAGTATTCGCCGATCTACCAGCGCCTGTTCGGTTTCCGCCCGCTCGCCGCGCCGCGCCGCTACTTCGGCGTCAGTTTCGAGACCGAATTGCTGGGCATCCGGCGCGCGGAGATCCGCAGTTTGGCCGACGCGGTGAAGCCGATGCGCGCGGCCTGGAGCGAAGCACTGGCGATGGTGGCATTGCTGGCGCCGGCGGCATGAAGGCACTTGGCGGAAGCCAGTGGGGGTCGAACCCACCTGCGACACAGAGTGCCGCACGCTGGTTTTGAAGACCAGGCCCTGCACCGGCAAAGATTGGCTTCCACCGGGCAGGATAGCATCAAATGCCCCGAATACTAATCGCCACCAGCGCCAGCGTCAGGCCGATCATCAACACCACCGCGCTCCACGCCACCACGTTGTACATGGTTGAGTTGACCCACTCGTGCATTACGCGAACTTTGTTCACCAGTAGAATCATGAAAATCAGAATGAACGGGAGCAGCACGCCGTTGATCACCTGACTCAGCAATATCATCCTGACCAGCGGAAATCCGGGAATCAGAATCACGCCGCCGCCGATGACGATCAGGCCCGTGAAGAGCCAGTAGAATACTGGCGCCTCGCTAAAACGGCGGTTCACGCCGCTCTCAAAGCCCAGTCCTTCGCAGACCGTGTAAGCTGTCGAAAGCGGCAGAATGCAGGCCGCGAAGAATGACGCGTTGAGCAGTCCCGCGCAGAAGAGTAAGTAGGCCCAGGACCCGAAGGGCTTGAGGCCTTTGGCGGCATCGGTGGCATCGGAAATATCCTGCGGCTTGACGCTCCAGATCGCGCCGGCACAGGAGACGATGATGAAGAAGGCGATCACGCTCATCACTACGCAGCCGACAATCACTTCAATGCGGGATTCCGGGTAATCCTTCGCCTTGATACCCTTCTCCACGATTGCCGCCTGCAGATAGAATTGCATCCACGGCGCCACCGAGGTGCCCACCATGCCGATCACCATCTGTAAGTACCCCGGCTCGAGCATCAGCACCGGCCGCACGCTATAGATTGCAGCTTCCTTCCAGTCCGGCTTCACCAATACCCCGGAGACGATATAGCAGACATAGAGCGCGCAGGCAAACAGAAAGATCTTCTCAACCGAGGCGTACGTGCCTTTGACGATCAGCAGCCAGACGGCGGCGGCCGCCAACGAAACCGATAAGTACCGGGTGACGCCGAATAGTTCGAGCGAGCTGGCAACGCCGGCAAAATTCGCCATGACGTTGAGTAAGTTCGCGGCCACCAGCGCCGTCAGCATCAAAAACGTGGTCCTGAGCCCGAATTCTTCGCGAATCAGATCCGACAAGCCCTTCTCGGTAACCGCGCCCATGCGCGAGCACATCTCCTGCGTTACGATCAGCAACAGCGTGATGGGCGCCAGAGTCCACAACGGCAGATAGCCGTACTTGGCGCCCGCCTGCGAGTAAGTAAAGATACCGCCGGCGTCGTTGTCCACCACGGCCGTGATGAATCCCGGCCCGATCACCGAGAAGAAGACGAGGATGCGATGGTGGAGCGACTTGAACACTCTTAACTCACCGTCCTTGCCTCAGCGATGAAATCACCTCGTGAGCCATGATGACTCCCTGCAGCACCTTCTCCTCATCGACCACCGGCAGGCTTAGTAAGTTGTATTTGTCGAACAGTTCCATTACCTCGTCTTCAGGCATAGAGACCGGCGCTTCGATGAGCCGCTCGATTTCCAGTTCGGCGAGAGTCATTGCATACGGTTTACCCAGCAACCTCCCCAACGGGATGACCCCATCCAGCCTGCCCTCGGGGTCCACGATGAAAATAGTATTGAGTCCATCGGCCGCTTCGTCCCGCCCAATCGCCGCCACCGCATCTCCCACCGTGCTGCCAGATAGCACCGCCGTGTACTCGGTAGTCATCAACCGGCCTGCCGTGCCGTCCTCATAGTCCAGCAGTTCGCGCACCTCGGTCATGGGCGCGGCGTCCATCTCGTGCAGGATCTCCGCGGACGTCTCCTCTTCCACTTCACTCAACGCCGCCGCGGCTTCATCCGGCGCCATCTCTTCCAGAATGTGCGCCGCCGTTGCGGTCTCCAGGTTCTCGAGAATCGACGCCTGAATGTCTGGCTCGAGTTCGGAGAGCGCTCCGGCCGCGGCTTCGGCGTCCATCGCCTCAAAAAGGGCGCCGCGATCTTCCGGTCCCAATTCTTCCACGATGTCGGCCAGGTCCGCCGGGTGCATCTTCTCCAGCAGCGTCGTAGTAATATTCAGCCGCAACCGTCGTTGTGGATCGGGCTCGAGAATATTCGAGTACTCCCAAGGTATGGAATTGACCGAGATCTTCTTTTGTAACTTGCGAATCCACTTAGGCGGCAGCACGCCTTGAAACAATCGCCGGAAGACGCTACGGATGCCGATGTCGACCTCCAACACCCACAACGCGCGCCCTTCACGGATCTGAAACGTAACGTCGGTGACGCGCACTACCTTTCGGCCCTGCGCGTCGATAATCTGCTGATCGAGCAGGTCCCGCACCAAACGGAGCATGTACTCACCGGCGTGGTACGGCAGCAGCACTTCATCGCGCAGCCGAATGCCATCGAGCGAAATCGATTCCACTTGATCGTGACGGATCGAAAGCCAGGTCCATCCGCCGCCCACCAGAAAACGGTCCACGCGCGCCGGGTCCACCAAAGGCAACAGCGCCGCGTCCTGGATCTTGCCAAGGCGCCGGCCCCGCAAGTCGTACACCACGAGCCCGATGAGCTCAGTCAGGTAGAGATGCGATAACAACGGTTCGTGCATTCGGTCTGCGCTAGCATGAAGAGTTCTGTGAGTGACCCCGAAAAACGAAATGAGCCGCCTCTCTTCCTTTGTAGCGCACGGCCTCATGCCGGTTCTACTTTTTTGTTGGATTTCTTGTAACAGTTCGAAAACAAGAGGACCGCTGACGCCCGCCCAAGGCCTCGCCTCGTTGCAATTCAGCGATGCCTTTGAGGCCGTACTGTTTGCGGCGGAGCCGGACGTGGTTGATCCCGTCGACATGGTGTTCGACGAGTCCGGGCGCCCCTACGTCGCCGAAATGCTCGATCTGCCCTACGACCCGCCGCCCGGCAAACCGGCGCGCGGCCGCATCCGCCTGCTCGAAGATACCAACGGCGACGGAAGGGCCGACAAGGCCACAATTTTCGCCAGGAACACGTTGCATGCCTCGGGCCTGATGCCCTGGCGCGGCGGCCTGATCGTCCCCGCTTCGCCGGAGATTCTATATTTCAAAGACACCAACGGCGACGGCCAGGCAGACACGCGCGAGGTGTGGTTCACGGGATTCTTCCACGGCAACCCCGAGGCGCAAATCACCAACCCCCGTTTGGGACCCGATGGCTGGATTTACTTTTCCAACTCCGGCGCCGAGGGTCTGATCAAGTCGCCCAAACACCCCAATCATCCGCCTGTACAGGTACGTGGCGGCGATTTCCGTTATCACCCGGTGCGGGGGATTTTCGAGGCCATCTCAGGCACCGCCCAATTTGGCGCCACGATCGACGATTGGGGCAACCGGTTCATCGCCAAAAACACCGTCCATCTCCGTCATGTTGTGCTGCCCCGTTCCTACCTGATGCGCGCGCCGATGCTCGAGATCGCCATCACGATGCAGGATCCTTACGGCGACACGCCGCGCACCATGTATCCGCTTACCGAGCCGCAGGAGTGGCGCCTGGTCCGCACCAAGATGCGGCAAAAGCGCTTTGACGAACTGAAGAACGGACGCACCGAGATCCTGTCGGGCACGTTTACCGGAGCTACCGGCAGCACCATTTACTCCGGCGATGCGTGGCCCGAAGTGTACCGCGGTAATGTTTTTACAGGTGATGTCTCCGCCAATCTGGTGCGCCGCGATATTCTGACGCCCGACGGCGCCACCTTTAGGGCGCGCCCCGCCCCCAGGACCGGCTCAAAGCACGGCGAGTTCCTCGCCTCCACCGATCAATGGTTCCGGCCCACCTGTTTCGCCAACGGCCCTGACGGCAACCTCTACCTGATCGACATGCAGCGCGAGGTGATTGAGACGCCCCTGTCGATCCCGGAGGAACTGCGCAAGAAGATCGATTTCCGCAGTGGCGAGAACCTGGGGCGCATTTATCGGATTATCTCCAAGCGCTCCAAAACAAAACGCGGCGTTCGCGTGGAACTGGGAAAGGCGTCGACTGCCGAGCTTGTAACTCTCCTCGAGCATCCGAATGGTTGGCATCGGGAGACGGCGCATCGGCTACTGCTCGAGCGCATGGACAAGACCGCGATTCCAGCTTTGAGGGAGAACGCTCTCCAGAGCACGTCTGCGCCAGCGCGGCTGCGCGCTCTCTATTTGCTGAGCGACTTCGGCGCGCTCGATCCGGCGGCCATCGCGGCGGCGCTCAACGACGCGCAGCCCGACATTCGCCCGCACGCGATTCGCCTGGCCGAGGGCGTTCCGGCGCTCGAGAAAAATATCCTCGCGCTCGCAGCCGATCCCGACCCGCGCGTCCAGTTCCAACTGGCGCTCACTTTGGGGAATCTCAAGTCGCCCTCCGCCAAGCCCGCGTTGGTGGCGCTGGCCGCGCGATATCAGGCCGACCGGTGGATTGGTCCGGCGCTCCTCTCCTCGGTTGCCAACTATCCCGGCGAGTTCTTCGATCGGCTGCAGGCCCGCGGCGCGGTGGCGAAAGAGATGTCCAGCGGGTTGGGCTCGCTGATCGGTTCGCGCAAGGACCCGCGCGAAATCCGCAACTTCCTCTCTTCGCTCGCGCGCGCCCCAGAGGCACAGGCTGGCTTGACGGGCTTGGCGCGCGGGTTGCGCCTTGCCGGGGCCCGGCGGCTGCAGTTGCCTGGCATCGAAGGCGCGCTGGCGGGGTATCTCGACGCCGGGAGCGAGGCGGCGTGGGAGGTAGCGCGATACTTTGACACCCGCGGCTTGATCGATCGCGCGGCCAGGGAAGCGAAATCGGTGGAGCTTCCGTTGAACAAGCGAGTGCTCGCCTTGGGGGCCTTGCGTGGCGCGACTTTTGACAGAGCGATGCGGGCGATCCGCGCGGTGTTGGCCGCCAATCCGCCACCCGAGATGCAGAGCTCGGCGATCCTGGCGATCTCTTCGTTTGAAGACGCCGGGGTGGCGCCCGCTTTGCTGAGTTATTGGAAGGCGTTCTCTTCCGAGGCGCGGTCCAAAGCCGTGGGCGCGCTGCTGGCGCAGAAGGACCGGATTCCGGCGCTGCTCGACGCGCTTGAAGCCAACCGGATGGAAGTGAATGCGCTCGAAGTGGGCGCTCGCAACCGGCTGCTTGAGCTCACCGACCCTAAGCTCCTCGAGCGAGCCCGCAAGATTTTGCAAGCGGCGGGCGGTGACCGGCAGAAGGTGGTGGCGGCCTACCAGGACGTGATCGGGCTCAAGGGCGAGGTCACGCACGGGAAACAAATCTTCGAAGACGCGTGCGCCAGCTGCCATCTGCCCCGCCAGCAGGGCGGCCGCATCGGGCCAGACCTGTCGGGCATCAACATGAAGACCAAGGAAGAATTGCTGACGGCGATTCTCAACCCCAGCGCCGCCATCGAGCAGCGCTTCGTCAACTACCTCATCACCGCCACCGACGGCCGCATGTACGATGGCGTGCTGGCCAGCGAGACGCCGGGTTCGGTGACACTGCGCGGCGGGGCCGAGGAAGACGTGACGATTCTACGCCCGCGGATTCAGGAAATCCGCGCATCGTCGATTTCGCTCATGCCTGAGGACATCGAGAAGACGCTGAAGAAACAGGATCTCGCGGATGTAATCGCCTACCTGCGCGGCGGGCTTTGACCGGCCAGCGCCAAGCCTAGCGCCCGCCCAAGCCTCCGTAAATCCGTTCCCGGAACGTGCGCTCCTTTTCGAGATCGCCGAGCTTGAAGTAGACGTCCGACAACTTCAGCCAGACGGGCCCTGGCTGTGGATGCCCGTCGAGGCTCAGCTCGTAGAGGCCACGGGCGCGCCCGGTGTTACCGCTCAGAAAGGCGGCGTCTCCCAGACGTTCACGCCACAAGCTCTGTTCAGGAACGGCGGCGCGGGCGAGCATGCCTTCGGCGAACTGTTCGGCCCGTGTCGACTCGCCTTGCCACAGCAAGCCAAGAAAGTATTGCTCGGCCAAGGGCCCACTGGACTCACGCTCCACCGCGTCCAGATCGCCGCGCGCCAAGCCGATCACCGCCAGCGCGGCCGGAAGCCGTGGATCGCCGCGCCAGACAGGGATGATCCCGGCCAGCCGCCGGTCGACCTCCTCCCAACGCGCCAGGTGCGCTAGCGCCATCACGGCGTCGATTTTGAATAGTGGCGACGATGGGGAAAGCCGGGAGGCGCGATCGAACTGCTCCAGCGCCGCTTCGGCCTCGCTCGCTTGCAGCGCTTCCACCCCGGCCCGCCACGCAATCACCGATTGCAGGATTGCCCGGCTGCGTGCGCCCAGGCTCTCCGAAACCGGGGTAGATTCTCCGGAAAGAATCTTGCCGAGCAGTTCACCAGCCTGATCCTCTCGCAACGCCGCGGTTTCCGCCGGTCCAATCCCCAGGTCCGCCAGACTCATCATCGACACAGGCATTGGATGCAAGGCGCGCGCGTTGGGCGTCGTTCCAGTAATCGACAAATAGCTTGCGTCGTCCGGGGGCGAGGAACGGCTGGTGAACGATCGCTTGGTCAACGCCCACCAGCACGTCATCCACGTAGTAAACGACCTTGGATGCGTCGGTTTCGTGGTCTCCAATGAACGAAAACTTGTCCACTTGCGAACCGGGCTGATTAGGAGAGTTCGCTTGCCCGCGCACCTGCGCGACCGGGGTCTCGAGCCCCTCCTGCCGGATGGTCAGATCGTAAACGCCCGCGTCGATGTCATAAGTAACATCGGCGACATACCAGACGAACGGACGCATCGCAAATAGCTTCTTCGGCATGCTGTCAGAGATCGCCGCGAGATACCCGCCGGCAACGGTCTTCAGCCAGAATCCGATGCCGTGTTTCTTCACCTTGAACCACTGTGGTCCAGCCAGCGCGATGTTCAGTTCTTCCTCCGGATCGGTCGTCATGATGGCAAAGTGGAGGTAGAGCTTCCCCTTGGTGCGGAGCGGGACGTAGCCTTGGAGCTCGGGAAAGGAGTGGTCTCCGGGAACATCGCGCAGTTCCACGCTGCGGTATCCGCTGAAGCGGTTCAAAGCGCTGAGGGTGACCGTGCCTTGTCCAAACTGGAATACCGAAAAAGTATCCGGCCCGGCATCGAGGGCGCCATCATCGAAGCTGTAGCGCACCAGCGTCGAAGGCTCCACGCGCGGCTGCGCCCCGGCGGTGGCCCCGGTCAGAATCAGGAGCAGTCCTACAAGCCAGACGTGTATTCTTCCAGCCACCGTTTCCACACCCTTATCTTCTGTTCTCGCTCCGGCAGCGAGCCGTTCGGGTTGAAGCCCTTGGTTTGCCCCGTGTGAATGCTCAGCGCCTGCAGTGCGATGCTGCGAACGTCCACTTTGTCGTCACGCAGTGCATCGATCAACGCCTCATACAGACGGACTTTCTGAGGTTCGCTCAAATGGACCTGATCATTGGCGAGCGCGCAGGCGGCTTTGTCACGAAACAACGGGTTGGAGTCGGTGCGCATGTTGGCGAGCAGCGTTTCCACCACATCCTGATCGTTGCTGACGCGGCCGAGCGCCCATTGGACCTGCAGGCGCAGATCGGGGTTGGCCGTGTGGACGTCTTTCATCAGGGCGCGTTTGGCCTCCGGCGACTTCCAGCTGAGTTCGTAGAGGGTCTGGGCGACGCGGGCCTTCAGGCCTTCGTCGGTGCTGGCCTCATACAGGGCGACCAGCTTCGGCAGGACCGGCTGGCCTAGCGATTTGATCGCCCCGATGTCATGCGCGGAGACCCAGTTTTGAAGCTGCCCTGGCGTGGTGCCCTGGCCGAATACCGGGTGGCGCGCCAGCGGCGGCAAAAGAATCAACACCGGAAGTAGCGCGGCGGCCAGAGGGCGTGGCATAGGTTCTCCTTCCATTGTGAGCACGGCGGTGCGAAATAGCCATCAGGCGAACACCCGATCAATCACCTTGCCGTTTTGGCTTCTTGTCGCGTACAAAGGGGCATTGGGTTGCTATTCTAGGCCGGATGATGAGAGTAGCCGCTGGCGCTTTGCTTTTCGCATTTTGCCTGTTTGGGCAGCGTGCCCGTTTTGCCACCGGGTATATGTATAGTTACTACGTGCCGCAGTCGGCCAGCACGCCTTGGCGGCCCGCGTGGTCCCCCGATGGCCGGGAAATCGCATTCGGGATGTCCGGCTCAATCTGGAAGATCGCGGTGGGTGAGACAACGGCGTATGAGCTGACCGCTCATTCGACTTACGATTCCTCTCCCGCCTGGTCGCCCGATGGGAGTTGGATCGCCTATACCAGTGAGGACTCACAGGGCGTGAACCTGATGCTTCTCAACGTGGCCACGCGTGAGAGTACCGTGCTTGCGAAGGGGGGTATTCATGCAGATCCGGCGTTTGCTCCCGATGGACTCCGTCTGGCCTATGTGAACGGCGAGTCTCCAGGCACATTTCACGTGTATGCGATGCCTTTCGACAACGGCCGCGTATCGGCTCCTGTTCAAATTACGAAGCCGAATAGCTTTGGAAGGGCGAGGCTCTATTTTGGCGTGAATGACGATCATTTTTCACCGGCTTGGTCTCCGGACGGCAGGGAGTTAGTGCTGGTCTCAAATCGAGGCATCCCGCTTGGATCCGGCGCAATCTGGCGTGCATTGGCCGAGCCCGACGCGATGGCGAAGGCGCGCATCGTCTTGCGCGAGGAGACTCTCTATCGCACGCAGCCGCAATGGTCGCCCGATGGCAAGCGGCTGCTCTATAGCTCGCATCGCGGCAGCCAGTTCAACAATTTGTATGTCTTGCCGGCCGAAGGCGGCGAACCGTATCAATTGAAGTTTGGCACGTGGGATCACTTTGAGCCCCGCTGGTCGCCCGATGGCGAATGGATCGCCTATGTTTCAAACCAGCATGGGCTGAGTGATCTTAGATTACTCCGTACGCATGGCGGGGAGGAACGAAAAGTGGAAATTCTCCGGCGCGTCTACCGGCGGCCGATGGGCACGCTCGACGTGCTGGTGAATGGTGCGGCGCGATTTTATCTTACGGCGTCCGACGGGAAGACTTACACTCCGCCCACCTCCTTTCAGCGCGTGGCGGGACGATTCTCACATCGCGATTTCTTTCACGCCGAGAAGAGGTTTACCGTGGATCTGCCCGCTGGCGAGGCGGTGCTGGAGGCCGCTCGGGGCGTTGAGTTCAACCCCTCCACTCAACGATTGAGGATCGAGGCGGGCCGGGTAACCACAGTTACGGCCGACCTGAAACGCATGGTCGACATGAAGGCGCGAGGCTGGTGGTCCGGCAGCGATCACATTCATATGAACTACGCAGGCAACTTACATAACACGCCGGAAAACCTGATGTTCATGGCGCGTGCCGAGGACCTGAATGTCGTCGGCGAGAAAGTCGCCAACAAGGACCACCGCATCTTCGACCACCAGTTCTTCACCGGGCAAGCCGACAAACTTTCGAGCGCCGAACATATTATGAAGTTCGACCAGGAGTACCGGCCCCCCTTTTACGGCCATATCAACTGCATCAACTTGACCCGGCATCTGATCTCGCCGTTTACGACTGGCTATGAAGGGAGCGCCATCGAAAGCCTGTACCCAAGCAATACGGATATGTTCAGGCTCGCCCGGGCGCAGGGTGCCAGTTGTGGCTATGTGCACCCGTGGTCCAAGGTTCCCGAACAGACCACTTATTCGGTGGCCCTGGGCTTTCCCGTGGACCTTGCGCTTGGCGCATTTGACTATCTGGAAGTGCTCACTACGGCGGAGATGTTTACGCACACCTCCACCGTCTGGCACCGTGCGCTCAACTGCGGCTTCAAGGTGACGGCCTCGGGTGGCGAAGACTCGATCCTCAGCCTGCACGCGACCCCGATTATGGGATCGGGCCGCATGTACGCGTTTCTGGGTGGCAAACTCGAGTGGCCTCGCTGGGTGCAGGCCGTGAAGAAGGCGCAGACCTTCGTGACTAACGGGCCGCTGTTGCGCCTTGAGATCGATGGCCTGATGCCGGGTGATGAGATTCAGCTACCGGTCGATGGCGGTTGGGTGGAGGTCACAGCGGGGGTCGAATCGATAACGCCGCTCGAAAAGATGGAACTGTTTTTCAACGGGAGACCCATTGAGACCGTAGTGGCCGGTGGAAACCGCGGCGAGTTCCGGAAGCGCGTCAAAGTAGATCGCAGCGGTTGGTTCACGCTCCGCGCCTCCCATAACAAACCGCAGCATCCGATTGATGATTCCTATATCGTCGGCGAGACGTCGCCGATCTATGTGTACAAGGGCGGCCAACCCATCCGATCCGCCGTTGACGCCAACTATTTCATTCGCTGGATCGACGACATTACGCGACAAGCGCAAGAGCATCGCGGGTGGCGATCGGACCTGGAGCGGAAGCATGTGCTCGGTCAGTTCGCCGAAGCGCGCCGGATTATGGAACAGAGGGCCAAGGAGGCTCCAGCGCAATAACCAGAGAGCCCCGCGGATTGAGATGTGTTGAGCGCTGAGCGGCAATGCGATTATGGTTCCTTACATGAAGATCGAAACCATCGCCGTTCATGCCGGACGCCACATCGACCCTGCCACCGGCGCCGTGGCCACGCCGATCTATCTTTCCACCACGTTCGAGCGCGGAGTCGACGGCGGCTATCCACGCGGCTTCAGCTATTCGCGAGAGGAGAATCCGAATCGGCAGATGCTGGAGCGGTGTCTGGCGGCGCTCGAGGGCGGCCAGGAGGCTCTCTGTTTTTCGTCAGGGCTGGCGGTGGTGAATGCAGTGGTTCAGGGCATGGAACCGGGCGACCATATTCTTGTGGCCGACGATGTCTACTACGGCCTACGCAAGGTAGTGGGCGAAGTGTTTGCCAAGTGGCCCATCGAGATCAGCTACGTGGATATGACCGATCTTGATGCGCTACGCGCCGCGGTGCGTCCGTCGACGCGCCTGGTATGGCTCGAGACGCCGTCAAATCCGCTGATGAAAATTGTGGACATGGCCGAGATTGCCAAGATCGCGCACGCGGGCAAGGCGATCAGTATTTGCGACGCCACATTTACGACGCCGGTGATCCAGCGGCCCTTCGAGTTCGGCATCGACATGGTGATGCATTCCACCACCAAGTACATTGGGGGCCACAGCGACACGATGGGTGGGGCATTGATCACCAAGTTCGACAACTATCTGTTCGAGCGGGCCCGCAAAGCTCAACGTTACGGCGGCGCGGTGCCATCGCCATTTGAGTGTTGGCTGACGCTGCGCGGCGTAGAGACGCTGCCGGTTCGTGTGCGGGCGCAGTCTGAGAATGCGGCGCGGATAGCGGTTTGGTTGGCGGCGCATCCGAAGGTCGAGGCCGTTCATTACCCCGGCCTCGCTACCCACCCAAACCACGACATCGCCGCGCGCCAGATGAAGGGCGGCTTTGGCGGGATGCTTTCGATCCGGCTGCGCGCGACGCGACAGGAGACGATCGGCGCGACACACAAGACTAAAGTGTTCATTCGCGCGACCAGCCTGGGCGGGACGCATAGTCTGATCGAGCACCGCCAGTCGGTGGAGGGACCATTGAGTAAGACTCCGCCGAACTTGCTTCGGCTGTCGGTCGGGCTCGAGCACGTCGACGATCTGGTCGCCGACCTCGAACAAGCGTTACGCTAGAGCGTCTGGCCGTCGAACTCACCAGCCGAGTCGAATACCATAGCCGTAATGAGTTTCGAACTATCCCCGCGCGTCCAAGAGCTGCAAGCCAAACTATTGGCGTTCATGGATGATCATATTTACCCGGCTGAACGGCCCTGGGCCGAGCAGGTGCAGACCGGCGAGCGGTGGAAAGAAATTCCGCTGGTCGAGGATCTGAAGATCAAGGCGAAGGCTCAAGGATTGTGGAACCTGTTCCTGCCAAATTTAGAACACGGGCCGGGCCTGACGAATCTGGAGTACGCACCGTTGTGCGAAATTATGGGGCGCGTGGCCTGGGCTCCGGAGGTTTTCAACTGCAATGCGCCGGATACC
>SXGR01097639.1_pt1 | contig 12484 bp, 8 predicted proteins | sample 3174711 | NCBI WGS metagenome assembly SXGR01 (sample SAMN11356860, study PRJNA531348) | freshwater metagenome | isolation source: freshwater sample F1-60 | place: China: Fuxian Lake, Yuxi | collected 2017-12-25
AACGGCGAGCCATCCAAGCGCCATGACGCCGATGACGATCCATCGGTCGCGCGACAGACCGGCGAGCGCGGTGTCGTGCGCCGCATGCTCGGTGTCGCGAAGGCTCCGGACGCGGCCGGACATCTGGTCGAGCGTGTTGCGGCTGTCGCTGAAGATGACGTCGGCGGCCATCAGCGCCTGGCCGAGGCGGAGGTTTTCACGCACGCGGGTGTCGGCGGCGACGAGCGACTCGATCCCGGCGGTGAGCCCTTCCACGGTCGCGTGCGCGTTTTCGGAATGCAGGTGGCCGCTCAGCCCCGAGGTGTCGTCGTAGAGCTGGCGGATCAGCGCCGACATGCGCTCGAACCACGGCTCGCCGCCCTGGCCCGGCGTGACGTAGGCATGCTGCGCGGCGGCCACGTCCACCAGTGCGTCGGTCAGCCGCGCGACGCGCGCGCTGACGTCCGCGTCCGCAGCGCGGAGATCGGTCGCGCGCCGATCGAGATGTCTGAGGAAAAGTCCGGCAGCAACTCCACCGGCAAGCAGGATCGTCAGCAGCGTGATGCGGATCGATCGCTTGTGCACTCCGGACAGGATAACACTCTAGCTGGTAGGTGGTAGCTGGGGGGAAAGAAGCTGGTAGCTGGTAGTTGGTAGCTGGTAGGAAAGCAAAGATGTAATTGCTACCAGCTACCGGCTACCGACTACCACCCAATTCGTAATCCGCTCGTCCAGGACACTCCCGAGTAGGCGCCGCCGTCGTTGACGGAGTCCTTCAGGTCCGCGAACTGAAGGCCGCTCTGCAGCTTGAGCTTGTGGCCGTAGAAAAAGTAGTTGGCGCCGAGATAGACCTCGTTGTATTCGTCGCCGCGTCCTGGCACGACCGCGCTCTCGTAGGTGCCGAGGCGCACGCCATTGGGGCCATCGCTCTCGAGGAAGGTGTAGCGGCCGATTACCTGCAGCTTGTCGCTGACGTTGTAGTAGGGCATCGCCATGATGCCGAACAGGTCGCTCTGTGCGAGATATCCCGTCGCCGTGGAGACGTCGGTGCGCAGGCCCCAGTCGCCGGTCTCCAGCCTGAAGTTCATCGACAGGATGTTTTCGAGCTGCCGCGTGAACGTGTTGTCGCGGTCCTCGTTCTGATGCACGTAATTGGCGCTGAGGACGGCCTGATCGACGCCGAGGCGCTTCGCGAAGTCGTAGCCGACCACGGCGAGCGTGGCGATGCCGCCGTCGAACTTGCCGAACTCGGGCGTCGCTTCGCCGGCCGAGTACATGCCGACCCGGTAGGACCACGGCGCCACGCGGCCGGACACGCTCACGCCCGGCAGGTATTCCTGCGGGAACCAGATGTTGTTCGTCAGGTTGCTGCGGTCGATCGTCAGCAGCTCCTTCGACGAGGTCGCGCCGTCCATCGTGTACGGGATGCCGTGCTTGCCGACGGTGAGCGCGAAGGCGCCGCTCTTGTTCCACTGCACGTAGGCGTCGGTGAGCCGCACGTACAGCGGATCGATCTCCTGCGGGTTCAGCTCCGCTTCGGCGTGCAGCGTGAAGGTCTTGAACAGCGTGATGCGGGGGCCGACGCGAAACCGCCGTGTGTTCCATTCGTCGTGGCCGCCCTGGTCGGCGCTGATGGTGTTGAACTCGTGTTGGAAGCGGCCCGTGAAGAGGACGCGCTGCACGACAGGATTGGAGCTGTCGTCGTACCAGTTGGTGGCGCGCGCCCAGATCTTGTCGTAGATCGACGCGGGCTTTTCAGCCGACTGCGCGACGGCCGGACTGGCCGGCGCCAGCAGCAACAGCAGCAGTGCGACGGAGAGTTTCTTCATACCTGCTAGAAATAGCGCCTGCAGGTTTCGTGCGAATGTCACATGTGTTACGTGTGCGTAACAGTTGTGCGACGGCTGGGATGGCCGGCCTCTGCCGTTAATACACCGGCAGGTACGGCGTGAGCCACTGCGCGATGACGGTGAAGCGGTTGGTGAAGATCAGCACGCCGATCACGACCAGGAGCGCGCCTGAGACAAGCTCGACCTTGTGGTAGTGATGCCGGATTTTCGCGAACGCGGCGAAGAAGCGATTGATCGCCAGCGCGGTCGCGAAGAACGGAATGCCGAGGCCAATCGAGTAGGCCGAGAGCAGCCGCACGCCCTGGCCGACCGTCTCCTGCGTGGCGGCCACCGCCAGGATCCCCGCCAGGATCGGGCCGAGACACGGCGTCCAGCCGAAGGCGAACGCCATACCGACGAGCACGGCGCCGATGAAGCCCTCGGGCCGCTTCCGCGTCTGCACCCGTTTTTCCTGGTACAGCCACTCGATGCGCAGGACGCCCATCGTGTGCAGGCCGAAGATGATGACGACGGCGCCGGCAATCCTGCCGAGGAGTGTCAGCTGCGACATGAAGAACTGGCCGATGGCGCTGGCCGACGCACCGAGCGCCACGAACACGATCGTGAAGCCGAAGATGAAGGCGAGCGACGCCAGCACCGCCTGGCGCTGCACGCCCGGGGGCGCGGCGACGGCCACCGCGGCGCCGCCGGCCGTGGTGCCGCGCATCTCGTCGAGCGAGAGCCCCGAGATATAGGAGAGATAGCCGGGCACCAGGGGAAGGACGCACGGCGAGATGAACGACAGGATGCCTGCGCCAAACGCCGCCAGCAGCGTGACGTTCTCTTCCATGAAGCCTTACGGGTTCAGTCCTGGCCGACGGGTCTCAGCGGGATGAACATGCCCGCCGGCGGCGGACCTTCCATCTGCACTGAGTGTCCCTTGACCGGCGGCAGGTCCTGGAAGAGGAAGTCCCACTTCCAGCGCTCCGACGGGTTCGACGCCTGCAGCCAGTTGCGGGCGGGGACGGGGCCTGTGAAGACGAGCTCCGCCGCCTCCGCGTAGCCCGTTCCCGGCTTGGCCGCTCCGAGGGCGCGGCGGACATCGCTCGCGCTCTCGTACGGCATCGCGAGGCCCAGCGAGCGGGCGGCGTTGACCAGAATCTGCCAGTCCTCGCGCGCCTCTCCGGGAGGCACAATCGCGCGCGACGCGGGCTGGACGCGCCCCTGATCGTTGGTGTACATCGCGTCCTTCTCGACGAACGCGCACCCGGGCAGCACGATGTCCGCGGCCGCGGCCAGATCGTTCATCACCACTCCCTGCACGATCAGCAGCGGGAGGGTGCCCTGCCGCCGCGCGGCGATGAGCCACGAAACGTCGCCAAGCGAGCCATCGGGACCGGGAGCCAGCACGTACACCGCTTTGACGCGCCCGCCCTCGACATCGGTTCGCAGCCGCGTCAGGTCCGGCAGGCCTTCGTTGCCCGGACCCACCTCGTAGCCGAGATCCCTCGCGCCGTTCACGTTCGGCGCATCCGTCCGCGGGACCTTGAACGTCGTGCCCGCCGGCTGCGGCTTGTCGCTGCGGGTCCAGGTCACGGTCACGGCCTTCATGCCGTCGTTGCCGAGCAGCCCTTCGACGAGCTGCTTGAGGACGAACAGCTCCTCAGTCGAGGCGTGGGCTGAGGCCAGGAAACGGACCGACGCAGGGTCCTGGGCGCCGGCGTCCTGGATGCGGTCGCGCAGCCGCGGCTCGACGTCGTGCCACGCGGCGGGCTCGAGCGCGGCCGCCGCGGCGCTGCGCAGCATCGGCCGGCGCAGCCGCGTCTCGCCCTCGACCCAGTGGTAGTTGAACCGGCCGATGTCGCACATCCAGTAGCTGTTGACGTCGGGGTTGAACCGCGGCGTCATGCGAATCAGCTGCGAGCCGCGCGCCCATTCAGGCTTCGCCTTCAGCCACGCGCTCGTGTTGCACCCTTTCGAGCAGAGCGTGCAGATGGTGTCGACGACGCCCGGGTTGTCCCACGGCCGGCTCTTGAAGCGGTAGTCCTTCGTGAGAATCGCGCCCACCGGGCAGACGTCCATCAGGTTGCCCGAGATCAGCGACTGGACGCCGTGCTCCTCGAACGTGGCGATCTCGCTGCCGTAGCCGCGGTCGACGATGCCGATCTGCGCGTCGCCGTCCACTTCCTTCATGAAGCGCACGCATCGCGTGCACAGGATGCAGCGGTTGCGGTTGAGCATGAGCGTCGGCCCGAAGTCGACGTCGGCCTTCACGCCCTCGCCGTCGAACACGCGGCGCGGAAAATCCATCCGGCTCTCGGCCGGCCCGAACGTGTACGAGAAATCCTGGAGCGGGCACTCGCCGCCCTTGTCGCACACCGGGCAGTCGAGCGGGTGGTTGATCAGGAGGAACTCGAAGACGCCGGCGCGGGCGTCCACGACCTCGGCCTCGCGCGTGTGCACCACCATGCCGTCGGTGCACAGCGTCGAGCACGACGTCTGGAGCTTGCCCATCTTCTCGATCTTGACCACGCAGACGCGACAGGAGCCGTCGATGCTGATGCCCGGGTGGTAGCAGTAGTAGGGGACGGAGATCCCGGCTTCGATCGCGGCCTGCAGCACGGTGCGCCCTTTCGGCACCGTGATCTGCTGGCCATCAATCGTCAGCGTGACGGTTTCCATAACCGGCCGATCATATCAAAGCTACAGGTCCAGCTTGACGGCCGCGCGGCGGCCGACCTAGAGTGCCCGGGACGGAGGAGCGTATGGAAGCGACCCGCGTACGCGTCGAATCCGCGCTCGAGTGGGTGCTCGCGGCAGCGTTCATTCTCGTGGCGCTGGCCGTCGGGTCGATCGTGGTGCGCGAGTTCCGGACCGTCAGCGCGGTGACGAGCGTCATCGCGCGAGAGGTGCCCCTGCCCCCGCCGGCCGCGCCCGCGGCCGTGCCGCCGCGCGCGGTGTCCGTTCCCGTCCTGCTGCTGCCCGATGGCAATGCCGTGCGTGTGGGCGAGACGCTGTCGGATGTGGCCGCGCGTCTCGGCCGCCAGGCGGAGGCGGGTGCGCAAGCCGTGGAGCGCGCGCCGAACGGCGAGCGGCTCACGCGCTTCTACGAACACGCCGGCGCGCGGTTCGTGCTCGTGTTCGAGCCGTTCGAGCGCGGCGCCGAGCCGAAGGTCGCGGCGATCTATTTGCAATAGGCGGACCTGACACGGTCCGCCCTACGGGCCTCAGGACTGTTCGAAGATCGCAATCGCGGCGAAGTCGCGATTGACCTGGACCTGCCGCACGATTCCTTCGGTCGGAATCTTCTGCTCGACGCGCCGCTCGGTGACCGGCACCACCACGGCGTGCGTGCGGCCGTCGGTATAGGTGATGGTCACCGTGACCGGAATGTCGAACAGCAGCTCGCCCGCCTGTTCGAAGCGCGCCGTCACCGCTCCCTCCGTCACCGTCGTCGCATAGCGCAGCCGGGGGAGGTCGGCGCCGTAGATCCACCGGTCGAAGAAGCGCTCGAGCGAGCGGCCTGATTCCGTCTCCATGGCGCGGCGGAGATCGGCGGTGCCGGTCTTCTGAAACTTCTGCTCGGTATAGAAGCGGCGCAGGCCGGTGAAGAACGCCTGGTCGCCCATCAGTTGCCGCAGCATGTGTAGCACCGCGGCGGCCTTGTTGTAGATCAGCGCGCGCATGACGCGCGGCTCACCGCGGATGTGGCCGAGCCGGTAGCCGAGGCTGATCGGCCCTTCGTCCGATTCACTCACCGCCCATCGCCGGAACTGGCGCAGCATGCCGACGAACGTCTGCTCGCCGCGCGTCTGCCGCGCATAGAGCGCGGCGAAGTACTGCGCGAACCCCTCACTGATCCACTGCTCGTGGTAGTTGCGCCACCCGACCGCCTGTCCCCACCACTGGTGCGCCAGCTCGTGGGCGATGAAGAAGTCGGGAAAACCGGTGAACGCCGCCGGGTCGTTGCGCCAGGAGAACCCGCTGTAGGGCAGTGGCGAATTCAGCACCGCGAAGTATCCCGGGCTGTGCCCGCCGGGCAGGTCGTGTTCGACGAGGGCGATGGTGGCCGATCGGTACGGCGCATCGCCGAGCAGACCGGCGTAGAACCCCATGATGTCTTCGACAGTGGCCATGAGGGCGCGGCCGCGCCCCTGCTGGCGCGGGTTGGCATCGACGGCGAGCCGCACCGTTTCGCCGCCCGTGACCGTCAGCGTGCTCTCCGCGACCCGCGTGAACTTGCTCACGACGACCGCGAGGTACCGGAGCGGATCCGCGGCGGTGAAGACCCATGACTTTCCGTCCGGCGTGAGCGCCAGCAGATCCCGCAGGCTCACATCCGACGAGTGCTTCGGCTCGCCGCTGGCCACGCACGAGTACCCCTCGGGCACGATGATGCGCAGCGTGGCGGTGGCGTAGTCGGTGATCGGATTCTGCGGATACCAGAACGAGCGGTTGCTCAGGAGGAGGTTCCGCTCCCCCGGGATGTACGGACCGTCCTCGTTGCCCTGGCCGGACGTCTGCACGGTCTCGTCACTGATCTCCTGCGGGACGATGCGGCCGGCATAGTTGATGAGGAGCGTCAGCTCCGTATCCCGCGGCATCGCCGCCGGCATGTTGACGATGACGGTGTTCTGGTTGCGGATGCGGAGGTGCAGCAGGCGCCCATGTTCGAGGGTCGCGATCGCGCTCACCGTCAAGGCGTCCGCGAGCCGCAGCGTCAGCGAATTCAGCGCGAAGGCACGCGTCCGCAGCCGCAGCCGCGCGTGCCCGCTCATGAAGTCCCGCTCGGGCGCGATGGTCGCCTCGATGTCGTAGTTGAGGACGTCGTAATCGCGCAGGTCGTCTTCGTTGTAGGAGTCGCCGCGTGCCGCGATGCGCTCGGCCGACGCGAAGAGCGCAATCGTGCGCCGGCGCTCGCGATCGAACACCGAGATGTCCTCGGCCTGCACTCCCGAGCGCGAGTAGGTCAGCATCCCGTGGCGGCGCGTCCGGACGTCGGTCAGGAAGTCGCCGATCGGCGGCAGCAGGTACCAGGATTCCGGGCTGACGTCCCCGAGATCGAGGCTGAAGGACTTCGGGCCCTCGCGCGTGAAGACCTCCTGGGCGCGGCGCAGCGTCCGCGGCACGACCGGCACGGCGGTCATGTTGTCGGTGGTCACGCGGCGCGCGTACTCCGACGGGTTCAGCCGGACGAACGCCGTCTCGAACGCCGCGTTCAAGGTGTCGGTGCCCGCGAAGATACGCAGCTGGCCGCGCTCGGTCTGCGGCCCCGGGGTGAAGCGCATCACCCCGCGCCCCATCAGCACGAGACCGGTCACGCCTGGATCGCCCTCGACGAGGAAGACCGTCCCTTCTTCGAGCGTCAGGCGGAGGTCTTCCGACTCAATCGTCAGGTTCCGCGCGGCGTACTGCGCGGTGGCGTTCAGGTGCAGGCGGTAGAGGCCTTCGACCGAGGTGATGCCCTGCGTCGCGGTGATGAGCCACGACTCGGCCGCGCCCCCGATCGGGCGGCGCACGTCGATGATCGTGGTGACGATACGGGCGCGCGTCGGGGTCTCGATAAACAGCTCGAGCACCAGGCGGTAGCCGTCTCCCGGCAACGCGCCGTCGAGCGGGACGCGGTCGCGCTCGCGGACCACTGTCCGCACGATCCCCTCGTCGATGAGATCCGCGGCGTACTGACCGACGTCGTCCGGGGGGGCCGCGGCCGCAAAGAGCGAGGCCACCTGCGCGCGGTCGCCGCTCTGGACGACCTTGTCGAAGCGGGCAACGAAGGTTTCAACGCCGGACGGCGGGGCCGCAGGCGCCTGCGCGCGCGCGGGGGTCGCGGCACCCACGGCGCAGGCGAGCAGCAGGACAAGACGGGCACGCATGGCGCTGTTGGAACCCGTTCGTATTAGACGCCAACGGCCGCGGTTTCGGCTACCGCCGTGACGGGCAGCGGCGGGAGTTTTCGCGCGACGAGCACCGTTAAATCATCAACGAGGCGCTGCTCGCGCGCGTGACGTTCGACGGCGGCAAAGGTGGCCCATCCGAGCTCCTTCGCCGAACCCCAGCCGTGCACGTTCACGACCCCCTCGAGCCCGTGCTCGTCGAACGGCTGCCCGTCGGTGTTTTCCGCCTCCGTGACGCCGTCGCTGTACAGCACCAGCACGTCGCCGTTGGCCAGTTGCGTCTGGCCGGTCGTGTACGTGGAGTGGTCGAACATGCCGAGCGCGATGCCGCCTTCGCGCAGGCGTTCGTAGCCGCCCCCTGCCGAGCGGCGGAGAAGCGGGGGATTCTGTCCGGCATTCACGTAGACGAGGTGACCGGACGCCGGGTCGAGCGTGGCGACGAAGAGCGTGATGAAGCGCGACCCTGGCGCGTGCTTGGCGATCTGCGTGTTCAGCCGCGCCACCAGCGCCGCGCCGTCGAATCCTTCGTCCACCAGCGTGCGCATCATCGCCAGCAGCAGGGCCATCAGGAGCGCCGCCGGGCTGCCTTTGCCGGCCACGTCGCCGAGCGCCAGCAGCAGCCGGCCGTCCGGCAGCGGCAGGATGTCGTAGAAATCGCCGCCGACGGTGTTGGCCGGCCGCGTCATCCCGAACGCTTCGATGCCGGACGCGTGGTACGCGGCGGTCGGCAGCATCGCCTGCTGGATCTGGCGGGCGATCTCCAGATCGTTCTTGAGCGAGAGCCGGTCGGCGACCTCCAGCAGGAAGAGCAGGTTGACCAGCAGGAACGCGCCGAGCAGGCCCAGCGTCCCGTTCTCGAACGCCGGGTGCGGCAGCACGAAGACGTGCACCTCCCGGAACAGCTGCACGAGCCCGACCAGCGCCGCGGCAAGGGCCACGGCGTAGATCGCGCGGCGCGCCGGCGACAGCTTCAGCGTGAACGCGAGAAAGAACAAACGTACCCGTGAGACGAGGCGCCGGTGCCAGGGCAGGCTGCGGAGCTCGCCGACATCGATCGCCCGCAGGAAGAACCGGTACGCTTCCGGCGTGTCCTGCGTGAACAGCCGCTCGACGTCCGCGGTCGTCATCCCCTGCGTGTACGCGTCGAAGAAGCGGCGCGTTCCTCCCGGAGTGCGCGGTAACGGCGGCGGCGCGCTCATATGATGCCGAGCTCCGTGCCGACCCTCTTGAACGCGTCGAGCGCGAACTGCAGCTCGTCGCGCGTGTGCGTGGCGGTGACGATCGTGCGCACCCGGGCCTTGTCTTTCGCGACCGTCGGGAACGCGATGCCCTGCGCGAACACGCCCTCTTCGAACAGGCGATCGGACAGCCGCATGGCGAGCGGGCCGTCGCCGACGATCACCGGCGTAATCGGGCTCTCACTGATGCCGGTATCGAACCCGAGCGCGGCCAATCCGCCCTTGAACATGCGCGTGTTGTCCCACAGGCGCTCGATCAGCTCAGGTTCTGTTTCGAGGACCTCGAGCGCGGCGAGACCCGCAGCGGCGACGGCCGGCGGGTGTGACGTCGAGAACAGAAACGGGCGGGCGCGGTGATACAGGAACTCAATCAGCGCGCGTGAGCCGGCGACGTACCCGCCGAGCGCGCCGATCGCCTTCGACAGTGTTCCCACCTGCACGTCGACGCGGCCATGCATGCCGAAGTGGTCGACGGTGCCCCGCCCGTTCTTCCCGAACACCCCGCTCGCGTGGGCGTCGTCCACCATCATGACGCAGCCGAATGCATCAGCGACGTCGCACAGTCCCGGCAGTGGCCCGAGGTCGCCATCCATGCTGAACACGCCGTCGGTGATGATCAGAATCCGCTGCGTGCGCGGCAGCGCCGAGACGATCCGGCGCGCGGCGTCGACGTCGCGATGCGGGAAGACCTTGACGGTGGCGCGGCTCAAGCGCGCGCCGTCGATGATGCTGGCGTGATTCAGCTCGTCCGAGACGATGACGTCGTCGCGGCCGAGAATCGACGAGACGGTGCCGGCGTTGGCGGTGAAGCCGCTCTGGAAGACGACCGCCGCCTCCGTGCGCTTGAATGCGGCGAGCTTCCGTTCCAGCTCCATGTGGATGTCCATGGTGCCGGCGATCGTCCGCACCGACCCAGACCCCACGCCGAGCCGCCGCACCGCGTCCAGCGCGCGCTCACGCAGCCGCGGATGCGTCGTCAGCCCGAGGTAATTGTTCGAGGAGAGGTTGACGACGTCGCGGTGATCGAAGGAGGTATGCGCCTTCTGCTCGCCGTCGAGCACGCGCAGCCGGCGGTACAGTCCCTGGTCGCGCAGCGCGCTCAGTTCGTCGGCGAGGTATTGAAGGGGGTCCTGGCGCAAGGCGCCAGTATAGCTAGAAGAAAAGCAGCATCGCCCAGGGCGCGACGGCGACCGTGGAGTAGAAGCCGGTCAACAGCGCGACCGCGATGTGGATGTCATACAGGTGCAGCCCGATGCCGAGCGCCGCCGCCAGGGCCTTGGCCGCGGCGACTCCCGGGCCATGTCCCAGGTGCGTCATCAGACCGGCGACGAGCGGGTTGGCTTCGACACCCATCCCGAATGTGATGACACCGACGTAGGTGAAGATGCCGTCAAGAAACTGGGAGAACAGAAACAGGAGCACGACGGCGTTGCCGAAGTGTGCATACCAGTCCGCCGCACGTCCTGTTTTCGGCAACTCGGTGCCGAAAAGAATCCCCGGAACAGCGTATGCGGATGCTGCCATCGCCCGTACGGGTCGATGGGATCAAGCGACGTGCCGCGGGGATCAGGGTGCCGGCGGCAGCGCGAGGAGGACGTCGGGGCCGTCGCGAAAGATCTCGCTAGCGCCGAGCTGGCGCAGCGCCGCGGCCGTCGCCGGACCCTCGTCGCCGGGGAACGCCGCTTCGTGGACGATGACGTGCGTGGCGCCGCCGGCGCGGAGCACGTCGAGGGAGACGTCGGGATGGCGCTGCACTTCGGTCAGCGCCGCGCGAAGCTGGCCGTAATGCGGCGGGAAGAAGCCGCTGTAGCCGTTCAGCAGCGGCCGCCAGTGCGCGATGGAGTAGTACATCGCCCTGAGGTCGTAATCAGGATTACCGAGCGGCAGCTCCGCGAGCACCACGCCATCGGGCTGTTGTGCGACCTCACGATAGACACCGGGCGCGCGCGCCGGACGATACAGGCGTGCCTCCGGCGTGTTCAAGTCGCGGAGCGGCGTCATGCCGTTGACCACGAACGGCACGTGGGTGCTCTCCAGCAGCAGCGCCACGCCGAGGACGGCAAGCGCCACGCGCGCGCGGCGCCCCTGACCAAACGCGGCGGCGCCGAAGCCAGCCAGCACCGCCAGCATGCAGGTGACGATCATCGCGAACCGTGCCGGCACGCGCAGGCCATCGAATCCCGGCACGTAGTCGAAGAGCAGCGCGTATGGCGCGAGGATCTCGAGCGGGCGCCCCAGCGAGCGCGGCGCCACGCCAAGCGAGAGCCAGGCCGCGGCGACGAGCGCGAGCACGAAGAAGCCGCGGTCGCGCATGAAGACGCTGGCCCGCGCGCGGGCGGCGGGCGACAGCCAGAGCCACACTGAAAAGGCCGCGACCCCGCCGACGAGCAGCCGGTTCACGTTCGTGACGCTGATCGTGAAGAGCCACGCATCGAGCGTGATGCGCCGCAGCAGGACGGCGGACATCACCGCGGCTATGTAGGCGCCGACGGCGATTTCAAAGTAGGGCACCCCTTTCGCGCGCGCCAACCCGGCGCCGACTCCGACTAACCCCAGCAGCACCGGCACGGCGCCAGGGAACAGCTCGCCTTCGGGCTTCGGCACCGCCTGGAGCACATCGCCCCAGAGGCGCTGCTCGCTGAACGCGGTCGCGTACGAGTAGACGTCCGCTGAGAATCGCGATACCTCCGGCCGCGATCGCGCCATCTCGAGGCCGGTCCGAAGCCGCAGGTACGGCAGCACGAACGGCGCGGTCAGCAGCGCCACTGCCAGCGCCGCCGCCGCCATGCGCAGCCAGGTGCCCCGATCGCGCCACAGGCGCCGGCGGCCGATCTCCCACAGCGCAAACGCGGCGACGAAGGGCGGGAAGTACAGCAGGTAGTACCCGCACGACAGGTTCTGCGCCACGAGCGCCAGCGCCGCCCCGCCCAGCGGCCGAAGCCGGCCCGAATCGAAATGGCGCCGCAGGCCGTAGAGCACGAACGGCATCCACTGGGACGACAGCACCTGCAGGTGCGACGACTGCGGCACCCGGTAGGGCGCAAACGCGAACACGAGCCCGGCGACGAACGCCGCCAGCGCGTTGCCGGTGAGCTCGCGCACCAGGAGGTACATGCCCAGCCCGGACAGCACGAACGTCGAAAGGAACAGCAGGTTGTAGCAGAGGAGCGGATTCTGGCTGATGACGTAGATTGGAAACACCTGGATCGCCTGCGCGATCAGATGCTCGGAGTAGGCCAGCGTCAGCGGCGCCGGATGGAAGATGTTGGCGTCGAAGAACGATCCAGCGCGTGACAGGTCACCGGTGAGGATGGCGAGGATCTGTTCGCAGTCCCAGGCGAGGATCCAGATGTTGAGGACCGAGTCGCCAAGGTCCCAGGCGACGTCGCGGCCAAGCCCGGCGGCGAGCGGCCAGGTGGCGACCAGCGTGATGACGATGTAGGCCGCGAGCGCGCGCGCCAGGGCAACGACAGGGACGAGCGCGCGCTGGACGGCTCGGCCAAGAGCGCGCCAACATGCAGCCGCGGCGCGCCCGGCCACG
>SXGR01582149.1_pt1 | contig 12484 bp, 12 predicted proteins | sample 3174711 | NCBI WGS metagenome assembly SXGR01 (sample SAMN11356860, study PRJNA531348) | freshwater metagenome | isolation source: freshwater sample F1-60 | place: China: Fuxian Lake, Yuxi | collected 2017-12-25
ACATGAAGGTGCCTGGGCGGCGGGCCTCGAATTCATACACAAAGGTCTTGCCCGGCGGAATGCCGGGCTGATTGAGGCCTGTGACACCGTCCATGCCGTTGGGCAATCGTTGACCATGCCAGTGGATACTGGTGAATTCGCCCAGCCGGTTGGTGACGAAGATTCGTACCCGGTCGCCCTCAACCACCTCGATCGTGGGACCCGGACTCTGACCGTTGTAGCCCCATAGATGGGCGCGAAAGCCCGGCGCCATGTCGCGCACCACGGGCTCGGCAATCAGATGAAACTCCTTCACCCCATCGCGCATGCGCCAGGGCAGGGTCCACCCGTTCAGGGTGACCACTGGGCGATAGGGGCGCCCGTTGGGCGGCTCGAGCGGGGGTTGGGTAGTGGCGCGAGCCTGGCTCACCGTCTCGGGGAGTGCGGCGAGCGCCACTCGGCTGACGGCCGCAGCGCTGACGGCGGCGCCGGCAATCGATGCACCCCCTAGAAATTTTCGTCGTGTGACCATGTTGAAGCTGTCCTTGTCGGGTTACAGGTCGGTTCCTGGGTCAGTGCGGATTGGCATGCGCGGGTGCGCTCTCCGGGCGGGCGAGCGCGGGCCCAGAGGGGAGGGTCGAGACCGGTTTTCCGATCAGCGCCATCTCCATGTCCGCCTGTGCAAGCCAGAAATCGCGCAGGGCATCAATTGCGGCATTGACACTTGCGATCTGCGCCCGTGCGTCGGCCAGTAACTCGAACACGCCGATCAGCATGCCGTTGTAGCGCAGCAGGTTTTCCTCGGCGATCCGCTGCCGAAGCGGCACGATCTGCTCTCGGTGGTATCGGGCCATCTCCCAGGTGCTGTGGCGGGTCGACCAGGCCTCTCGAACCTCCGAGCGGGCATTGATGGCGATCTCGGCCGCCCGATTGAGCGCCTGTCGATAGACAGCCTCGGCACGCGCGACTCGCGCATGACCGCTGTCAAAGACCGGCAACTCTAGGCTGATCTCCCACACGGTTTTAACGGGGGCATCGTTGGAGCGCTCGCGCTCTGCGCCGATCTCGAGGATGTTGATGAAGCGGGCGGCGCGCGTGAGGCCCAATGCGCTCGCCGTGCGCTCAGCGGCGAGCCGTGCGCCCTGAACATCGAGGCGCTGTGCGATGGCAAGCGACTCGAGCGCCGCGCGCTCGTCGAGCGTGGTGGGGAGATCCGGCAGGCGCTCGGGCAGACGATAAGCGGTCTGTGCCCCCCATAGCCCAAGCAATCGCGTGAGTCGTTCGCGGCTTGCTTTCTGCGCCTGTTCGGCGCGCGCGAGGTTGAGCGTGGCATCGGCCTGAAACGACTGCTCCCGGGCATGTTGAAGCTTGTTGAAGTTACCCGCGGCGGCCATGCGGCGCGCGAGCTCGGCACTCACGGCTGCAGCCTCCATCACCTGCCGCGCATAACGAACCGACTCGGCTGAGGCGACCGCCAGAACCCACGCCCTACGAACCTCGGCCGCCTGGGTGATCGCACGAAGGGCGGTGTCCGCCTGCAGTTGCGCGATTCGCCGCGACTCGATCTCGGCCACGAGCGGCAACGCGAGCAGTCGCGCAAGGTTGAAATGGAGTTCAAGCCCGTTTTCGATCTCGGTGCCACGCCGGCTGCGACCAATGCTGATGCCAGGGTTGGGCAGGCTGAGCGCGCGCACCCGATCGGCCTCGGCGATGCCGAGTTCGTCAAAGGCAGCCTGCAGCCCGCGATGGTTGAGGAGCGCGAGTTGCACTGCGTCATCAGCCGAGAGCGGTCGCGTGAGCAGATCGCTTACGCGCTCATCGATCAGTTGCCGGCGGGTCTCGTCGCGTGCCCATTGAAGGTCCTTGTTCAAATGCTGACCAACGGTCTGACTGACCTGATCAAAGCCCGCGTCAGGGCGGGGAGTGGCACAGCCGGCGAGCAGGGCGACGGTCACCAGCGCCGCGGGTGTAAGCCAACCAGTGCGATCAATGGGATAGGTAGGGGGCATGGTGCGCTCCGCGGGTCAGTGATGGCTGTGGCCGGCTGCAGGCTTACCTGGCGCCATCGGGGCGGGCGTGCTGGTTGTGGCTGGCGGTGGGGATTGCGGCTGCTTCGCCTCGCGGGCGTAGGCACGCCAGCCGCCGATGCGATTCACCGTGTCGTTCGCCTCGCGCCACGACCCCACCGGTGTCTCCGATAAAGGGGGCGCGGCGGTGAGCGCGGACGTGTGGGTGAGCGGTGGCACAGGTGCTGTGGGATCCAGTGGGTCCGGGCGGGCAGCCGCAACCGCTGGAAGCCAGATCAACGCTGCGACCAGGCCGCGCAGGATGGTGCTGCGAGGCGCGAGAAACTGGCGTGGATGCAGGGGTGTCATCCCGTTCTCCTCAATGAGATTTAGCTGAAAAATGCCCGCCCCGGCAGGACAGGCGGATCAATGCATGGAGCGTCATGGCCGCCTGACGGGCGAGCGCGCAGGCGTCCAAATGCCCTCTAGGCGCATGCCACCATCGGGGTGGCATCAGCGCACGAGGCTCAGGCAGCGATGAGGGGTCGAGGAGGTCGTTCGAGCGTGTGAGGGGAAACGCTTCGAAAGCGCGCTTCCTGGTCAGGCGGGCTGATACTGACTCCCGCCGGCGCCAAGAGGTTGAGCGTTGCTGGGATCAGCAGCAGGCAGCACAACGCGCATGCGTTGCAGGCAGGCGGGTGCCTCGAGCGGTCGGAAGATTCGGCCGATGCCGATTGACAGCCTGGACAGGCGAGCGCCGCGGAGTCTGCGCAAGCCGTTTGGGCAGCCGCCGAATCGCTAATTGGGGCGCTGCTCGGGGCTCCGACGGTCGGTTGCGCGCGATCGGCGTGCGCATGCGGGGCCGGGTGTACCCCATGTACCCCGTGCACCTGATGCCGGTCGGAGTGAGGGCCATGCACGCGCGTCATGCCGGCCAGGACCTGCAGCGGCAGGACCAACATGAGGCACCAGCAGGCGAAATGACGAACAGTGTTTCCCATCAGGGGCTCGATGATTGAGCCTCAGTGTAAGCCAACCCCATTGCGCCCGCAAAATGGCTTCGCAGCGAGCAGGGCGATCGGTATAATGCGTCGGAATATCATTAGATATCTAATCATTCCGGGAGTCCCCAGCATGATGACCGCCGAAGACAATGATCTCCTTTGCCGAGTGGTCGGTGAAGCGCCCATGGGGCAGTTGATGCGCCGGCACTGGCAGCCGGTTTGCCTCAGCGAGGAGGTGCTTGATCCCGACGGCCCGCCGGTGAAGGCACGCGTTTTTGGCGAGGACCTGGTCGTGTTCCGCGATAGTGAGGGGCGGCTGGGCGTGCTCGAAGAGCGCTGTCCGCATCGCCGGGCCTCGCTGGTCTATGGCAGAAACGAGGAAGGGGGCTTGCGTTGCCTCTATCATGGCTGGAAGTTCGATGTTTCGGGCAAGGTGCTTGAAATGGTTTCCGAACCCGCCTCGAGCGGGTTTGCCGACCGCATCACGCATCGCAGTTATCCGTGTCTTGAGTGGGCAGGTCTGGTGTGGGGCTGGTTCGGTCCGGCGGATCAGGTTCCCCAATTTGTGCCGCCACGCTGGGCGCCAACCGCTGAAGCGCGCGTGAGCATCGCGAAGGTGCTCATCGCCTGCAACTGGGCGCAAATTCTCGAGGGCGCGATCGATTCTGCTCACAGTTCGAGCCTGCATTCTTCCGACATGGTGCCTGCCCGGGTCGACGGCGCTAAAGCCACCTCGCAGCTCTGGCTGCGGCCGTCCACCGACAAGGCGCCGCGCCTGCAGGTGGACATGGACACCTATGGCTTTCGCTATTCGGCCATCCGCCGTCCGATCAAGGATGCCGCCGCGAACGATTACATCCGCTCCACTGTGTTCGTGGCGCCGGCCACGGTGCTGATTCCCCCGAATAACCTCTATAACGTTGCGAATATCAACGTTCCGATGGATGACACCAACACCGCGTTCTATTTCATCGCATGGGGGCATCCATCGCAGACCCCGGAAGTGGAAACCTGGCGCAAGTTCCTCCGGCAGACCGTTGGGGTCGATCTCGATAGCGACTATCGACCGCTTCGCACCGAGGCCAATCGCTTCTGGCAGGACCGTCAGGCGATGAAGGCGGGGAACTTCACCGGCATCACGGGTTTCCCGAACCAGGATATTGCGATGTGGATCACGATGGGGCCGATCGCTGATCGTTATCACGACCGCCTGGGCGCGAGCGACCTCGCAGTCGTTGAATTCCGGCGCCAGATGTTGGCAGCGGTACGGGCGTTTTCAGAAGGTTCGCCCGCGATCGGCACAGGCGACCAGGCCATTCCGCTTCATGTCTGCTCGTATCAGGCGATCATCCCCAAAAGTGTTGACTGGCGTGCCTTTGACGCCCGCTACGTCTGGCCCGATGGCACCGAGCGACTCGAGCTCGAGCCGTCGTATTCCGTGCGCGCCTGACAAGCCCGCGACGCCCGGATCAGTGTGCCTTAACAAGCCATGCGCCGATTGGGCGCCGACAGGAGACCCGTTTCCATGAATAAGCTTCGAATCTCGGTGGCGGTCGGTGATTACGACCGGACGCGCCCACTGGTTGATGGCCGCGTGCTGGTCGATGGCGCTGATCCGGTCTACATGCTGCTCACGCCCGAGGAGATGTTTTTCCGCTCGATGCGCCATGAATCATTCGATGTTTGCGAGTTGTCTTTTTCAAGCTACGCGGTACGAACCGCGCGCGGTGACTGCCCGTATGTCGCGATTCCGGTCTTTCTGTCGCGCATGTTTCGCCACACGTCCATCTACGTTCGTAAGGACCGTATCCATCGCCCGGAAGACCTGAAGGGACGGCGGATGGGGCTGCCCGAGTATCAGCTCACCGCTAACGTCTGGGCGCGCGCCATCCTGCAAGACGACTACGGTGTGGCGCCTGAGGATATCCGCTGGGTGCGCGGTGGCATTGAAACACCAGGGCGCCCGGAAAAAATCGCCCTCGACCTCCCGGCTGGGGTGGTGATCGAGCCGGCGCCCGAAGGCATGACGATCAGCGAACTCCTCAACCGCGGTGACATCGACGGATTCATGGCGCCCCGCCCCCCGTCACGCGAGGCGCTGGCGAACCCCGCCATCGGCTGGCTGTTCGATGATCCGACCGCAGCGGCCAAGGACTACTTCCGCCGAACCGGTATCTTTCCAATCATGCATGTGGTGGGGGTGCGTAAGACGCTGGTGGAGGCACATCCGTGGTTGCCCGGTGCACTCCAGAAAGGGTTCACTGCGGCCAAGAATGTTGCGCTCGAAGCGCTCAACGACACGTCTGCCACCAAGGTCACCATGCCGTTTGTCGAAGAGCAACTGAAGGCCGCGCGCGACACGCTGGGACCAGACTACTGGTCTTACGGCGTAGCTGGTAACGAGTCGGCGATCGACACGTTCCTCCGGCATCACCATTCGCAGGGGCTGTCCTCGCGCCGACTAAGCGTGGAGAAGGTGTTCCATCCCTCTACTTACGAGAGCTTCGCGGTCTGAGGGCGGACCCGACTGGCGGGCCGATTTCATCGTCTGCCAGGTTCTCGATCATGGTGAGCAGCGCGCGGCGGGTGCGGGCCACGGTGTCCGCATCCAGCCCGCGCATGCTGATCCGGTTGACGTCGACCGCAAGCGGTACCAGCTGTTTTTCGAGCGCCCGTCCGGCCGGTGTGAGGAAAACATGCATGTTCTTGCGGTTGCCCGCAATCTGCCGCCGCTCAACCAGACCTTTCTCCTCCATCGCCTTCACCGCGGTGAAAGTGGTGGGCTGCATCACGCCTGCCTGTTCGCTTAACTCGCGCTGGGTGAGGCCATCACGGGTCCAGAGCACGCGCAGAAAGGTCCAGTGGCCGAAGGACACGTCGAGCGGCGCGAGCCGTTGCTGAAGGGCGCGCATCTGGGCCCGCGCTACGTCCCGCACCAGATGCGCCATACGGTCGTTGGGCACGGCCTCACGCCAATGGCGCAGGATGCTGCCGGCGGGCTGGTCGCGGTTCATGCTGTGCCGGCGCGAGGCGGCGTGTTACCCGGCGCCACCTGACGCGATAGCATGATGTCGCAGCCCTGGCGGTCGCTTTCCAGGAGCGCGAGACATGCCTCCACGGTGGCGCGCGACCAGCGGCCGTCATGAAGCGCCGATACACCGTCGTGGGCCACCGCGCAGAGCTCGTCGATCACTTCCGAGCGCGCCACCAGCGGAGGGGGTGCCGTGATGAAACGCGCGCCCTCGTCAGTGATCAGCTCGACCCCGCGAGGCGTGAGACGCAGATCGCCCTGTTCGCCACAGACCAGCGTGGGTCCGAAGTGCTGCCAGGCGGTGGGGGGACCGCTGCGCGCGGGTTGGTATTGGCTGCCTCCGAAATTGCGCTCGGCTTTGAATGCCGCCTCGGCCGCCTCATCGGTGACCGCACGCAGACGCGCGCGGGTTTGCTGATGCGCGCGTTCGGGCTTGGGTTCGCCGAGCTCGCCAATGCCTTCCATGAGGGTATCGGTATCGAAGAAGCCGTAGCCGTTATAGGTGACGTTGGCGAACACGCCGTCTTCAAAGAAGAGTAGTGCGGTGTAAGCACCTTCGGTGGGGCGCGCTGGATCCCAGCGGCCGGCAGCGGCGCGCACGCTGCGAATCCGGCCGCCCGCAAGCAGGCGAACGATGTCGAGCTGATGCGCAGCCTGGCTGAAGGCTACGCCGCCGCCGCGAGCGGTATCCAGCTCTTCGGGGCGGCGTGGTCGATACAGGAAGTCGGTGAACTGCATGGCGTGCACAAAGCGCACCCGGCCGATCACACCTTGCCTGATCAGATCGAGCGCAAGCCGCACCGGCGCGTTATGGCTGTGACTGTGGCCCACGATCAGCTGAACGCCCGCGCGCTCGCAGGCATCGACCATGGCGTCGCAGTCGGCGAGCGTGAGTGCCATCGGTTTTTCAACCAGCACATGGCGGCCATAACGGGCGGCGAGTTTCACATGTTCCGCATGCAGGCCATGTGGCGTTGCGACGTAGACCCATTCCACCTCGGGATTGGCGCAGACCGCTTCGGGCGTGTCATGCGAACAGCCACCGAATTCACTCGCGAAGCGCTCGCGTGCGCCCGCCCGCGGATCAAAGGCGGCCACCAGTCTGACGCGAAGGTCGGCAGCAAACGCGGGCACCATCAGCGTGAAGGCGCGGCCCATGCCGAGCACCCCCAGCTTCACCGGCGCGCTCACAGTTCGAGCTCCAGGCGCTCGCTCCGGGCGCGCGAGACGCAGACCATGATTTGGCTCGCATGCTCTTCGGGGAGCAGCACCAGGTCGCGGTGATCGGCTTGCCCTGTGAGGAGCTCCGTTCGGCACGAGCCGCAGGTGCCACTTTCACATGAACTGGGGACGTTGATGCCCTGAGCACGTGCAACCTCCAGGATGCTGCGGCCCACCGGTACCTCGAATTCAACGCCGCTGCGACGGCAGGCCACGCGAAACGCACGATCGTCGGCGCGCGCGGCAGTAGCCACGCCAAAGCTCTCAAAATGCACCGCGCCGGACGGCCAGTGTCCGGTCATGTCGCGGACCGCCTCCATCAAGCCCGAGGGGCCGCAGCAATAGACGTGCTGGCCGCTGACGCCGCCTGGCTTTTCAAGGAGTGGCCACAGATCGAAGGCGTGCTCCGGGTCTCCGCCATCGTGGTGAAGGGTGACACTCGCTTTCAACTCGGGGGAAGTGAGCTGATCGAGAAAAGCGGTGGATTCAATATTGCGGGTGAGGTAGACCAGCCTGAAACGGCGGCTGCCTTCTTCGGCAAGCGCGAGCGCCATGGCCAGCATGGGAGTGATACCAATGCCGCCCGCAATCAGCAGGAAGCTGCGCGCGCGATCGTCGAGCGAAAACTGGTTGACTGGCGCGCCGATCTCGAGTGTGTCACCCGGCTTGAGCACCTCGACCATGCTAGAGGAGCCGCCGCGGCCGCGTGCCTCGCACTTGACGGCAATGAGGTATCTGCTGGTATCCGATTGGGCACCGCACAGGGAATACTGGCGCATCATGCCAGCCGGGGTTCGAACAGGAATATGCGCACCCGCAGAAAATTCAGGTAATGCGGATCTGTCCGGTGCCTGCAGCTCAAATCGTACGATGTCGCGCGCCACCGGGTCGGCAGCGGTCACTCGGACAGGAAATAGAGACGAGTATTCAGTCAGGGTAGGTATCATCACGGCCAACGTTGTCGATCGGTAATTATCTTAGACGACTAAACATCGCGCAAACGCTGGCGCGCTTTCCGGGAGACTACTCATGCAACTGATCCGTACCGCATCCGCTGCGCTCGCTCTGGCGCTTGCGCCGCTCATCGCGGGTGCGCAGTCGGCAGCCCCCGCGGGCTATCCCTCCAAACCTATCCGCCTGATCGTTCCATACGCCGCGGGCGGTCTGCCCGATTCAGTCGCGCGCACCGTGGCCCAACGGCTCACCGAGCGGATGGGCCAGTCGGTGGTGATCGATAACCGCCCGGGGGGTAATGGCGTGATTGCCTTTCAGGTGCTGCAGCAGAGCAGCCCGGGTGATGGTCACGCGTTTATCGTGTCGGATGGATCGATGCTTTCGATCACCCCGCTGGTGAATCGTCAGGTGCCGTATCAGGTCGGCAAAGACATCCTGCCGGTGTCGCTCATTGCCCGCTCACCCCTTTTCGTAGTCGCGCATCCGAAAACCGGTGTGACAAATTTTAAGCAGTTCATCGATCTGGTGAAGTCGAAACCCGATGAATTTACTTACGGCTCATCGGGAATTGGCAGCACCCATCACCTCACCATGGAGGCCTTGAAAGCTGCGCTCGACCTCAAGGTTCGCCACGTGCCGTTCCGCGGCTCCGGGCAGTCCACCCCGGCGCTCGTTGGCGGGCAGGTGGAATTTTCGGTAGCGGCGCTGCCTTCGATGGCCGGGTTCGTCAAGGCCGGGCAGGTCCGTATCCTGGCAAGTAACGCTGCGAGCCGTTCGCCGCAGGCCCCCGACGTACCGGCCATCGCCGAGGTGGTACCGGGCTTCGATTTTGCAGTGGTGATCGGCGCCATGGCTGCTGCCGGCACGCCGCAGTGGGCGATCGACCGTTTGGCAGGCGAAATCGCCCAGGTGGTGAAGATGCCCGAAGTCATTCGCACGTTCGACACCGCTGTGATCGAGGCAGTGGGTGCGGGCCCTGCCGACTACGCCAAGGTCATCGTGCGTGAAAACGAACTGATGGCGCGCGCGGCCAGGGTGGCTGATCTTAAGTCCGAGTGATGGTGATGATCGTTCACACGCTATCAGGCAGCGGCGCTTGATCGCCGCCATTTTCGATGCGACCTTCCCGTGGCCGCTTTTTATCGGCGCGCTCTTCGCCGGGGGGCTGGTGAAGGGGGCGCTTGGCGTGGGGCTGCCACTGGTCAGCACGCCGCTGCTGGGTTTGGGTCTGTCGAGCTATCAGTCGATCTCGCTTCTGGCTGCGCCGGTCGCGCTGTCGAATCTCTATCAGGCAATCGATGGCGGACGAATTGTTGAAACGCTGCAGCGTTTCGGCGGTCTCATCATTGCGCAGTTCATCATCACGATCCTGACGGTTAAGCTCACGCTGGCGCTCTCGCCCGCGCAGTTGAACGACCTGCTCGCCATCGCACTCCTGCTGGCGGTTGCATCGATGGTTTGGCAGCCCACTCTATCCATCAGCCGTGAAAAAGAAGCCCGGGTGGGGATCGTGGTGGGCCTCCTCGCCGGCATTCTAGGCGGTGTCTCGTCGCTCACCGGGCCGGTGACGCTTACCTATTTGCTCGCGCTCCGGCTGGATCGCGAGACGTTTGTGAGTTCCATCAGCACCATTTATTTCATCGCTGCGCTCCCGCTCTACGGCGCCCTGATGTGGTACGACCGCATGACCAACGTGGATCTGGTGTTGTCTGCGTTCGGGCTCGCGCCGATGGCGGCAGGGCTCGCCATCGGCAAGCGGGTTCGATACCGACTCAACGAACAGTTATTCCGAAGACTCCTCCTCGTGTTTCTGACGCTCCTGGCCCTGATACTGCTCTTCAAATGAATACGCCCGACCCACTTGAATGGACTGACGCGCTGCTACTTGGCTATCCGGCCATGGATCGGCTACATGAGGAATTTGTTGCTGAGGTGGAGGCGCTTCGAAGTGCGCCAGACGATCAGCTCGCAGCCCGTCTTTCGCAGGTACGAGACCATCTCGAGGCGCATTTTGGCCAGGAAGATCAATGGATGAGGGAGACCGAATTTCCCCCGCGCGATTGTCACATTGACGAGCATGCGGCAGTGCTGAATTCGGTGCGCGAGGTGCAGGCGCTGCTCGCGCAGGGCGACCATTTACAAACCTGCCGCGGTCTGGCCGACGAACTCGCCCGCTGGTTTCCCGGCCACGCCGACTACCTGGATTCGGCGCTCGCTGCGTGGATGTTCAAGCGCCGTCATGGCGGCAAGCCTGTTGTGGTTCGTCGCACCATTACCTCGGGCGAGCCGACCGCCTGATCAGGAGATCGTGCATGTCAGACCTTGCTTTTAGGAACCGTCCCGAGTTGGCGCGCCGCCGGCTGCTCGCCGCAGTTTCATTGAGCGCTGCAGGGGTGCCTGTGCTGGCGCAGTCGTCCGGCGCGGTGTCCGATGACGGGCTGTCCGCTGCGGTGGCGGCCACGCATCGCAGTGCCGCCAACCGCGCGCGCGACCGCTGGCGTCATCCGCTCGAAACACTGCGCTTTTTCGGGATGAACGCGTCGCAGAGCGTGATCGAAATCGCCCCGGGCGCAGGCTGGTATACCGAGATTCTCGCGCCCTTGCTGCGCGATCGGGGGCGGCTGGTCGCGGCCCATTATTCGAAATCTGATCTCAGTGAATACCGTCGCCGGTCGCGCGCGGTGTTCGATGCATTTCTAGCTGTGCGCCCCGCGCTCTACGACCGCGTGACCACCGTCACGCTGCCTACCGGTCCGCGCTTCATCGACCCTGGTATGCCAGCGCAGGTCGATGCGGTGCTCACCTTTCGCAATGTGCACAACTGGGTGACCGACGGTCATCTCGACGACACGCTGAAGGCGTTTGCGTCGGTGCTGAAGCCGGGCGGTGTGCTGGGCGTGGTCGATCACCGCGCGCCGGTGGGTGCCTCGCTTGATTGGATGGCTCGCAGCGGATATGTCTCGGAGGCCCTCATGGAAGATCGTGCACGTGCGGCGGGTTTTCGGCTGGATGCGCGAAGCGAAATCAACGCCAATCCCAATGACACGCGATACCACGTGAATGGTGTCTGGTCGCTGCCACCGAGTTTCAGGGGTGGCGCCGCCGATCGGGAAAAATTTGCCGCCATCGGTGAATCTGACCGCTTCACACACCGCTATGTCCGGATCTGAGCTGGTGCGCCAAGGCAGTGCCGCCCGGGCGCGCTGGCCGCGTGCCATCACCCTCGACCTTGACGACACGCTCTGGCCAATGCTGCCAGTGTTGAAGCACGCTGAGCGCACACTCGCGAGCTGGCTGGGTGCTCACGCACCGGCGACGGCTGCGTTCCTCAATGCCGATACCCGCGTGGCGCTCAGAGAGGCGGTGATGACCGATCATCCCGAGCGGGCACACGACGTCGGTTTTCTGCGTCTTGAGCTGCTCAGGCGGGCGCTTGCCCGTGCTGGCGATGATCCTTCGCTTGCGCAGCCTGCCTTCGATGTTTTTTTTGAGGCAAGGCAGCAGGTCAGCCTCTTTGACGATGTGCTGCCGGTGCTCGAGCGCTGGTCGGCGAAGCTGCCGGTGGTGGCGCTCACCAACGGTAATGCCGATCTGCATCGAATCGGGCTCGCCAGGTTCTTCACCGGTGTGGTGTCGGCCCATGAACTGGGCTGCGCAAAGCCTGACCCGCGCGCGTTTCACGCTGCCTGCCAACTCGCGGGTGCGGCGCCCGCCGATACCCTCCATGTCGGTGATGATCCGGCCCTTGACGTTGCCGGTGCGCAGGCGGCCGGCCTGCAGGCGATCTGGCTGCTTCGGCCCGAGTTGCTCGCGCGGCACGCCGGGCATGTTGCGGCCGCGCAGTCGGTGGCGAGCCTCTACGATATCGATCGCACGTTCATCCACTGCTGAGGGCACGCCCACGCCGGGTTCGTGCCGCTGGAACGCGTCCCGCGGGTTCGCGCCTGAGATCGCTATGATCGGGCTCGTGTGACACGCTTCCAGGAGCCGTACGATGCCCCGTAAAACCCCTGATACCCTGCGCAGCGCGCGCTGGTTTGCACCGGATGACCTTCGTTCCTTCGGCCACCGTTCCCGTCTCATGCAGATGGGCTACTCGCATGCCGACTGGGTGGGTAAGCCGGTGATCGCGATCGTGAACACCTGGAGCGATATCAACCAGTGCCATGGCCATATGAGGCAGCGTGCCGATGATGTGCGTCGCGGGGTGTTGCAGGCGGGGGGGCTGCCTATTGAGTTGCCGGCCATCAGTCTGTCGGAACCCATCGTCAAGCCCACCACCATGCTCT
>SXGR01250813.1_pt1 | contig 12483 bp, 11 predicted proteins | sample 3174711 | NCBI WGS metagenome assembly SXGR01 (sample SAMN11356860, study PRJNA531348) | freshwater metagenome | isolation source: freshwater sample F1-60 | place: China: Fuxian Lake, Yuxi | collected 2017-12-25
ATCGGCCTCCTCCAACGCCGAGCCTACGGCTACCGCCGCTACGACCACTTCAAACTCCGACTCCTCACGCTCCACCACGCCAAGTTCACACTCGCTGGATGAGCCGCTATATCACCAGCCCCCAAGAGTCCCGTTGAACCTTAATTGTGTGCCCTGTAGGGAGCTACTCACATCGCAATCGCAATTGTGTATGTTGACATGGACGACGTGCTGTGCCGTTATTCTCAAGCACATCGCGCCGCGTTAATGGCATCCAGTGAAGTTCGGTTTCCGCAGAGTGTTCCAGGATTCTTCTTGGACCTAGCTCCGCTTCCCGGTGCCATTGATGCAGTCAACGAACTGCGGGCGGGGTGCGACTTATTTGTCCTGTCCGCACCATCGACTAGGAATCCCCATTCGTACACGGAAAAGAGGCTCTGGATTGAAAAGTACTTTGATTATCAATTCACCAAACGTCTGATTCTCTCGCCGAACAAGTCGCTGCTAAAAGGCGATGGCTCAACCGGCGATCCGGGGAGTTGGCTCGACAAGGGTTGCGATGAGCGATTCTAGCAATGCTTTTCCGCGTTTGCGTGCGTTGTGGACGAACTGAAAGAAGCCGACATAGAGCGGCAGCTTCTCTTGAGAAATGCCTCGGTGGGGTCGCAGCCACGATCGCAACAGCGACCAGCAACCTTCCATAGTATTGACGTGGACTTCGTGGAAGCCGTCGCCATCGTCGTCGCGAGCGTACTCGCCGCGTCCGTGATTGACGGTGAGGTGCTCGTAGCCCCATTCCTTCAATCGGCTATAGATGTCGTACTCGTCGGTGTAGACCGTCGTGCCGGGTGCAATCGCGGCTCGCAGGAAGGGGGCGATCGTGACTTGTTGAACGTTCGCCAGCAGGTGCATCACGACCTGACCAGAACGTTGAATCATTCCCAGAATCGGCGGCTTCTCTTTGGCCAGAGTGCTCCGTCCGCGAGCTCCTTTCAAACGTCGCCGACGTCCTGGTCGCCCTTTTTTTTGACCGCCTCGGGATGACCTTTATGTCCTGCCACCACATAGACTTCGTCGCATTCAACTTCGCCCGACAGCACCACCGCAGGTTGCTTCGCCACAATTCCTTCACGCAGTTGAGTCGCCATGTTGTGGACACTGTCTTCATCCAGGTCCAGCTCCCGAGCAATTTGTCGATTCGACAAGTTCAGCCCCAGGAAATACAGGCAGAGCAACCACACTCGCAGCGGCTGATGATGGCCCGCAAAAATGGTGTTGGTGAGGTCATCAAAATCGTGTCCGCACCCCCCGCAGTGGTAACGCTGCCGACAGGGCTGAGTCTCATCCCATCCTCGTTTGGTCACCTCTGGCGAGTCACAATGCGGACAACTCACCGCTTCGGGCCAACGCAGTTTTCGCACCGATTCAAAGCACTTCTGATCGTCGATCAACGGCAAGAGCGTGAGTTCCATCCGTGGCTCCTCGCATCGAAATCTCCAACAGGATTCACGCGGCTTCTTGCCACGCGGTCATTTCAACTTCTACCGTCTTTCGGAATTCTCAAACAGACCTCCCCGGATCGCCGGTTGAGCCAAGGCGATTATCTGATTGACGATCGGCCATCTGGAAAGGGACAAGAATTGTTTCAGGGAAAACTCGTGTTGTTCGGTTCCCCGGAATATCCAGACTGGTCATCGGTGGTAGAGTTTCTTAGAGGGAACGGGGTAGCCAAACGCTGATCCAGTGTTGCCGATGAAGAGTTATTGAAATTGAAGCTTGCTTGCGGCAACTGGCTTGGAGTTGTCGTTCGGCGGCACCATCGGCATTCGCGATGTGCTGCTGGAGATCGCTCGCGAACGCATGGTGTTGCCGAGTAGGGACGGCTCCTGCCGACCATCGTGGGATTGCGAATGGCGTTGGCCGGCAGCAGCGAGCCCTATTTCGTTTTGATTTGCTTCATCACGGCTTCATCGAGTGGACGCAGTCCCTCGTCGGGTTTGATCGCATAAAAGCCGACGTGGTAGTGAGCGATCTTGCCATCCGGGTCGATGACGACCCACAGCGGGAGTTTCGCTCCCAGCTTGCGTGGGTCGCCGAACTTGGCGACGAGCGTGCCGTCGTCGGTTGCGATCGGGTAGCCGAGATTCATGAACTCGCGCAGCTTGCGGACGGATCGCAGCGCGCCAGTGGTTTTCGCGGGATCGGCGAACGATTCGTTGACGGCGACGCCGACTACTTCGACACCGTATCGCTTGCGTTTGTTCGACAGGAAGTCGAGGTAGCCGACTTGGCCATACGGTTCGGTGAGCGGGTCGCTGTCGTAGTCCCAGAAGTGCAGCACGACGATCTTGCCGGCGAGGTCTTTTGAGCTGATCGACTTCTTTTCGAGCGTCGTCAGTTCAAAGGCCGGAGCCGGTTGGCCGACGAATTTCTTGCTGACGTTGGCGACGTCGTCCGCTCGCTGAGTTTGCGACTTCACGTCACGGCTGATGACGGCGGCCAGTGGGGACAGAGGAGTCTCCTCGGCGGCAGTTTGCAATTGGTCGATGACTTTCTTCGCGGCGGCGGTTTGAGCCTCGCTGAGTTCGGGTTTCGTTTCGCCGTCCGGACGATTCATCTGAGACTTCAGGTCTCCCAGGATTTGAAACGGCTTTTGCAGCTTCGCCAGGGCAGGGGCGTCGAGCGGCTTGACCGACTCCAACTCAAATTTCAATTGGAATTCGTCGCCGCGGCCCATGAAGACTTGTTGCTCGGCCGCGACCAGCAGCAGGTGGTCATGCTTGGAAACCCACAGCTTTTGCTTGCGTCCGTTGTTGGTTGAGACGCGAATCAAGTGACAGTCTCGATCCTTGATCTTCTTGGCTCCCTCGGCCACTTCATACGAGAACGTCCCCGCTTCCCAGGTGTCTTCGCCATCATCCTTGTCGAGCAGCGCGAGCTTATCGGAGTGCTCGAAGAACGGCTGACGGAGCGGGATCGGATAGAGGTGCCCCTCGTGCTCGGCGAGCAATTGGATCGCCGCGTCTTTCGCCGCCTTTTGTTTGCCGTTGAGTTCGATCGTTCCGAACCGTTCCGGCCAGGCCCAGCTTCCACCACCTCGCTCGTCGGTGAGATAGGTCAATCTGGTCCCTTCCGCCTGTCTTGAGCCGACGGCGAAGAGCGTGAACTTTTTCAGCGGTTGATCGACCGTGCCGCGAGTGACTCGCGACAGCGTGCCGCTGTATCGCAGTTCCAAACCGGGGGCGTCGCCGAACGGATCGGCTCCTGAAGACAACAATGCGGCGACGAGCATGACTTGGTTGACGGCAAGCACGGCGAACTCCTGAGTTCGTGGCACAGGCGATTCGCCTGTGATGTCGAGAAGGCCAGCAGGCGAGCCGCCTGCTCTACGGTGGGGCCGGATTGTTGCGGTTGACCACACGAGCCACAAGCTGCCAGCTTGCGGCTATGGAAGGGGCAACCATACCTTGTCCGACACTGAGGTTAAGGGCGATCGCCAATCAACCGACACGCGCCGACTAGACCGGAGAAGCTCATCGTGGCCGACAAAGAAAAAACACCAGCCGCCGACGACAACAAGATCGACCACTATGTCAAAATGGGAACGATCGCGATGGGCAAGCACGCGATGGTCTTGGAGGTTCAGGAAGAGAACACGACCAACCGCTTCGCTATGAAGCTGCTGCTGCCTGAAGCCATGAAAGACCCTGAGCAAGTCCAGATTTTGAAGTACGAAGGGAAAGTCGCTCAGGCGCTCGACCACCCCAACATCATTAAGTGGGTCGCGACGGTGCATCGCAAGACGAATATCTATCTGATTCTGGAACTCTTCAAAGCACTCAACATCAAATCCTATCTGTTGAATGACATTGTCGGCCTGCAATCGCGGTTGCGAAAGATGATTGAATGCACGAGCCAGGCACTGCTGCACATGCACGAGAGGGGCTACGTGCATCTCGACGTGAAACCGGACAACATCTTGATGAACCGTTCGTCAGAGGTGCGACTGATCGACTTCTCGCTGACAGAAAAGGTCAAAGGCGTGTTGGGGAAGATGTTCGGAGGCAAGAAAGAAATCGGCGGCACGCTCTCTTACATCGCTCCAGAGACGATCAAGAAGGAAGCCTCCACTCCCCAGACGGACATCTATAGTTTTGGGATCACGATTTACGAATGTCTCACCGGCACGATCCCGTTCAAAGGGAGCACTCCCAGAGACCTGCTGATGAAGCACCTCGCCGCCGCTCCGCCACCGCCGTCGGATTACAACAAAAACGTCACCCCGGAAATGGATCGCATGGTGCTGCGGATGATCGCCAAGAAGCCGAAGGACCGGCAGAAGAACATGCAGGAGGTTATGTCTGAGTTCCGCAACGTGCAGCCCTTCAAAGAAGACCCCGAAAAGCTCCGCGATCTGAAACTTGCCGAGGCGAAAGCCTCTGAAGGTCAACAGAGCCTCGGCAAACGGCTCGACAGCCGCACCGATCATGCTCGCGCGGAACGAGCCAAGGTGGATCCGGAATTTGCCAAGACGCTCCCGACTGTCAACGTGCCGCCACCACCCAAGGCCGCCATGCCAGAACCTCCGAAGCCTGCCGCGCCAAAACCGCAACCTGTCGCGACTCCGCGACCAGCACCTCCGCCGATTCCCATGCCAATGCCAATGCCGATGCCACAAATGATGCCCGGCTTCGCGCCGCAGATGCCATTCGGCCAAATGCCCATGATGCCGGGACAGTTCGTGCCGATGCCGGGCTACCCTGGAATGCCTCAGCCAATGCCAGGCTATGGGGCAGGGGGGCCAATGCCCGGAATGCCGCCCCAGCAAATGCCCATGCAACCGGCTGCGATGATGCCTCAACCGGGAATGCCGATACCGGCCATGCCCGGAATTCCAGCTCAGACGCCGGCGGTCACTTCGCAACCGGCTCCGCCTCAAACAAAGCCTGTTCCGCCAGCGACTCCGGCTGCGGCGCGTCCTTCAGCCGGATCTGTCGTCCGCCCCGGCCAAAGACCGGCACCGCCACCCACGGCCAAAGACGTCGATGACTTGCCCACGATGGACGAGCTGCCTGACGTCCTGTGAATCGTCTTGCAAAACCCATCCGACTTTGCGACCGTCCCGCCACCTTTCGCGACCATCCTCTCTGAGGCACACCATGTCTGCGGCTAGCGCGACCAACTCCGGCGACGACGACGAACAAACACCCGCAGGCGACGACTTCCTCCCCATGGAGGCGTACCGCCCGGCGAACCCCAATCGCATTCCGCTTCCTTTCGAGAAACCGATCCTCGAATTAGAACAGCAGCTTGCAAAGCTGGAAGCTCAGCCCAATCCGCCGCCAAACACCAAAGAGACGATCCGCAACATGCGGCTCGAAATCGCCCGATTGACGCGCGATACCTTTGACCATCTCACTCCGGACCAAATCGTGAAGGTCGCTCGCGACAGCGGCCGGCCGCAAACGCTCGACTACCTGGAATTGGTCTTCGACGAATTCATCGAACTCCACGGCGACCACGCCTATCGCGACGACCGGGCGATCCTCACCGGCTTCGCGAAACTCGACGACCAGAAGGTCATGTTCATCGGTCAGCAGAAGGGCCGAAACCTCAAGGAACGGACCGAGCACAACTACGGCATGGCCCACCCAGAGGGGTATCGCAAGGCGCTGCAAAAGATGCAGCTCGCCGCCAAGTACAAGCTGCCGGTCGTCTGCTTCATCGACACCGGCGGAGCTTACCCCGGCGTCGGAGCCGAAGAGCGCGGTCAGTCCTACGCCAGTGCCTACAATCTCCGCGAGATGTCCCGCATCAACACGCCGATCGTCTGCACGGTGATCGGGGAGGGGGGGTCCGGCGGAGCGCTGGGCATCGCCATCGGCGACCACATCTCGGTGTTGCAGTTCGCGTATTACTCGGTCATCAGTCCCGAAGGCTGCGCCGGCATTCTCTGGAAACACGCCAAGCACGCCGATCAAGCCGCTCGCGCCTTGAAGTTCACGTCAAAAGATCTGCTCAGCCTCGGCGTGATCGACGAGATCATTCCCGAACCGCTCGGCGGAGCACACCGCGATCACCGCCGCATGGCCACAACCCTGAAAATGTCGCTGACCGCCGCGCTGCGGAAGCTCGAAATGGTTCCGCGTGGCCAGCTCGTCCAACGCCGCTACGAAAAATTTCGCCGCATGGGCCAATTCGAAGAAACGGCCTTGGTGTGAGTTCTCACATGTCCGACAAGCCACTCGCTCCCGCCACGCTCGCTGCCCAAGGACTCGGTTTCATCGAACCGGTCACCAAAGCCGTCGTGCAACCGATTCACGTCTCGACGACTTTCGAGCGTGATGCCGACAACCAATACAGCACGGGCCGATGTTACTCGCGAGCGGACAATCCAACGTTCGATCAAGTCGAGGCCACGCTAACCGCGCTAGAGCAGGGGACCGACGCCTTGGTCTTCTCCTCCGGAATGGCTGCAGCGACCGCGTGCTTCTTGGCCCTCGATCCCGGCGATCATGTCATCGCTCCGACGGTCATGTACTGGGCACTTCGCAACTGGCTGACGACCTTCGCGAGTCGCTGGGGACTGAAGGTCTCGTTAGTCGATACGACGAAGCTCGATCACCTGCGTGCCGCGATCTTGCCGGCGAAGACGAAACTGGTTTGGCTGGAGACCCCCTCGAATCCGCTCTGGCATGTGACCGACATCGCCGCCGCTGCCGAGATCGCACATCAGGCCGGAGCCAAGTTGGCGGTCGACTCAACCGTGGCCGCGACGGTTTTCACTCAGCCGCTGACGCTTGGAGCGGACCTCGCCATGCACGCGGCGACGAAATACCTCAACGGTCATTCGGACCTCGTCGCCGGAGCACTCATCGCCGGCCCGACGCTGTGCGCTGCCGGGCACCTGTTGAACGTAGACCGGACGCCTTCGTCCGGTCAGCCGACCGCTGGTCAGGACGTAGGCGTCCGACCTAAGGACATGTTCGCTCGCCTCGCCGCCGAGCCTGACGGCTATTGGAAACGAATCCGCACGATCCGCTCGCAGTCGGGCGGCGTACTCGGGTCGTTTGAGGCATGGCTGCTGATGCGCGGTCTGCGAACGCTGCACCCCCGAGTCTGTTGGGCGACGAGATCCGCGCAGCAACTGGCCGAACGACTGGCTGAGCATCCCGGGATCGCCGAAGTCTTGTATCCCGGTCTGCCAAGTTTCGCTGGCCACGAAGTTGCTCGCCGCCAAATGATTGGCGGCTTCGGAGCGATGCTCTCGATCCGACTCAAAGACGGAGAACTCGCCGCGATCGCCACCGCTGCCAAGGTCAAACTTTGGAAACGAGCCACGTCGCTCGGCGGCGTCGAAAGTCTGCTCGAACATCGAGCCAGCATCGAAGGCCCCGGCTCGCCGTGCCCATCCGACTTGCTCCGCTTGTCGGTCGGTATCGAGGACGCAGACGATCTCTTCAACGATCTCGACCAAGCCATCGCATAGACGCTGCGAACTGGCAAAGGATGTTGTCCATTTTCATCCGCAGGCCGGCATTGCCATCCGCAGGCAGTCTATGAATCTCACCTTCCCACGGATGGCAAAGCTGGCCTACGGATATACCTCCAACGTCCGATAATGTCTGTTATGTTGTTTTTTAGAGTCGATAAACGCCGGGAAAATGAGGGTTTCCGTAGCCCGGCCGAAAGCCGATGGCAGAGAGCCGACAGCCGTTATCCCACCTTCTGCCCGACCCACTAAGCCAAGCTCAAAATTGTTTGTGGCTGTCGATCAGCAACGTCACCGGCCCATCGTTAACCAACTCCACATCCATGTGAGTTTGAAACCGGCCGGTCTGAACTTCGATTCCTTGGCCGCGAACTTCGGCACAGAAAGCTCGGTACAACTCGTCGGCCAATTCCGGCCGAGCCGCTTGAATGAAACTCGGCCGCCGGCCCCGGCGGCAGTCTCCCAGCAGAGTGAATTGGCTGACGACCAACATCGCGCCGCCGACCTCAACCAAGCCCAAATTCATTTTGCCATCGGCATCCTCGAAGACTCGCAGCCCGGCAATCTTTTGAGCCATGTAAACGACCTCGTCTTCGCCATCGCCTTCTTCGACTCCCAGCAGCACCAAAAAGCCACGACCGATCTGGCCGACAACCTCGCCAGCCACTGTCACCGACGCGCGGGATACTCGTTGCACGACTACTCGCATTTTCGTCCCTTTGGAGTGCGATAGCCTGAGCCATCGCTATTCGAAACGGCTTGAGATGGGGCCGACGTCGCTCTGGTGGGGCGGTAAGCGGTTTTAAAAGGCGTCGGCTTTGGCCGACGCACTTCAGGTCACCACCGCCCTCGTCTGCGTTCTTTCGACGGCAGCACTTCCAAACACGTCGTCCACCAACCGGTGAGGATCGTCTCGATGAACTCATCCGGCAAGCGTTCGTCGCGCATCTCGCGAGCGATTTGTTCGTGATCATACGCTAGCGGGACAAACTCCACTTCCCAGGGCAGGAGAGACTGCCCTGCCCTCGCGTCGTTGCCGGTTCGCAGCAGCGTGTACCAGACGTTCGTCGTGCCGTCGTTCTCCGGCCGGCCGAGCACGCCGACGTTGATGAACGCGAAGGTGTCGGGAGTGTCTTTCAGGCCGCCGTCGTTGAACTCAGATCTGTGAGCCAATGAAGGCGGCCTGACAAAGACGTCCGACCCCTTATTGCTCGATCGCTCCCAGTGCAGCCCTGTGTGCGTCCCCAAGATTACATCGCACTTGAAGTCGTCGCACAGCTTGGCGAGGAACTGCGTGCTCGTGGTTGATTCCCACAAGAACTCATTCGTGCGCCGCGGACTGCCGTGGCAGAGACACAATCGCACGCCATCAATCTCCAATCGCTGCTGAGCAGGCAGCGAGCGCATCCACGCTCGGTGATCGTCGCTGGTGTGAGCCAGCGTGTAGTCGTAGCTGAGCTGCGCGAAATGATTGTCGCGCGGATCGGTGTAGCCACAGTGGCAATCGTTCAAGCCGTGGCCGATGCTGTGATCGTAATTGCCTTGAATGACCGAGACTCGGTTGTCGCGAATCAGTTCACACGTCCGATCGGGATGCGGTCCGAACGCACCGAGGTCGCCCAAGCAGAACATCATGTCGGCTCCCCTGTTCTGCGCATCGGTGATTGCGGCCAACAGGGCAAGATGGTTGTTGTAGATGCCACCAAAGAATGCGAGCGTCGTCATCGTTAAATCACCTGACCTCTAGCGGGCGACTCGATGGATTCGTGCAGATGGCTCCGTATTGATAGCAGGTCGCACACGCACCATGAGTCACAGCGAATCCTCGGTTCGCGGCTTGCAACGTGTCACCCAGGATCGCGTCTGGCGATTCGATCAGGATTGGGCAAACGGCAATGCCGCGATCGGTGACAACTCTGCTGTGCTGGCAGACGAGCTGTGTCGTGTCGTATTCAGCGAGCATCTCTACGGTCACTCGATCCGACGGCGAATAGCCGCAGGTCCGATTCGTCTCCGCACCGAGTAGCAATCGCGGAAGCACCTTCAAGCGTGGCCGCTCATAGCCGTGTTGACGGAGCACCTCGCGAAAGCGGCCGAGAATCTCGGCGTCCTGCGATTCCTCCCACACGCGAGTCATCGTGATGATTGGCAGAAAGCCAAACTGCACGAGCAGCTCGACACCGTGCATCGCTCGCTCGAAGGTGCGTGGACCGCGGATCGGATCATTCAACTCCGGCGTCGGGCCGTCGATCGAGACACGAAACTCCAACGAGTAGTGACTCCCCTGCTCTGCTGCTCGCAGCCGTTCGAGCCATTCGAGTTTAATGACGGTCCCGTTCGTCAGCACCGTGGCCGGTCCAAAGTCGAGAGTGCGTTCGAGGATCGCCACCAAATCGGGATTTAAGAACGGCTCGCCGCCGGTGAAATAAAACTCTTTGACGCCCCACTCGACCGATTCGTGCAACCTACGCTCAACCGTTTCGAACGACAAGAAGCCAAACGAATCGTTGTGCGGGCTGCATGCAATGAAGCAGTGTGAGCAGGTCAGATTGCACCGCGTGCCGGCGACTTGAAACCAAAGCTCATTCAGCGAGCCGAGTTCCACGATAGGGAGTGCCAGGGACGAATCCTCTCTGTTCGGTTCGCAGTCAGGCACAATCGGCATAATCGCGCAACTCATTTCAACCAGACGCACAGTCGTTTGAGGTATCACCAGACCTCACCGAAGGGCATTCACCTGATGGCAATTTGTTTTTGATCGGAAGTACGCTTCCGCCCCATTCTGATTGACGCTGGAATCTTGATTTCCACGGTCACTCGCAAGTCATTGACCACACTTCGAAAGGGCTAAGGCATGTTTAGAAAGCTGGCTACGAATCTGTTTGGCGTCAAGGTTCACCGTCGAACGAACAACTGGGCTTCGGCTCAAGCTCAGATGGAGATGCTTGAAAGCCGCCTCGTTCCGACAGCATTGCTGGGGCTGACGACGAGCAATCGGCTAGTCCAATTCGACAGCAGTGCTCCGACAACAATTACGAATAACGTGGCCGTCAGCGGTCTGGCTGCGGGCGAGGACCTGGTCAGCATCGATACCCGGCCGTCCAACGGTCTGGTCTACGGACTCACCGACAAGAACACGCTCTACACGCTGAATCCAAACACTGGCGTTGCGACGCGCGTCGGTGCTGGTGCCGCAGCTTTTCTGCCAACAGGTAGTCGCACCGAGATCGACTTTAATCCTTCAGTCGACCGGCTCCGCATTGTCTCGAACAGCGATCAAAACTATCGAATCAATCCTAACACCGGCGTCTTTGTCGATAATGACACTGTCGCCGCGGGGATTCAGCCAGATACCGTTCTGGCCTATGCTACTGGCGATGTGAATGCCGGCCGCGATCCGAATGTGATCGGTGCCGCCTACGACCGGAATTTCCAAGGCAGCACTTTGACCACGCTGTTTGGAATTGATCACCTCCGGAACACGCTGGTGAGAAGTGGTGGCGTGGATGGCACCCCTTCACCGAATGGTGGCCAACTCACGACGATTGGATCGTTGGGATTCAACACGGACAATCGCCTCGGTTTCGACATTGACGATGACGGCACCGCGTTCGGGGCGATGAACCGGCGGCTATACACGATCAACCTGACGACCGGGCAAGCGACGTTGGTCGGTTTGATTGGTCGCGGAACGACACTGGACTCGCTCACGGCCCTGCCCCGCGAGGAAGTCATTTACGGAGTCTCGGCCAGCAATCGTCTGGTCAGCTTCAAAGCCAACGATCCCGGCCGGCTGTTGTCGTCCGTGCCGATCAGCAATTTGACTGGGGGCGAGACCATTTCCGCGATCGACTTCCGCCCGGCCACTGGCGAACTGTTCGCGCTCACCAGCACGAACCGCGCGCTGCGAATCAATCCCGCGAACGGTCAGGGGACGGTGGTTGGTGCGACGCTGGATACCTCACTCTTCGACGATGGAGTTAGTGTTGGACTCGACTTCAATCCGACCGTGGATCGATTGCGAATCGTGAACTCAACCAATGACAACTTGCGCTTCAATCCGGTGACCTCGGCAATCGTCGATGGTGATACCGTCACCGGTGGAACTCAGGCCGATACCGACTTGGTATACATCGAGACCGATGCGAATTTTAGTGTGGATCCCAACATCACAGGCTCGGCGTATGACCGTAATGACAACAACGCTGCCACCGCGACGACTTTGTTTAGCATTGACTCGTCGCTGAACAATTTGGTCCGACAAGGAGCGGTCGATGGTGCAACGGGAGATGCGGCGGGAGGAGGAGGCCCCAATGGTGGTTTGCTGACGACGCTCGGCTCGTTGGGTGTTGATCCAACCGACGTGGTTGGATTCGACATCAGCGGCGCGGGAAGCGGTGGTAACGGAGCCGCCTTGGCGGTCATGCAGATTCAGGGCGAGAGCGTCTCAAAGCTGTACCAAATCAACACGATCGCGGGGCTGAGCAATCAGCCGATAGGAATGGCGAGTCTGGTGGGCACAGTCGGTGGTGGCGAATTGATTACGGCGATGACCATCGCTCCGCCAACCATCCAGTTCAGTAAGGCCACTTTCACGGCGACGGAAAGAGGCGGGACCGCCACCATTGTTATCACACGAACCGGCGGCAGTGCGACCGTCGACACGGTCGTCTTCTCCGCGCTGGCGGGAACCGCTCAGGTTGCCGACTTCACCAGCCCCAACGCCACCGTGACATTCGGCGTTGGCGAAACCAGCAAGACGGTCACGTTCGCGATCACTCGCGATGACATCAGTGAATCCGTTGAGGAAGTGTTGCTGACACTCAGCGGCATCACGGGAGGCAACACGCAACTGGGGCTGTTGTCCTCGGCAATCCTGACCATCAAGGACAGGTAGCCGACCTTAGTGAGAAGTGACTTGATTTCAGCGCCCCCGCCGAGAGTTTCTCGGCGGGGGCGATTCTTTTTGGAAGCGGTTTCAACACCTAGCCCGCATTATTCATGCATCGGTC
>SXGR01301692.1_pt1 | contig 12479 bp, 8 predicted proteins | sample 3174711 | NCBI WGS metagenome assembly SXGR01 (sample SAMN11356860, study PRJNA531348) | freshwater metagenome | isolation source: freshwater sample F1-60 | place: China: Fuxian Lake, Yuxi | collected 2017-12-25
CTCAACTCTGTACTTAAACTAAAAGGCTTGTGCTGACGTTTACCGGTAGCCAAGCCAGAGGCTGAATCGCGGGGTGACTTAACATCGCAACTCATTGCGCTGCTTACTGAAGCGGGTTTTCCTTGAGCATCTACTACAGAAAAGGTATAGGTGTCGGCCACCAAGCTTGGTACTACACATGCGCCATTAGGGCAACTTACAACTTGCGATGAACCTTTGCTGCTTTTAATTTGCAAGTGGATATCGCTGGCAGAAAATGCAGCGGTTGAAAAAAGTGTTGTTGCTACTGCTACAGAAATAATAATTTTTTTCATGAAAATTTCCTCGTGATTTTTAACTGCATCGAATAATGCAGCTAGCCCAATGCAAGAGAAGCAGCTTCAGACTATCAAGCACAACATGAAGCGAATCTGAACAATGTAAAAATAGAATTTAATTGGAGGGAATTGTGATTCTAAACACACAATCTTGGGTTTAGTGAAAACGGGGTTATAACTTTTCAGCGCTAACTGCTTGGGCCGCATTTAGAGCCATTTACTTTTTCATATCGGCAGGTTGCGCTAAATCCAGTAAACCATTTTTCAGTGGAATTTTATTGCCCGGATCATAAGACATGCGTACTACCGATTCTTTGCCGTCTAAACGATAGGTTACGTCATAGCCCGCAATATCTTCGCGGGTGTCGTACGCGGTTTTACATACTTGCTCCACGGTGGTGTAAGTGTCTTTTTCCTGCATGTTGTTCTGTACGCGATCACCCGCATAACCACCCGCAACAGCACCTGCAACCGTCGCTACTTTTTTACCATCGCCACCACCCACTTGATGACCTAAGACACCGCCTAAGACCGCGCCAATGGTTTTGCCGGCAATGCGTTTATCATCCTTCACTTCGCGTTGATGGGTAAGGGTTTCTTCATGGCATTCTTTACGCGGCACTTTTGTTTTTTTAACAATCGCTTGCGCGTTCAGCACATCCGCATGGGTTGGCTCGGCAAAATATTTATAACCGGCAATCGCCCCACCTGCAGTGGCAACGCCTGCGCCCAACACAATGCCAATAATCATGGATTTGTTCATATGATTTACTCCTCGTACTCAGAAAAAAAAGCGTTTTTAGCATGGTTGCGAACTACTGATAAATTCTGAGTAGATTAAATAATGGTTAGAAGACTTTTTATAATAAGAAAATTGTGTGGTCATGTCGGTGCGTTTGCGTACATAGCAGGCTACTTACTAACGGGGCACAAATAAAGAATACTGTTTGATTCAAAACCGTATGCGGCATGGATGCCGCGTCCGAGCCTACAGGGAAGTATTCACGGCGGGTTTTGAATTGAACAGTATTCTTTACTGCACGCTCATTAGTAAATTACATGTTGTTCCCCGTTCTTCCTATGCCTTATCCAGCCAAGTCCATACGTTAAATAACGCAGTTGTCTTGGCTATTTATCGTATGGTTCCTCAACCTCCTCGAATGGATACTAAGTCTGACCGCTAGCCTTGTCTTTATCGCAAAAGCTGTTCATGTAAAAGCCAAGGTATTTGTTAGCACTTAGCCACTCTCAGCAGGAGTCAGCACTATGACTGAAACGATAATCAAAGTAGATTTAAAAAAATCGCCTTACGAAAATGACATGATTCATAACCGCTGGCACCCTGATATTCCCATGGTGAAAACCGTTAAGCCCGGCGATGATTTTATTATTGAGTGCTACGACTGGACGGGCGGCCAAATTGCCAATAACGATTGTGCCGATGACGTGCGCGATGTGGATTTGTCGCAAGTACATTTTCTCTCAGGCCCGGTTGGTATTGAGGGGGCGGAGCCGGGCGATTTGTTGGTGGTGGATATTTTAGATATAGGTGCCTTTCAAGAAAGCTTGTGGGGTTTTAACGGATTTTTCTCTAAACAAAATGGTGGTGGATTTTTAACAGAGCATTTCCCTGAAGCGCAAAAATCCATTTGGGATATTAACGGTATGTTTACCAGCTCGCGTCATATTCCTAACGTGGAATTCGCAGGTTTGGTTCACCCAGGGTTGATTGGTTGCTTGCCATCCAAAGAAATGTTGGAAGAATGGAACAAGCGCGAAAAAGAATTGTATGACACCGAGCCAGAGCGCGTGCCTGCGTTGGCAACACTGCCCTATGCAGACACCGCACATATGGGCCGCATGAAGCCCGATGAAGCAAAAGTGGCAGCAGCCGAAGGTGCGCGCACAGTACCGCCTCGTGAGCACGGTGGTAACTGCGATATTAAAGATTTATCGCGCGGCTCTAAAATTTATTTCCCAGTCTATGTGAAAGGTGGTGGCTTATCGGTTGGCGATTTACATTTTAGCCAAGGCGATGGTGAGATTACATTCTGTGGCGCTATCGAAATGGCGGGTTGGATTCACTTGCGCGTGAATTTAATTAAAGACGGTATGGCGAAATACGCGATTAAAAATCCTATCTTTAAACCCAGCCCCATTACACCTAAATACGATGACTATTTAATCTTTGAAGGCATCTCCGTTGATGAATATGGTCAGCAACATTATTTGGATGTTCATGTTGCCTATCGTCAAGCTTGTTTGAATGCAATCAATTATTTAACCAAGTTTGGTTACAGCAAAGCGCAAGCTTATTCAATTTTAGGTTGCGCGCCGGTACAAGGTCATATCAGTGGTGTGGTGGATATTCCGAATGCCTGCGCAACGCTCTGGTTGCCAACGGATATTTTCGATTTTGATGTGAACCCAACGGCAGAAGGGCCAACCAAGAAAGTAACGCCGGGAATGGATGTGCCCTTGTCTAAGGATAAGTAATGTTTTCCGGGAATCATCGTCGCTTGCGAGGATGATTCCCACATTACCGAGGGTGACAATAGATTAGTTAAGAGGAATCATCATGCCCGTTTACGATTACAAATGCGCAACTCACGGTTTGTTCCATGAATTGAATACTATGGATGCTTCCAGTCAACCTTGTGCCTGCCCAAGTTGCGGTGCAATGTCTGCGCGGGTGATTATGGTTGCGCCAGAATTTTTGGATATGAAAAAAGAAAATCGTGCTGCACATGCACGCAATGAAAAAGCGATGAATGAACCGGTATTTTCTACGCCGGATTATCGCGCCGAACAAAAAGCGCGGCGTGAACATAAGCATGGCAAGGGTTGCGGTTGTGGCGATAAGCCGATTCGTAAATCAGCTTTAATGTATACCGCCGAGGGCAATAAAATGTTTCCTTCGGCTCGCCCTTGGATGATTAGCCATTAAGATTTTCTAAAATCTCACTGAAAAACAAGTTAGTTTTTCAGTGAGATTTTATTTCATAAAGCCGAGATTGCTGCTGGCAAATCTACTCACATTCGGCAGAATGGAATTAATTTCACTGCTATTAACACCAAACCAACGCGCCAAGGTTGCGGCAAGTTGATCGACAGAGGTTGAGGGCAATAAGCGCCCTTGGCCGACTTGATCATCGCTTGTTAGAGAAATCTGTGGCGCTGTGCCATAAAATTGCCCGCCATTAACGGCACCGCCTACTATAAAGTGATGACCGCCCCAGCCGTGATCTGAACCATCGCCATTGGATGCGAGCGTGCGGCCAAAGTCCGATGCAGTAAAGCTGGTGACTTTTTCGGAAACACCCAATTCCACCGTTGCCTGATAAAACGCATTCATGGCTTCATCCACTTGCGCTAATAATTTGGGATGATTTTCATTGAGACCATCGTGGGTATCAAACCCGCCCAGCGACACAAAAAATACTTGGCGTCTTGCGCCCAACACATTGCGTGCGCCAATTAAACGTGCAACGACTTTTAATTGATCTGCGAGTGAATTCTTTTTACTGTCGCGATCAAATGAGGTTGATAGGTTCACAGGGTTTAAGGCGGCGTTTACTATTTCCTCTAAATCCATTGAACGTTTTGTCACCGCAGCCAATTCATTCTCTAAAAGGTGCGGGCTGCTTTGGGTGATCAATTTCTTTAACGCGTTGGATACCGCAGAAGAATTAAACGCAGAGCCTTTGGCAGCCCAAATGGGGATGGCACCCGAAGGGCTGATTTGATATTGCAATGCATTATTGCCCGCTAAAAATACCGCATTGCCAGAAGCCGAAATGCAGGTGAGGGTACTAAGGCTATTGCTCGATAATGCGAGGTCGCCCATATAGCCACCCCAGCCACGTGTTGCGCCTTCGCTATTGAGTGCTTGCCAAATAGATTGCTGATCATTGTGCGAAAATAGTTTTGGCGGCAGCGGATATTTTACGCGGTCTGAACCTGTGTATTGCGCCAGTGTAAGCGGTGTAAGTAACGGCCCAATATTCAACTGAACGGCTGCTTTGCCGGAATTAAATAACGACGCCATGGATTTTAATTCTGGCGATAAAGCGTATTGAATATTGTTGGTGAGTGTTTGCGGTGTAATGGTTTTAAGTGCTGTTGCTGTGAGTGCATTGCGCCCTAGCGCTATGCCACCCGCCGTGCGGCCTGCGCCACCGCCGCGAATGCTGCTGTAAAGATCATAATTCGCTGTGTCATAGGGTACGACTGTATTGGCGTAATCATTACCGCCAAATAAAAATACGCACACAAGTGCTTTATAGTCACTGGCTTCAAATGCAGCCGCTTCGCTAATGCCTGCAAGATTGAGTGCCAGTGGTGCGCCTACACCCATCATAGAAACTGCACCAGCGCGTTTTAAAAAAGCGCGGCGAGTCATGTCATTTATTTTATTGATATGCATGGTGGCTAGTTTCCCAATGACTTTTATAGAGTGACTTTTAAACAGTAATTTTTAAGCCGTGATTTTTTAAATAGTTACTTTTGAATAGTTACTTTTGAATTAAATATTCAGGGCAGGCGGCCACCAATAAAATGGCTGCGTAAAGACGATCATATTTCGCGCTAGTAGAACTTGCACTTATCACTGGGTTCGCTTCTAAGGCTTGCTGAATTAAATCGGTTGTCGCCGTGGAAAGTTGATTGGCTGTTAAATGCAAATTCAACCATTCAACCAGTGCTTTTGCATCAGCTGCAAGGGATTCAATGGCACTGAGATTTAATTTTACATCCGCGTAACCTGATTGAATAAAAGAGGTCATCATGTTGATATAGCCCGCCGTGGAGGTTTCATTGTGTAATTGAAACTCAGGCGCTAATAAAGCATGGGTAGCTAAGGCAGTGTTGGGCGGAACATACCCAGGGCGAAAAAAATTAAACACGGAAGGCGAGCGTAAAGGCGCTTGGCCTAAGTGAGTATCTGCATTAGAAAGATCGTAAATTTCCCATTTGCCGTTACTGCTGCTCACATTAAAGGTGCGAGCGATTTGTGTGAGCCGCACTATAGGTTCACGCAATTTTCCGGCGATAGTATTATTGAGCAAGGTGCGTGCTTCGGTATCCGTTAAAATCGCGCGCCACACTGCTTTTAAATCGCCACGCACATTTGCGCCATTGTTGTTAAAGGCAGTTGCTACACGTTGAACATAGGCAGGGCTAGGGTTTGAGGTGACTAACCGTTGAATCATTTGCTTTGCAAAGAACGGCCCCGTGTTGGGGTGATTAAATAATGTATCTAAAGCAATACGCAATGCATCTGCGCCGGGGGTATTTGCAGGAATATTGGTGCCCAAAAAGCTCACGGCTAAGTTGGAATGTTTGTTTGCATCAAACGCCATGCGTCCACCGGTAAATTCGGGTGAGGGGACGGGATAGGGCTCAAAGCCGTTTTGCTGGGTAACTTTTGAATAATCCCAATCGTAACCGGTAAAGACGCGCGCCAGATTGGTAATGTCAGATTGCACATAGGTTTCAATCGGGTGACCCTGTGCGTTGGTTTTTACGCTGCCATCCAGATTTAATTCGTAGAGCCCAATAGAAAACAATTGCATGATTTCGCGCGCATAGTTTTCATCGGGTTGCCTGCCGCTTGCGATATCTTCTTTTAAATTGCCTTTGGTGTTGAGGAAAAATCCCATCGCAGGATTTAGCGAAATATCCTCAAGCAAATTTCTAAAATTGCCGAAAGCTTTAGCGTTAAGTAAATCCCAGTAGTGTGCAATTAACATCGCCGGCCAAAAACCATCAATGGGGCTTAAAGACACCACAAAAAATTCAGAGAGTGCGAGCGCTACGCGTTTACGTACTTGGCCTGTGCCAGTGAGCAATTGATTCCATGCCATCCAATCGCCAAACACAGGGTTGAAATAATTACCCTTGTCATCGGGTGTTGTGTGGCCGCTGGCGGTTAGCCAAGCTGCGCCGGTTTGGTCTATGGGTGCATTAAATTGTGAGGTGAGCCAAGCGCTATAGCCTGAGGTTCTTACCGCGAGAATTTCTTCATCGGTTGCGGTGAATTGCGCTTGCAATAAAAACCGTGCGGCTTCGGCTTTGGTGTAAAGCGGCTGAGGTGCAACGGAGCTAGCCGCTGAACTGGTTTGATTGCCACCGCCGGTTGATCCACTGCTTCCACCGCCACCACCACAACCGCTAGTCGCTAATGCTACTAAGCCCGCCACGCCTACAGATGGCTTAGGTGGTGTTGATGCGGAAAGCGAATCCGCCAGTAGCGGTTTTTCAGTTGTTGTGATCGATGGAGTGGGTGTTTTTACCACGTTGTTATTATGCATAGGTGGCCTACAAAATGTGTGGGGTAGATGGTCTGGCTGAAAATCCTAAGGATTGAGTATAGGCGGCATTAATCAATGGTGCGGTGTGAAAGGTGTTCAATTTTTGTAAAGATGGGGAGCCTTTACTGCGTAGCTTCCGTTTGCTCAACAAAAACTAACTTCGTGGTATCAAACCCCAATGCGGTGGCTTTTTCTAATAGCCGGGCTTTTACATCGCCAGAAATGGTGGGGGTTCGTGCAAGTAACCAGAAGTAGGATTTGTCGCCGCCTGTGACTAAAGAGTATTGATAATTTTCATCGAGATCAAACACCACATAAGAACCATAAAAAGGGCCAAAAAAAGACACTTTTAAATAAGCGGTGTTTTTGTCTTCTACAAAGTAGGCTTTGCCGAGTGATTCTTTCCACTCGTTGTTTTTGCGCAAGTAACCTCTGTTTAGTACGCTAATGCCGCCATCATCGCGCAGGCTATATGTTGCGCTTACTTGCGTTAAGCCTTTTTCAAAGCGGTTGTCTAAGCGTGCTATTTCATACCATGTACCTAGATATTTTTCCGCTTGAAAGTTTTTGACGGGGTTAATATCGTCGGGTTTTCCGGTACAGGCGGTGAGCGTAAGTGTGGTTGTCAGGGCGATTAAGAGAAGAAGTATTTTGTTCATCATTGCGGCTCTCAGTGGGTTTTATTGTTATACGATGAACTTATGGCTAGGGATTTTCTGTCTCTTATCGCACTTACTATTTCTTGAAGTGTAGTTCCCCAGGCGCTGATACTAGCAAGCTTTATCTCAAGGCCCACCAGTGCTAAGTGCAGGCATCAGGTGTGGGGTTTATGAGTGGCAGGTTAGGGCGGATTTGATGCTACAGCAGCGCTCTAACCAAATAAATTGGCGCTTCAGAAATAATGTTCTCTTTTATAGTATTCCCATCTCTGTCATATACTTTCTGCGCATCAAAATCAGCTAGCGCAGTTGATTCTCCCTTCGTTGTCCACGCCATTAAAATTTGCTGGGTCGCATTGCGGAATTCCAGCACATAGGTATTTTTAGCCGACGGCCATTTTTTAATAAAAGTGGCATCGCCCAAGCGCACTAAAAAATATTGCAACGCATTAAACGCAAGGCGTGGTTTGAACTCATTCTGGTCATCCACCAAGCCATAACCCTTGGCCGATAAGCGCCACCAAAATAATTGCTCTACATGACCAGAGCAAATAGCAATAGCGATGTAACGCAACATAAAGTTGGCATAATCGTTTTCAGTTTCGCCCGAGGCGCGCTTGCGCCAATGAGGCGTGACATAGGGGCACACAATGGGCGACCAGATATCGGTATTTTCTAACGGCCAATTCACTTCAGAAATAATCACTTTCTCTTCGCACTGTGGTGAAATTCTGGTGAGTGCTTTTAGCAGCGCGCATTTCTCCAGTGTAGAAAATGGGCCTTGTGGATTTTCTGGTGCGCCGCGTCTATCCACGTACAGTAAATGTGAAAGTGCCGAAAAAGATTTACCTTTGGGGAGCGATTTGAGCGCGGCAATCACTGGCAAATATTCAAAATCAATACAGGCTGGGCCGGTGAGTTTAATTTTGGGGTATAGATTTTGTAGTTCAAATGCGGGTGCCATAAGCGCTTGCAATTCGTGCATGCTCCACACGCCCCATTTAATGCGGTTGTAGGCGTGAGTGATTTCAATATGGCTTACGAAGTTTGCAATAGCGGGAATGACTTTGCTTAAAAATGCTGACCAGCTTGCGGGTTCAAGTACTGCGTGGCGATCTTGAATGAAGGCTACCATCACTTCAATATCATCGCGGTGTAATTGCTGAATCAGCTGAATTGTTTGATTCCAAATGGCTTCGCCTTCGTGATGACAAAAACGAATTAATACCGGCGGGTTGCCCAGCTCGCTCAAGAGTTTGCGTTCGGGGGAAAAATAATTGTCATGGGGGTGCAGCGCTACGCCTATGCGCCCCTTGAGCACAACCTCACGCTGAAAGCTTTCTTTCTTTAGGTGTTTGTAAGCAGAATAAAGTGTTGGCAGTGCTAATAAGCCTTGACCAATCATAACCAGCAAATCACGCAAAAAGCGCTCGCGGTGTTTTTCCTTGCGCGATAAAGCAATCATTGGCTGCGCCGTTTTTTCATCCCACAGCCAATAATCTTTTGAGTCGGGGTAGGTGCGGTGCGTAGGTGGAATATGGCGATTTTTTAAATAGCGCAAGGGGCGACGAAACTTGCGCGACTTGCGGTGAAACTCAAAACGCTTGCGGTAGCTTTGTTCGTACTTATTTAAATCGCGCGGAATATCTTGATGCTGGCAATAAATCTGCTTAAAAAACTTGAGATAGTTGCCGGGCAATATAGGGCGCGACAAATCAAAGGCGCGCTCTTTGGCGGTGAGTGGGCGGGCCGTAATTTTAACGCGATTCAAATCAATAAATTGCGGCTGTGCCCAAGAGCCATCGGGATTTTTAGGCAGCAATATATTTTGGTTGCCCATATCGCCGTGCATAAAATTCGCATCGTGCATGGCGCGAATTTCTGGCGCGACTAAATGTAATAACTCCATTAGCGGCGCGTTATCGCGGGCATTGTAGTAAATATCCGTAAGTGCATCGCGCAGACAAATAGCCGGTTGAAAAATGCACAGGAAATAACTTTCTATAAGGCGATTGTTTTCCCAGTGATCCAGCCACGCAATGGCTGCAGGTGTGCCAATATTGTGATTTTGTAAATGGCGAGCGGCGATATAAGAGCGTTCCGCTTTGGATTTATGTGTGCGATCAAAACGATCTTTAAGCCAGCTTTGACGTTTAAACACTTTGAGCGCAACAAGTATTTCACCCTGTGCTGTTTGCAGTGGTAATTTCACCACATAGTCAGCGCCGTCAGAGAGCTTGGTAACATTGTTTGCTTTCAATAACGCGCTAATCTGAACTAATTGCGCGCGCAGGATTTCATCATCAAATTCGGGCGCTAAGCTTCCCTGATAAACACCGAGCGTGATTTGGGGGTTAATGGTGTCATTACCGCCGTGTAAATTGGTCAAGCCGAAGCCCCTTAATGCTGAAAATCAGTGGGTGAGGTATACTTTTGCGCACTTTATTGTAATGCCAGGAATTATAACGGCTATTCACTCGCTAGCCTAGTTTCACGCCCAGCGCTCAGAGGACACAGATAGATGGTTCACGCAATTGATACAGCGAAAAAGCCGTTGCTGCGCAGATTTTCTGCGCGCTTGGCAGGTTTAACGCAATGGGCGGGGCCCTATGCAACCGTTTTGCAAATGTTGTTGATGGGATTGATTGTTTTATCGCTCTCTCGTGTGGGGCTAATTATTTGGCAGTGGGAGCGCGTGAGTGTCACCGGCTTATTGATTGAGATGCTGGTTCAGGGTGTGCGTGCCGATCTTATTTTGTTGGGTTATTTTGTCGCTATCCCCGTTTTGCTTGCGCCATTTTTTGCGCATAAGTTTGCGATATCCTTTTGGCGTGGCGTCAATGTGTGTTGGGCAACTTTTGCGTTGTTTTTTGTGATTTTTATGGAGTTGTCATCACCGCCTTTTATGATGCAATTTGATGTGCGCCCCAATCGTCTGTTTATTGAATACTTGTCATACCCGAAAGAAGTTTTTTCTACGCTCTGGAATGGCTTTCGGTTGGCGTTAATTCTTGGGGTAGGCTTTTCGGTGCTTTTGGGTGTCACTATTTATTCTGTTTTAAAAGCGGCATCTACCGATGGGACGCTGTGGTCAACTAAAAAATTATTACTGCTGTGGCCAATTGTTTTTGTGATTGTATTTATGCAAGTGCGCTCAACGACCGATCATCGCCCGGCAAACCCTGCGCTCTTTGCATTATCTGGCGATGCCTTGGTGAACTCCTTAATTATTAATTCTGGTTGGTCGGTACTGACGGCGTTGAGTTCTATGCGACAAGAAGCCAACTCTTCCGAAATCTACGGCTCATTCCCGCGCGAAAAAATATTTGAACAGGTTAAAGCTGCGCCTTGGTTGCGCGATGTGCAATTTACGTCAGCTGAATTACCCACTCTTCACAAGCAAGAAGCGGCGATTAAACGCGATAAGCCATTGAACTTGGTGATTGTGTTAGAAGAGAGTTTGGGTGCAACGTTTGTGGAGTCGCTCGGTGGCTTGCCAGTGACGCCAGAATTAGAAAAACTAAAGCATGAAGGTTGGTGGTTTGAACAGCTTTACGCAACCGGTACGCGCTCGGTGCGTGGTATAGAAGCGGTTATTTCAGGTTATGCGCCTACGCCTGCCCGCAGTGTGGTGAAGCTTTCTTTGGCGCAACATAATTTTTATACGCTCGCATTAGGTTTGGGGCAGCAGGGTTATCACACGGAATTTGTCTACGGCGGTGAAGCGCACTTTGACAATATGCGCGGCTTTTTTACCGGCAATGGTTTTCAGCAGGTAGTTGATCGCAGCGATATTAAAAATCCTATTTTTGAGGGCAGTTGGGGTGCGAGTGATGAAGACTTATTTAACAAATCGTTAGAGCGTTTAAAACAATTGCACTCAGAAAAAAAACCTTTCTTTAGTTTGATTTTTAGCTCGTCTAATCATGAGCCCTTTGAATTTCCCGATGGTCGCATTGAGTTGCATGATGCCAATAAACAAACGGTGAACAATGCCGTGAAATACGCAGATTATGCGTTGGGTAAATTTATTGCCGAAGCCAAGAAGCAAGATTATTGGAGCGATACGGTTTTTTTAATTGTGGCCGACCACGATAACCGCGTATATGGCGACAGCTTGGTGCCGATTAAAAAATTCCATATTCCTGGGTTGATTTTGGGGGCGGATATTCAGCCTAAACGAATTGCAACTCAAGCGAGTCAAATTGATTTGGGTGCAACTGTGTTGTCATTAATGGGCGTCTCCAGCGAGCACCCCATGATTGGGCGCGATTTTGTCAAAGACGGTGACTCCCCCGGTCGCGCACTTATGCAGTTTGATAATTATTTCGCGTGGCTGGAAGGTTCCAAGGTAACGCTCTTGCGCCCCAATCAATCGCCGCTCTTGGGGCACTATGATGCGGCTAAAGGCGAGCTTGTATTGAGTAAAGATAAACCGGATGAGCGCGATGTTGAAAAGGCAATGGCGCATGTGATCTTGCCTTCGCTCTTGTATCGCGAGCAGCGGTATACGTTAGCGAAGTGACACCTTGCTTTCATCCGTTAGAAAAATCATTTCTTAGGAGCAGCGTATGGGATTATTCGATCATTCCCACGAACAAATTGATGAACATGATGTAAGCTCCCCGCGCAATGCCGAGGCCGCTAAGCGGACAACGCTGGTGAGTGTGGCAGTGAATATTGTGCTCAGCGCACTGCAAATTGTGACGGGGTGGCTTTCAGGTTCGCAGGCGCTCATTGCTGATGGTATTCATTCCTTATCAGATTTGGTGTCAGATTTTGTGGTTTTATTTGCAGGGCACCACAGCAAAGCAGAGCCAGATGCGGATCACCACTACGGGCACTATCGCTACGAAAATGCGGCGTCTTTGGTGCTGGGAGTTTTATTGCTGGCGGTGGGTGTAGGTATGCTCTGGTCGGCAATTAATAAAATGATTCATCCTGCGGCCTTGGTGCAAGTGAGCAGTATTGCCTTGTGGGTTGCGTTAGTTGCCTTGGTTGCTAAAGAAGTTTTGTTCCGCTACATGCTCGCCGTAGCGCAGCGCATTCGCTCCAGTATGTTGATTGCAAATGCATGGCACGCGCGCTCCGATGCCGCCTCATCGCTGGTGGTCGCCTTGGGGATTGGCGGCAGTTTGTTGGGCTATCCATTACTCGATCCTATAGCCGCATTAATTGTGGGGCTAATGGTC
>SXGR01406097.1_pt1 | contig 12473 bp, 10 predicted proteins | sample 3174711 | NCBI WGS metagenome assembly SXGR01 (sample SAMN11356860, study PRJNA531348) | freshwater metagenome | isolation source: freshwater sample F1-60 | place: China: Fuxian Lake, Yuxi | collected 2017-12-25
AGGCTGTGCCCGGCCACCATCGAAGGCAGAGGACCGCCCGCCGCCTGCCAGGCACGATACGTGGCGTAGGCTGCCGTCAGCATCACCGGCTGGGTATTGACCGTGGCACTCAGTTGATCAGCGGGACCTTCGGCCACCAGCTGCCACAAGTCTTGACCAAGTGCGTCCGACGCTTCAGCGAAGGTGTCTTTCACCACCGCCACATCCGCAAACGGCTGCATCATGGCCACCGATTGCGAGCCTTGACCGGGAAAAACCAGGGCAAATGTCATGATAAAAAACTCAATAAAAACAAATAGTTATATCAATAAGTCTGGGTGGCTATCGGGGGTTACATGCGCACCATCAGCGCGCCCCAGGTAAAGCCGCCGCCGACACCTTCCAGTAGCACATGCTGGCCGCCGCAGATGCGGCCGTCTCGCACGGCGGTATCCAGCGCCAGCGGCACTGACGCTGCAGAGGTGTTGGCATGCCGGTCCACCGTGGTCACCACCTTGCTCATGGGCAGGTTCAGTTTTTTAGCGGTAGCCTGAATGATACGGATGTTTGCCTGATGGGGTATCAGCCAGTCAATCTGCGATTTTTCCATGCGATTGGCGGCGAGCGCTTCTTCAGCGACCTCTTCAAGTACGCGCACAGCGAACTTGAACACTGCGTTGCCTTCCATTTGCAGCAAGGGCCGCCCGCTTATTTTGCCACCGCTCACCGAGCCTGGCACCGAAAGAATATGCGCATGGCTGCCATCCGCGTGCAGATGCGACGACAAAATGCCTGGCGCGTCGCTGCGCTTTAACACAACCGCACCCGCGCCATCGCCGAACAGCACACAAGTGGTGCGATCTTCCCAATCGAGAATGCGCGAATACACCTCCGCACCGACCACCAGAATGTTCTGGTACTGGCCGGAACGCATGAAATGGTCCGCGGTGGTCAGCGCGTAGACAAAACCACTGCACACGGCCTGCACGTCAAACGCGGGACAGGTCTTCGCGCCCAATTTGGCTTGAAGAATACACGCTGTGCTGGGAAACACCATATCGGGCGTGGTGGTGGCGACAATAATCAGACTCAGCTCAGCAGGCGTGACGCCGGCCGCTTCCAGTGCGTGGCGGCTGGCTTGCAGCGCCAGATCGCTGGCAAACTCACCCTCCCCGGCAATGTGCCGTTGGCGGATGCCGGTACGGCTGAAAATCCATTCGTCGGATGTTTCAACCGCACCTTCGAGATCTTTGTTGGTCAGCACTTTGGCCGGCAGGTAGCTGCCAGTGCCTGCAATGCGCGAAAAAATGCTCAAGCGATCATTCCGTTATGGGTCTCGTCCTTCATCGGCTGCGACTGAGGCACATTTTTTTGCACATGAATGTGCGTCATGCGCTCGGAGATATGCGCCAGCATGCCTGTACGCACTTCTTCGACCGCGCGCCGCAAAGCGCATTCAAAACTGTAGGCATCTGCCGACCCGTGGCTTTTCAGCACGATGCCGCGCAGCCCCAGCAAACTGGCGCCATTATAGCTGCGATGATCCACCCGTTTCTTGAACGCGTTCAACACGGGCAACGCCACCAGCCCAGCCAGTTTGGTCAGCGCATTGCGCTTGAATTCCTCCTGTAACAGCGTGCGCATCAAATGCGCAAGCCCTTCAGCGGATTTCAGCGCGACATTGCCCACAAATCCGTCGCAAACCACCACGTCGGTGGTGCCTTTAAAAATATCGTTGCCTTCGACGTTGCCGTAAAAATTCAGTCCGCTCGCGCGCAACAGCACGGCCGCCTGTTTGACCACCTCGTTGCCCTTGATGTCTTCCTCGCCGATATTGAGCAGGCCCACCGTGGGGTGGGTTTTGTGTTCCACGCAAGCCACCAGCTCGGCGCCCATGATGCCGAATTGCAAAAGATGCTCGGCTGTGCAATCGACGTTCGCGCCCAGATCAAGCACGTAAACCCGTCCGCTCAGCGTTGGAAGGATGGAGGCAATCGCCGGCCGGTCGATGCCTGATAATGTTTTCAGCACGTAGCGCGAAATCGCCATCAGCGCGCCCGTGTTGCCCGCGCTCACCGCCGCCTGCGCTTCGCCGGATTTCACCAAATCAGCCATTACGCGCATCGACGAATCTTTTTTCGTGCGCATGGCAACCGCGGGCGGTTCATCCATGCCGACAACTTCTGCGGCATGGCGCACCACCAGCCGATCGCCAAACGCCGACGGACTGGATTGATGGCGCTTAAGTTGCACCTCGATGTCGGGCGCAAGGCCGGCGAGGATGACGCCCGCACTGGGATCATCGTGCAACAGGCCGAGAGCGGCAGGCACCGTCACCGAAGGGCCGTGGTCTCCCCCCATGCAATCGACTGCGACGGTCACCCGCATGAATGACCTGTCCGGCAGGCAACCGATGAGAACAAATTGATCAAGGTCGGGGTGTCACGATGGGCGGCACCGGTAGCGCGGACACAAAGCGCAAGCGCTGCAGGAAGCGCGAAAACTCAAAAGCGCCGTGAAACACCGGTCAGGCGGCGTACTGCCAACTACTCGCCTTTGGTCTTGATGACCTTCTTGCCGCGATAAAACCCGTTGGGGCTTATGTGATGGCGCAGATGCACTTCACCGGTTGTCGGCTCAAGCGCCAGCGGCGCCGCGCCCAGTGCGTGGTGCGAACGGTGCATGCCGCGTTTGGACGGCGACTTCTTGTTTTGCTGAACAGCCATGGTGCTACTCCTTCGTTTATATTGTAACTAATTGATTTAAAACAATTATTTTTTACGCGTGCCTTTTAATGCGCGAACGGATTCACGACTTCGCCGGTTTTTAACGCGGCATCCACCCTTTTGCACTGCGCCACGTCATGTCGCGGAAACGGCGGCAAGGCCAACAACACTTCGTCCTCCACCAGCATGACCACATCCAGCGTCTTGCTTGCCGCGATGCAATCCGGCTCATCGGGATTGGAGCCAATCGCTTCGTATTCGGTTTCAAGCACCTCTGCTGCCACCAGCCGCACCACGCTTTCTATACGCAGTTCGTGCGCCATCGCTTCCAGACAGCGCTGGCACTGCAGTTCCACTGTGCCGTTCACCCGAAACCGCAGCAACGGCCGTTCGCGCCCATCACAATCGCCGCTTATGGCATAGTCCAAACTACCCGTGCTGGCGTACAAGCTTTGCACCAGTCGAGGCAAGCTGGCAACAGCTACTACGCCTGTCAACTGCTGGCGGTCACGCGCCAGCTTCAGACTATCTACGATCGGGGTGTTTGCCATGAAAATATGAGCCGCTTACGAATCCCTATCTGCGCCGCCGGAACACGAGCCCCTCAACAAAATATCTACCAAGCGCGAAACGCAAAACCAATCAATGATAATATTTTCTGCAGCCATTGTCAAAACCAATTTTCAGAATATCGATATAAAACAACCACTTAGATAATTTATACGTTGTAATTCATGGCTGAGCGTTCCCTGATTCTCGCTTCTTCCTCGGTTTACCGCCGCGAGCTGCTGGCGCGACTGCGTTTGGACTTTTCCTGCGTGTCGCCTGACATCGACGAAACCGCACAACCCGCCGAAGCGCCCAAGGCCACCGCAATGCGGCTGGCACTGGCCAAGGCGCAGGCGGTCGCCAAGTACCATCCGCAGGCGCTAATTATCGGCTCGGATCAGGTGGCCGACCTCGACGGCAAGCCATTGGGCAAGCCCGGCGATCACGCCAACGCCGTGCGTCAGCTACGTGCCATGCGCGGCAAGCGAGTGGCGTTCCATACCGCGCTGTGCCTGCTGGATGCCGCTAGCAGCCAATACCAGCTGGAAAATAACGTGACCAGCGTGCAACTGCGCAATTTAAGCGACGCGCAAATCGAGCGCTATTTGCAACTCGAACAACCTTTTGACTGCGCCGGGAGTGCCAAGGTGGAAAGCCTGGGCATCGCTTTGGCAGAAAGAATCACCAGCGAGGATCCTACCGCGTTGATCGGTCTGCCACTGACCGCGCTGGTCAGCATGCTCGAAAAAGCAGGCGTTAATGTATTGGCAGGGTAAACGCATAACCCATTGTTTTATTACAGAATTTAGGCCCACCTGCCTCCACATACCAAGGGTAGGAAGAATTTCTACTGCCAAAAATCTTTATGCGGTCAGGCCGTGTGTGGAGCCGACGTCAAGGGGATAGACAGTGTGACCACCACACCTTCCCCCAGTTTGCCTTGAATCGCCACTTCACCGCCAAGGTAGCCGATGCGCTCGCGCACACTGACCAGCCCCAGGCCTGCGACGATAGCCCCGTCGTCAAACCCTCGCCCCTGGTCACTTACCGTGACCACCAGCCGCTCGCCGGCCCGCTGCTGATCCACGTGTGCACGTTTGACGCCGGCATGACGGATCACATTTAGCAACAACTCACGCACCGCCCGGAACGCAACCACGCGCGCCAGCTCACCCAGTACTTTTGGTTCGCCGTCGTCGCTCAGCCGCACCGCCAAACCATACTCTCGGCGCATTTCTTCCACCAGCCATTCCAGCGCCGGTGTCAGACCCAGTTCACGCAGTACCGGCGGACTGAGTTCGAATTCCAGCGTGCGTATTGCCGAAGCGCTCTGCGCTATGATCTGCACCGCGTCCTCCAGCGTACCGCGCTGCGCAGCGGCATCGGCCAGCGCAGATTCAATCTTGAGCCGCGCGAGGTTCAGCGATTGTCCCACGCCGTCGTGAAGGTTTTGCGCAATGCGGGTGCGCTCGGTTTCGAGCAGCTCTTCCTGCCGGGCAGCCAGCCGACGCAGACGATCGTTGGTTTCACGCTGTGCCGCCAGAGCAACCACGCGATCGTTAATGTCGCGGCATACGCCCTGAAAGCGAATTACGCGATCTTTCTCCCACACTAGCGTGACTTGTTGCCCGAACCATATCGGTGGTCCGCTTTTGGTCAGCGCGGCAATCTCGATATAGCCACTACTGCGGCGCTCCTTGACAGCCGTATAGAAAAATTGACGTAACGCGAGATGGTGATCCGGGTGCACAAGCTCGAGATAGTGGCGATTGACCAGTTCTTCGCGTGCATACCCCAGCATCTGCAACGCGGCATTTGTGTTGAAGTAAGTAAAGTTTCCTTCCGCATTGGTCTCGTAAATGAGATCTACCGCATCTTCTACCAAAGTACGATAGCGTTGTTCACTTTCACGCAGTTTGTCCAACTCCGCCTGTTTGCGCTCGGTGATATCCCGCGATATAGATACCAGGCCCGTAATCGTGCCACTGCCATCGCGGATCTGCGACAGGATGATTTCCCGCCAACTGTCGGTGAAAAAGGAGCGCCGCTCCACGCGCACCGGACCCGGTGCGCACAAGGCCTGCTTGTCCTCAGAGTCCAGCAGCGATGCCACCTGTGCCGGGCGCAATTCAAACACGGTTTTGCCGATGATCTGCTCCTCCGGCACTCCGATTTGGCGCTGCATGGCGCGATTGACCATGACAAATCTGCCGCGGGCGTCTTTCAGCAGCACCTGATCAGGAATCGTATCCAGCAAGGTGCGCAAGCGCTGCTCGGATTCGCGCAGGGCCAGCTCAGCCTGACGGCGCCCGCTGACGTCTTCACACATGATCAGCAGAAGCAGCCCGCCATCGTCTCCCGTCACCGCGATGGCGCTCTCGCGCACCCAGAGTGTTTGTCCGTCCTTGCGCACCTTGGCAATTTCCCAGGTGTGTACACGGTCTATCTCGCGCATGCATTGTGCCAATTGCTCACGCACCTGATGATGCAATTCCGGAGGAAACACCAAGGTTACCGGCTGGCCCTTCAATTCTTCGACCTGGTAACCCAGTTGATTCGCACCCTGCGGATTGACAGAAACCACCTGCCCCGTCGCATCCAGCGTGAAATACATCAGCGGATTATTGACAAAAAGGTTGCGGTAGCGCGCCTCACTTACCTGGAGCCGCAGTTCGTTGTCCTGCAACGCCGCCGTACGCGAAGCTACCTGAGCTTCCAGGTCATCGCGCGCGCGCAGCAAAGCCGCTTGTACCACTCGCCGCTGCGAGGTCACCGCCACCAGCATCAATGCGGCGGCACAAGCCAGTACCAAAAACGACTGCACGATCAACAGGCTTTCGCGCGGCGACTGCGCGCTTGCAGCATAGGGACCGAAGCCGGAGACCGTTGCGTGCAACGAGATGGCGGTCAACAAAGTGAGTTCCAGCGCCGTGCCCAGCATGCCAAACCGCAAGCCTGCCCAAAGCATTAGCGGCAGCACCAGAAAAACCAACGGCAACCGGATGCTAAATACGATATGAAAAACCAGCGCCAGACAAATGCTCAACGCCAACGCTTCATATAGTCTGGCCCCGCGCGGCAACAACGGGGCCGGCCACCGTTGCCACGCCGCCAATACCAAGGGCGCCGTCACCAAACAGCCCAGCGTAAAGCCTGTCCAATGAATTACCCAAAGCGTGGTCATGGTACTGGGGGGAACGACCTCCGTCATCGTCATCGCCATTTCTGCGCTGGCGCTGACGACTGCCCCGGGCACGGCACAAAACATCACTAAGGCCAGCACGTTGCGCGGCACGTCAAAGTGAAACGGCCAACCGCTCACACGGCGCGTGAGCCACGCCGCAGCGGCTGTACCGGTGACGTGACTCAACGCATCGCCCAACGCATGCATCGCACCGTACTGGCAAAACCATGCTGCTGCAAGACTGTCAACCGCCAGCCCCACCAGGGCCCAACGCCACCAGCTTCGTTGCTCGCTCAGCAGCAATACCGCCAGCAGAACGCCGCCTGAAAAAACCACACCCATATCATTGCCGTGGCGGAACGCTACGCAATTACCCACTATTACGGTAAGGAACATGCTTACCGCAAACAAGCACAAACTTTTGGAATTACAGGTCATGGAGGATCAATGGCTGGAACAGCTGTGACACATTATTGCGTATCCAAGGCACGAATTCTCTGCGGGAATATAACCGTTGGTTATGTGCGCACTAGCGGCAAGCACCAGGATAAGACGTAGCGCACATGATGTAACTATTTGTTTTAATTGACTATTATTTGGAACCAAATAGGCTGGCCGCATCTCCGAGACGCATGAAGACCGCACCGTTCTCCTTCAGGGTGCGAATCAGCTTTTCCAGCACGATCATGCGATGCCCGCGCCCAATAACAAACGGGTGAAACGTATAGGTGATCACGCCCCAATCGAGGTGATCGCGCAGGTACATGAAATCATCCGTCCAGTTTTGCAGCACGTGATGCGCATTCATATTGCCCGGCAAAATGCTGGTGTTGGTGCGCACAAATTCGAAGTGCGGATAGTCATCCAACGACCAGCTGATTGGCATTTCGATCAGTCGCGTGGATTCTCCGAAAATAGCGGGCTTTTCCAGTTCGATTACGTCGCCCTGCCGTACGCGATATGGCGTATAGTCGTCACCCATCATGCTGCTGTCGTAGACGAAATTGTGCTTGAGCAACAGATCCACCGAATGCGGGCTCAAGTCCCACGATGGCGAACGGTAGCCGCGCGCATACACGCCGGTGAGTTTTCTAATTTGCTCGTTGGCGCGTACAAGGCTGGCTTCTTCCTCGTCACGCGACATCACAGCGGGTGGCACATGCGTCCAGCCGTGATGACCGATTTCGTGACCTGCGTCGAAAACACGTTGGCAGTGAGCTGGGTACGTCTCGAGCGTGTGGCCGGGGATAAACCAACTTGACGGCACATCATACTTTTTGAGCAAATCAAGAATGCGTTGCGCGCCGACGTTGGCGCCAAATTCACCCCGCGAAATCGGCGAGGGCGACGTCATACCACGCGAAATGAAGCCTGATATCGCGTCGAAATCGAAAGTCAGGCAAGCAATGCTGGTTTTCATTTAAGTAATAATTTTATTGAATAGTTTATGGATGACCTAATTTATGCAACTCGGATTCAACATTGATTTCAACTGCTCTTTTGTAGCGCAACGAAACTTCCCTTACATCCGTGCTTGCCAAACTCGGATGCCACATATCAAAGGTCAATCCAAAGCAGCATCAATCACCGACGGCGGCAACAAAAATCCCCTGCTCAATGGCACACGTCAGGAGCGCAGTACGCGTTTCGCACGATCACAATCACTACAATATGCCTTGGTAATAATAGACGGCGTATGAAGCGCCATGACACGCGCGATGGTGCATTCTATCCTCAGCACAATGTCGACGCTAAACTCGCCGGTACGCTGCGAATCCTGCAACTTTTGGAAATTTAGAGTATGCCTTGATTAGTATAGAAGCGCAGCAGCCTGCGTGTTGCTCGAGCGCTTGTGTTTTGGGAAAATAACGACTGGCGGCAGAATCCGACCCTCCGTGCTGAGTTTCATTTCAACTTTGCCTACGCGTAGATCATGCCCTACTCCGCTTTGCTGCTGACGTCGTCACCGCGTTTAAGCATGGCGAGAATACAAACAGGTGTCATGGCTTTGTAGAATTTTGCCCCGTTCTTCCGCGGATTAGCACCAGCCCGTCGAGCCGTTCGAGCATTTCACAAGTATCGGAATGCACGGCATTTCATTCGTCTCCTTGTTATGGATTTCCATCAGCTTGTCAGCCAATGCGTAAAACCCAAACCCGTATTCACATCCGCAGCTGCTTGGGAAGGCTTGGCTGTACCTGATATTCCCTGCAGACAGTACTTTGGCGGGCATCGTCGTGACCAGTATCTGGAGCTTGCCCTTGCGCATCAGGGGTTAGGATTCAGAACTAGCGCAAAGGCTTAGGGCGCATTGCCATGTCATCATTCGCGGTTTCGGACGTTCCGGGTGATGCTAAATGATCGGCTTTGTTCTTCTCTAGTTGCGCGACGGTCGCTACCTGCATATGCACTGCGCTGCCGACACACGCTGCCCCGTAGAGAACACCTCTAGGCTGAGTCTGCGCATTAGCAATCAAATCCTTCATCGGACCAAAAATATGAGCGTGCGACGCCCCACATGAAACCTGGCGAGCGCACTATTTTTCTAACGCCACCAAAAAACCCGACGTCCACGTAGGTCAAATTGCGATCAATGGCCACTTGCCCCGCAAAGGCACTAGAGCCACGAGAGACCTGCGATCTTCAGGCTTTTGCTGAGCGACATTCTGTAAGCTGACCTCGGAGTCCAACTCAAGCTGAGTATCTAGTATCACTCAGATTTTCTGCAACGCACTCACGCACTTCGTGATCGATCGCATAATGTCGACCGCACCACCAACACCTGAAGAGGGCTCGACTAATCATATGGGCTGTCAATGTCTATCAGGCGTTGGTCAGTTGGTACGAGGAATTTCCGAGACACCGGAAGGGCCACCACGACAAATGCAAGTTGCGCTAGAAAGACACGTCCGTGAGACAACATTATTATTTTTATACCTTCAGACTATAGTACCACCCTACCGCCCGACATTTTGTATGTTTTCGTGCTAATGCGCCGCTTTTAGAGTGTTTACTGAAAAAACGACGGCTTTCCGCTCTGAGTGCGTAAAACCCAATCGTAGACTTTCACGACTTGTGCTGCTTTGACATCCCATGTAAACAACGCCTGTACGCGCGTCTTTGCTTTTTGTGACATGACGGGAATATGTTGAGGTTCTCGGCATAGTTCGCTCACCGCTTGGCGAAAGTTCGCAATAATGTCGTTCCTATGGCCGATGGGAACTTTGACACCGGTTTCGCTGTTTACCAACTCGGCGGGGCCGCCGTAATCAACAATTACGGGCACCAAGCCTAGTGCCATTGCTTCGAGCACTACACCGCCGCCGAACTCCCGGATACTGGGAAAGGTCAACAGCTGGGATTTCACCATAATGTCTTGCAGGCCCCGATGATCGACCCAGCCATGCAACGTGACGGAAGCTGTCAGCCCTTTGGTCGCGATGAAGTCACGCAGGGCCGGCATCATCGGTCCATCCCCTAAAATATCGAGATGGATACTACCTTCTCGCAATAACGGCTCCAGCGCTTCCAACAATATGTCCGGACCTTTGTAAGGCACCAGACGTCCAATAAAGCAGGCGCGCAGAGACCTGCCGCTGTTCGCCACCAATCCACTTGAGAACTTATCGGGGTCAATTGCGTTTTCGGGTATGTAAACGCATTTGTAATGAAAGGCCGCTGGCGTTTGTAGCAGAGTGTCGCGAGATCCAATTAACAGCGCTGCTGCAGACTTCAGCGTACTTTTGTACCCCGGCAAAAGCCGATAGGCGCCCCGCACGTAAGAAAGCCACTCTCTCTCTTTGCGGCGCGCCGTATCAAAACCCTTCGGCCATGGCACTCCACCGTTCAATGGTCCGACAACAAATGGTACACCCGCACGCTGACATTTGCTGGCAATAATGCTAGGGGTCGTGGGACTCAATGGTGTAACGCGATGTACAATGTCGTACTCGCCGCGCTTGATAGCGGCGCCAAAACGTCGCCACAAAAGCCATTCAAAATAATAGTAACTCAGTGCAAAGATCGCGGTTCCCGTGGTCCAGCCTACACCGCGTCGACCTATGAGTGCTGTTGTGAGTCGTGACATAGGCCGTGCTATGGCCTCTGCATCGATAGCGGTGAAATCTCGCCCCTCCACGAGACCGAATTTCAATATAGCCTCGCGATTCCTGACTTGAGTCACTAGATGGACATGGGTGACCTTGCGCAGGGCGTTTGCTAGTGACCATCCTACTAACGGCACGCTCACCCACTCCGGATTGGCAGCTTCGGCAATAATCAACGCTTTGATAGTCATTTACTCGCTTACGCTAGTATCCCTATTGAGAATTACCAAACTATGTAACACGCTGAAGCACAGTGCTTCCTTCCCTCACCCCCGCCCCTCTCCCCCCGGGTGAAGGGTTGGAATGAGGGAAGGGGGGTGGATGTCACGCAGTTATGTAATTCTCAATAGTAATAAATTTGTCGCTGAAATTTTCGTCGTGGGCACTGCTGCGTTATGGGGTGCCTCGACAAGTGCCCACCCCTGCTCTATGCCCCTTCACGTCACGTCGCACATACTGTTGCAAGGGGATGTGCAGTATTTCATCCCGCATCAGATCCTATTTTCGGCTTGGGGGGATTTCCCGTCTTCGAACCTCACCCTTGACGTGGTGTCGCGATTGCCCGGTGTGCGCACAGAACTTTGCAGCCGTTGTGGCTTTGAGCCTGCGCTAAAAGCCTGCTTCGAACGCTTCGTCGCCGCGGGACGCCGTCCGTTGCAGCTCACTCCGGCGCAAACGGGTTTATTGTCCAGCGCAGGCGCAAGTTTCCCGATACGCGATGCCTTGCATAGCATACAGGCGGTGCACATCTTCGGCCAGCGCAATGAACGCGATAATCAGGAAACCCTGTACACCGCGCTGAATACTGCCGCCCCTACTCCCACGGTCACGCAGGCGGTCACGCCAGCCGATGAGTACCGTGAGTTTCTGATAGATTCGGTGATCGCGCAGATCGACGTGGCATTTCGCAAGGTTGCCGCGCTGGTCATCCCGGACGCGGCTAATGAACCGAGCATGCGCATACCAGCGAATCTAAGCTCGCGTGAAATCGACGTTTTGACGTGGCTGACTCAAGGCAAGACCAATGTGGAAATCGCGGACTTGCTCAACATCAGCGCACACACCGTAAAAAACCACGCGCACCGGATATTCAAAAAACTCAAAGTTGCCAATCGCACCGAAGTAGCGGCCTTGCTGGGTATTCCGGCGACCGACGTTCGCACATCTTCCGCGAAGTGGTATGGTGCGCGCAATGCGCGCCTCTCGACTTACCCTAAGTATTTGTTTTAATTAACTTTTTATAAAGGGTGCGGAACGCTACTCTAGCTTGATGTTTGCAGACTTCACCACCTTCTCCCACATCGCTATTTCCCGCTGAATACGCTGTGAGAACACCTGCGGTGTCGAGTGCGCAGGCTCCAGATCAAACGACCGCAGCCGCTTGAGCAATTCCGGCTGCTTTAAGACGTTCGCCAATTCCTGATTCAGTGCGTCAATGATGGCCTTGGGCGTACCGGCCGGCGCGCCAAAACCATACCAGAAATCCGCCGTATAGCCCGGCACCCATTCGCTGATAGCCGGTACATCGGGCAAGTCGCGCGAACGCTGCTCGCCGGTTACCGCCAGCAGACGCAGCCGATTGGTGCTGGTGTACGGCAACAGTCCCGCCCCTGGCGCAATGTAGAGTTGAATCTGCCCGCCGAGCAAATCCGCGATCGCAGCACCGATGCCCTTATACGGCACATGCAGCAGACTAACCCCCGCCATTTGCCGGAACAGCTCGGTCGCCAGATGCGTCGATGAGCCGATCCCGCCAGAACCATAACTCAGCGCGTTGGGGTTGGACTTGGCCAGCGCAATAAAGTCTTTCAGATTCCCCGCCTTCACCGATGGATGCACCGCCAGAAACATCGGTCCCGCCGCAATCAGGGCAATCGTCGAAATATCCTTCAGCGGATCGTATGGCAGCCTATACAGCGCTGCGTTCGA
>SXGR01266473.1_pt1 | contig 12472 bp, 9 predicted proteins | sample 3174711 | NCBI WGS metagenome assembly SXGR01 (sample SAMN11356860, study PRJNA531348) | freshwater metagenome | isolation source: freshwater sample F1-60 | place: China: Fuxian Lake, Yuxi | collected 2017-12-25
CGGCTATCAACATCGAGATCCCACGCTGCCCAACCGTGGGAAGACCCTCGAAGCGAAGGGGTGGACCGTCGACCTCGTGACCGATCTGATCCTGGATTTCGTGCGCGAGCCACGACCGGAACCCTGGTTCGCCACCGCCGCTTATTCCAATTTGCCATCAAGATGAGACGAATTTCGTAGGGGCGCAGTCTTGCTGCGCCCTACGTTGGGATCGAATTTCCTGAAGGGCGCAGCAAGTCTGCGCCCCTGCTACTTGCTGACCCTTCCTGGGGCGGTCGAACGGCATTCCAATGGAGCCGTGGAGAGAGAGAAGATTGGGGGCCACGCCCCCTTGAAAAATCGCGTGACAGGCAAGTTTGTGCGGTAACTTTGGTCACCTCCTGACATACAGAGGTGTATGGTTCCACGCCGCCCATCATTTCCGCCTGCGTCCGGCCGCCACGAGGAGTTCGTCGCCCTGCTCACGGCCTCGCACCGCAAGCTGCTCGGCTACTTGCTGTCGCTACTGGGTCGATGGCACGACGCCGAGGACGTGTTGCAGCGGGCGAGCGTCCTGATGTGGCAGAAATTTGATACATTCGAACCGGACACCGATTTTGTGGCGTGGGCGAGCACGATCGCGTTCTACGAGGCGAAGAATTTTCAACGGCTGACGGCGCGTTCACCGCTGCAATTTGACGATGACTTGCTGGCGGCCCTCTCCGCTGAGCGTTTGGAAGACCTGTCGCACCAGCAGAGGCGGCTGGCTGCGCTGCAATTATGCGTGGATCAGCTGGGAACCACCGAACGCGACCTGGTGCGCGCGGCGTATGAAAAACACGGGGGTGTGGCGGCGCTGGCCACCCGGCTGAATCGCGCCCCGCAGACGCTCTACAACAAGTTGAACCACATCCGCCGCCTGCTCGCTTTCTGCCTGCAACAGCGGCTCGAGGAGGAAAGGGCATGAACTCGGACGAACAAAAGCGGCTCTTTCACCTTTTCGGCGCCCATGCGGAAGGCACCCTCACCGAGTCGGAGCACCGGGAATTGCAGGAGCAGCTCCGCTCCGATCCGGAGGCGCGCCGCCTGTGGTTTCTCCACAACGATATCGACCAGGGTCTGCACGTCCTTGCCAACCCGCACGACGCCGGAGTCGCGACTGAGCCGGCGCATCCGGTTGTGCCGATGGGGACCGTCAGTTCGCGCTGGTTGCAATGGCGATCGCTGACCGCTGCGGCCGCAGGCCTGGCGTTCGGCCTGTGTGGGGCGTCGATGGTTTGGGCCTACGCGCTTCCGCGGCTCCCTGCCTTGCCGCCGCGGGTAATTCCATTGCTGGAAGACGGTCTCGAGACGGCGTCTCAGCCAGAGGTCAAGGGCGTCCCCACTCAACTGGGAGCGTGGGGCGGCGACCATGCCCGCATCGTCACCAGGGAACAAGGAATCGCGCCGCGCAGCGGGACCAAGATGCTGCGGTTCCTCCGGTCGGATTTTGAAGGGGAAAAATCGGCGCTGAGCTATTCGTGCGATCAATTGCGCGTGATCGATCTGCGCCGCTACCAGGCGTTGATCGACACCGGAAACGCCACGTTGAACGCGGCCGCTTGGTTCCGGCTGATCGCGCCGCAATCGGGTGAAGCCTTCGCGGTCGGCATTTCCATCTCGGCCTTTGACTCCGATCCCACTCGATTGCATGGGCGCGACTGGTTGACTTGGGAGGATACGGAGCGGCTTGGGTTTACCCAGACACAGCGCCCCTGGCTGGTCGGAGAGAGCTTCTCTTGGGGCGAGGCGACCGGCGAACTGCGGCTCCCGCGGGGCACACGCTTCGTGAACGTGCACGTCCGGGTGTCGCGCAAGGAGCCCGCACCCACCGCCACACCGGTCACGTTTGCCGGTGCCTACGCCGACGACGTCAGCGTGCGGCTGCTCGTCGCCGATGCATCCGTGCCGGTGCTCGCCAAGATGTCGCGCCATGAGCTTGCCCCGTCCCCTTGAATCCAGCGCCGCACCCAGGCTCCGTTGCCCCGACCGACACCGAATCGCTGTGATCCAACGCCTCATCTTCCCACTCCTGCTCGCAGTCACCCGCCTGCCGGCGGCTGACGACCCCTTCCAGTTTCATCAGGACGTGTTGTATCTCGGACCCGATCGGGTGGAAAAGATGGATATCTACATCCCGCTTGGAGGGCCAAGGCCGCTCCCCGTCGTTCTTTATATTCACGGAGGAGCATGGGGTGGTGGCGACAAGGCTTGGGCCGTGGAAAAGCCCAACTGTGTTGCGCTGGCGAGGGAGGGTTACGCGGTGGCGAGTATTAACTACAAACTGAACCCCAAGGGCACCACAGACGCGTATCCGCAGAATATTTTCGACTGCAAGACGGCCATCCGGTTTCTCCGCAAGGAAGCGGCAACCTACAGCTTCGATGCACAATGAATCGCCGTGGCCGGCGGGTCAGCGGGAGGTCATCTCGCCATGCTGATGGCGTATACTCCTGCCGTGAGCGAGTTGAACCAAGGGGGCTTGTATCCGGAATATCCGGTGAATGTCTCCTGCGTGATCGATCTGTTCGGGATTGCGGATGTCCGCCTTTGGGGAAAACACCATTTTGTCCCGCGGAGTCAGATCGACACAGATGAGGGACGCCGGATATTGGAGCTCGTTTCGCCGATCGCGCATGTGAACGCCACGGCGGTTCCTACGTTGGTGATCCATGGGACGAACGATCAGACGGTCCCGTTCAGTCAGGCGGAGGACTTGGTCAAGCGGCTCAAGGAATATGGTGTTCCGCACCGATTCATCCGAGTCGAACACGGCGGGCACGCTTTCCATTTCACCCCCCACGTCCGCAACAAGCACAGCAATCTCATGCCTGCGGTGGCGGCATTCCTGCAGGAACATCTGAAGAAGTGAACGCAATGAAACTATTCACCGGGCCGTTGGCTGAACCGCAAATCCCGTGCAGCCGATCCAACCCCCGAAAACTTCCGTTTTTCTGTCTAGCCGCATTTCTGGTCATAGCTCCGCTGCTGGGGGCGCAGACCGCAGCCAAGGGAAAAACAGTGCCTGCTTACGCCGCGGCCGTGCCGAAGCCGACCTTCAGCGAGGTCCGCTATGGCACGCATGCTCGGCAGATCCTCGATCTCTGGCAGGCGGAGTCGAGCACCCCGACACCCCTTGTCTTCGTGATCCATGGCGGCGGCTGGCAAGGCGGTGAGAAGGAGCGCGTCGACCGCTTTGTGGATGTCAAAGCGCTGTTGAAGGCGGGAATATCCGTCGCGGCGATCAACTATCGCTTCATCACGATGGCTGAGGCGGAAGGCATCCGGCCACCGGTGAAGGCACCGCTGCACGATGCTGCACGGGCGTTGCAGTTCGTGCGCAGCAAAGCCGCGGAGTGGAATATCGACAAGCGCAGCATCGGCGCGGCGGGAGCTTCGGCCGGCGCGTGCTCCAGCCTCTGGCTCGCGTTTCACGATGACCTCGCCGATCTGCACAGCACCGATCCCGTTGCTCGCGAATCGTCACGCTTGCGATGTGCGGCGGTGATCGGTGCGCAAACCACGCTCGATCCGTTCCAGATGAAAGCATGGACGCCGAACAGTAAGTATGGCGGCCACGCCTTTGGCTTCGGTTCGTTCCCCCAGTTCCTCGCGGGGCGCGAGAAAATCCTCCCGTGGATCGCGGAGTATTCGCCTTACGCGCTCGTGAGCAAAGACGATCCGGCTGTCTATCTCCTCTACAGTGCTCCCCCCGCGCTCGGCCAGGAGCAGAAAGATCCCACGCACACCGCCAACTTCGGCGTGAAGCTCCAGCAGCACTGCAAGGCCATCGGCGTTCCGTGCGAACTGCAGTATCCCGGCGCCCCGGAGGTGGCGCACGCCACCACGACCGATTTCCTCATCGCCACGCTGAATGGAAAATAATCCATGAAACACTTTTTCGTCCTCCGCACCGCCCGCGGCTGCAGCGGCGCAAACGCCGGCGGCACATCGCCCAGTCATACACCTGTCCCGGCGCGGATAGTGCCACGCGATTCGACCCACTCTTCACCCCCCCCCCCCCTCACGTTTATGCCCCGCCTGATTCCACTCCTCTCCATACAAAGACTCATCTTCACTTTGGCCGCGACCGGCTTTGGGCTCACCGCGTCCGGGCAGTCAACCGCGCCCAAGAATGGCCCGCCTGCCGTCTCGCCGGCAGGGGGAGGGGACCCCGTCGTGCTCTCCCCTTTCCAAGTCGACGCCACCGCCGAGCAGGGCTACCTCGCCACGCAGACGCTCAGCGGCACGCGCCTGAAGACCGATCTCCGCGACATCGGCTCCGCGCTCACCATCTTCACCGAGCAGATGATGAACGACCTCGCGGTGAACAACCTTAACGACGTCCTCAACTTCGCGCCCAACACCGACACATTCTACAACCGGCTCACCGAGGGCGGCAACGGCAACGACTTCATCACTCAGGCGACGCAATACGTGACGCGTGGCGGCACCACGTCGACCGTGGGTCAGGATTTCTTCACGAACAATATCCCGCCCGACCGCTATAACTCCGAGGCGTTCACGTTCACGCGCGGGCCCAATGCTATCCTGTTTGGCCTCGGCAATCCCTCCGGCGCCTTCGTGTCGTCGACCAAGCGGGCGAAAAACCGCACCGCCACCATGATCGAGCTCCAGACCGACGACCGCGAGGGCGGGCGGGTAGTGGTCGACCACAATCATGTGATCAAGAAAGAATTCCTGTCGCTCCGTTACGCCGGTCTCTACACAAAGCTGAACGGTTTTCGTGAACCGAGTGAAACGTTTCAGCGCCGGCATTTCGTCACGGCCCGACTGACGCCGTTCAAGACCACCGTCGTCCGGTTTAACCATGAGCAGGGCCATCTGCGAATTCCGGCGATCCGTCCGTGGCCGGTCTATGATTCGATCTCACCGTGGATCAATGCGGGCTCTCCGATCCTCCAGACCCTCGGTGCACCGAAACCCGCCGGCATCTCGAACTACGCCTTCGCCGGCCCTGTCTCGATGCAGTTTTCTCCCGCCGGTATTCAGGTGCCGCCGATGCGGTGGCTGAATCAGGGGCAATCCACCCTCGCGGACTGGTCCAACGGATTTCCGGTCGCGAGTCCACCGAGTCGGCGATCGTTCATCAATCCGGCGATTTATCCGACATTCGCGTCCGCGTTCGGGCTAAGCTCGTATCGACTGACCGACTTCAAGATCACCTCCGTCTTCGTCGAGCAACAGTTCACGAAGGACTTCTTTGTTGAAGCGGCGGTGAATCGGGTGGTCAGCGATGTTGTGGCGGTCAACGGGTTCACGGGCGACAACGACATACTGATGGCGGATGTGAACCGCCTCCTGCCGAACGGCGCGCCCAATCCCAACGTGGGCAAGCTCTACACTGAATCGAACACCAACATCTTGGTCCAACCGGAGCGGACGACGAACAAGCGGTTGATGGCGTCCTATGAACTCGATCTCACCCGGCGGTCAACGAACTGGCTCCGGCATCTCGGCCGCCACCGCGCCGCCGTGTTTTTCGAGGAAAGCGATCGGAAAACTCACAGCACCCAGATCTCGGTGCAGAACTCGACCCCGCTGGTGACTACGGGTGTCGCCGGTTCGATTCTCAACGCGGCGAATCTGATGCGGTATCGATACTATTACGAACCCGCTTCGGGTCGGGTCGGCAATCCGGGCGGCCCCTACGAGACCTTTCCGATCATCTACGCCGGAATGCCGCTGCCACCGCCCGACCCGAGTGGTGTGACCCAAGCCTATCTGGCCGGAACGGCTGGCTACAATTCGAGCGCGTCCAACCTCCGGACGCGCGCGTTTGCGCTGCAGAGCTTGTTCTGGGATGGCCGGTTGGTCGTGACGACCGGGCTGCGTCAGGACTCGCAGCGGGCCTGGAATGCGGTTTTGGCCGACTACGCTCCCTGGGCCGATGCCCGCGGTATTTATCCGAACGCGGTGGGCTTCGACGTCCGCAAGGTCTTCCCGCGCGGTCCACGCGAGGCGAGCGGTCGCACCGGCACGCATGGCGCCGTGTTTCATGCGCTTTCCTGGCTGAGCCTCAGCTACAACCAATCGGACAATTTCCAGATCAATTCGGATCGGCGCAGCGTCTACGGCAACTTCCTGCCCAATCCGGTCGGCAAGGGCCGCGACTACGGGCTCAAGTTCGCGCTGTTCGACCGGCGACTCCACCTCGACGTCACCTACTACGAGAATTTCTCGGAGGACAAGATCGACGCCATCTCGGCCACGCCGGCGGGAAGCTTCATCCAGGAGATCAACCAAATTTGGCCCGCCATCGCCGAGTTCACCAACGATCCGAAATATCGCGACTTCCCTTACTGGTCGGCCGGTAGCGGGTGGGCGGATAGCGCGACGACCCGCTCCAGCGGCTGGGAGGTCTCGGCCACCGCCAACCCGACAACGCAATGGCGGGTCACGATCAACGGCAGCAAGCGGGGTAGCAGTGCCACGACTGCACGCGGACCCAATATCAAGCGTTACCTCGCCGAATACCTTCCGCTTTGGCGCGCCAACCCGCAGTGGCTCGCGCTCACCAATACCGCGAATGGGTTCAGCGTGGCGACGCGCGTGAGCCGCCTCGAAACCACGCTGGCCAACTTCGAGGCCATCGGCAGCCTGCCGGAGGACGCCTACGCGCCGAGTTGGGGTGCGAACCTGATCCAGACTTACTCGTTTGCGCCCGGGTCCCGTCTCAAGGGATTCGCCATCGGCAGCAGCATGAACGTCCGCGGCCGGACCGTTCATGGGTTTGCCGAGAGTGCGGCGGGAATTTTGGTTCCCACTCGGCCCTACTATGCGCCGAGGAATGAACTCTTTGGGGCGTGGCTCACGTATCAGCGAAGATTGTTTCGAGATCGCGTCGGCTGGCGGCTGCAGCTCAACGTGCGGAATCTTTTCGAAGCCTATACGGTGTTTCCGCTGAGGGCAGTGGACCGTCGCGACGGCACCGGAGCCGGCACCAACGTGTTTTACCGACTGAGCGAGCCCCGCACCTACACGCTTACGAGTTCGTTCGGATTTTAATCCGAACGCAGCGACAATCCCCAAAGCGATGCAAACCAACAGACTTCTTCTCGAGCACAACTGGAAATGCGGAATCGTTGCCTGCGCGACCACAGCTTCCCCTCGCCTTGATCGCAATCGCTCGCGCCCCAACTTCATTTCACCCGCCTTGCACCCATGACTATTCCCCGCGCTTCTCTCCTCCTCACCGCGCTTGGCTTGCTCGCGGTCGCGACGCTGCCGGCCGCCTCCCCCGCCACCCGGCCCAATGTCCTCGTCATCATCTCCGACGATCAAAGCTGGGCCGACTACGGCTTCATGGGCCATCCGCACATCGCGACGCCCGCGCTCGACCAGCTCGCGGCGAAGTCGCTCACGTTCACGCGCGGCTACACGCCCGTCCCCCTGTGTCGTCCGTCCCTCGCGAGCATCGCAACCGGACTCTACCCGCACCAGCACGGCGTCACTGGCAACGATCCCGCGCTCCCCGATGCTGGCGTGAATCCGCAAACCGGCCGCCAAAATCCCAAATACGCGCGCTTCTACGAGTCCATCATCGAGAACTTCCGCTCGCGCCCGAATTTCGTGCGCGACCTCACGTCGCGCGGCTACCGCAGCCTTGAAACCGGCAAGTGGTGGGAAGGCGATCCAGTGAAGGCCGCCGGCTTCAGCGAGGCCATGACCGTCGGCACCGCCAAGGGCGATCGCCACGGCGGCATCGGCCTCGAGATTGGCCGGCAGGGCCTCGCACCCATCACGGATTTCATCACCCGCAGCGGCGCGCAACCGTGGCTCGTGTGGTATGCGCCGATGCTGCCGCACAGCCCGCACACCCCGCCCGCCGATCTCCTCGCGAAATACCAAAAAATCGCCCCGACCGAAGCCGTCGCGCGCTATTGGGCCAGTGTCGAATGGTTCGACCGCACCTGCGGCGATCTCCTCGGCGTCCTTGACAATAATAGCCTCCGCGAAAACACCCTCGTGATCTACACGACCGACAACGGCTGGCTCCAAAACCCGGACGTCGTCAATCGCTTCGCCGCGCGCTCCAAGCTCACGCCCTACGAAGGCGGCCACCGTACGCCCATCATGATCTCGTGGCCGGGCCGCGTCGCTCCGCGCCTCGACCGCGAGCACCTCGCCAACAACGTCGACATCTGGCCCACCCTGGCCGCGCTGCTGAAAACTCCTCTCCCGAAAAATCTCCCCGGCCTAGATCTCACCGACGCCAAGTCCGTCGCCCGCCGCACAGCCACCTACGGCGAGCAATACGCGCACAACATCGCCGATATCGCGGCGCCCACGCGCAGCCTCGAACACCGCTGGATCATCGACGGCTGGTTCAAGCTCATCATGCCCGATCCGCGCAACCGCCCCGGCGCCGCGACCGAGCTCTACGACCTCCAGTCCGATCCGTGGGAGAAAACCGATCTCGCCGCGCAGCAGCCCGAACGCGTGCGCGAGCTGGCGAAGAAATTGGACGCCTGGTGGGCGCCGCCTGTCGCTGCGAAGTGATCGTCGCATGATTCGTGGCGCCTCACGCTTCGTGCCAATCGCGTTGGCGCTCGCCGGCAGTGCGGCGGCGAAGAAGAAGAATATCGCCGCCCGTGGCGAAGACCTGCTCCTGCTCGACAACGGCTGGGTTCGAGAAAATTCCGTCAGATTGCGTGCGCCGTCGGACTTATTCACTGACGTCGCCAGTTTCCGCATGAAAACCCCACGGTTGTCCGATTCCTCTGAATAGCCTGAAATAATTCAGGACCTCCTCGCGCATGGAGTTTGATTTGTGCCGGCGCTCGCATTCCCTTTCTTCGCTTTACCCCCTCCCATGAACTTCCCGAAAAAATCCCCCGGCTGGCTGCGTGTCTCGCTCGTCGTCGTGGGACTCTGCGCCGCGCCCGTGGTGTGGGCCGTCGACTACAGCCGCGACATCAAGCCGATCCTGTCGGAAAACTGTTTTTCGTGTCACGGCTTCGATGAGAAGGGCCGCAAGGGAAAGCTCCGTCTCGATCTCGCGGAGTCCGCCTACGCGGAGCGCAATGGCCTTTCCCGCATCAAGCCCGGCGACCTCGCCAACAGCGAGGTCTGGGCGCGCATTACCAGCACCGACCCGGAGGAGGTCATGCCGCCGCCGAAGGACCACGCGCCGCTCACCGCCGAGCAAAAGCAGACAATCAAGACGTGGATCGAGGAGGGCGCGAAGTATTCGGAGCATTGGGCGTTTGTGCCGCCGAAGAAAGCGCCGTTGCCCCGGAACGGGACTCAGCCCGTCGACGCTTTCGTCCGCGCGCGGCTGGCCCAGGAAAAACTCCGGGCCGCCCCCGAAGCGGACCGTCGCACGCTCATCCGGCGGCTCTCCCTCGATCTCACGGGCTTGCCGCCGTCGGGCGCCGAGGTGGAGGCTTTTGTCGCGGATCGCGCCCCGCAGGCCTTTGACCGACTCGTCACCCGCCTGCTCGCGAGTCCCCATTTCGGCGAGCGCCTGGCCTTGGATTGGCTCGACGCCGCGCGCTATGCGGACACCAACGGCTTCTCCATCGACGGTGGCCGCCACCTGTGGCTCTGGCGCGACTGGGTGATCCAAGCCTTCAACGACAACCAGCCCTACGACCGTTTCCTCGTGGAACAGCTCGCCGGCGATCTGCTGCCCGCGGCCACGGAGGCGCAGCGCATCGCGACCGGCTTTCAGCGCAATAACATGGTGACGCACGAGGGCGGCACCATCCCCGAGGAAAATCTCACGAACTACAACGCCGACCGCGTGAAGACCCTCGGCGAAGCCGTGCTCGGTCTCACGCTCGCTTGCGCGCAATGCCACGACCACAAATTCGATCCGATCACGCAGAAGGACTATTTTCAGACCTTCGCATTTTTCAATACGCTCCCCGACAAGGGACTCGACGGCAACGCGGGCGTGAACCCCGGTCCCAGTCTGAAGGCGCGCACCGTGTTGAAGACCGGTGAAGAGACGGCGCTACGTGGCGAGATTGCCGTGCTGGAGGGGAAGCTCGCGCAACGCGACGACGCGAAGCTCGCCGCGTGGGAACAGCGCGAACAAGCGTTGTGGCAGGGGCGGGGGAAAAACCTGCGCGTGATCCCGCTCAAGGCGGCCAAGATTTCGACGCCGAATCGTGGCGCGGGTTTTGACATCACGCCCGAAGGCCGCGTGAGCCTGAAGAATCCCGGGGAGTTGGGTGCGTTCGATATTCTCGCGGAGTTGCCGAAAAGCGTGGGGCCGATCAGCGGCCTGCGTTTCGTGCTGCACCCGGTGGCCGACGCGGCGCTCGGGGGGTGGGGTTACGGTCCATCGCGCGGCACCCCGGCCCGCGCCGCCGCCACGAAGAAGAAGAGCGCGGAGAAAATGACGCCGCCACCGGCCGAGCCCGCGCAAAAAGGCTCGTTCAAACTCACCGCCGTCGCCGCGTCCGTCGACGCCGTGCCGGGCGACCAGGTGAACTTGCACAAGCTGGAAAAAATCTCCCGGGTCACGGCGAACTCGTGGGAGCCGCAGAATCCCGCCGCCGGCGTCCTCGATCCGCGCAACGACTCCGGTTGGTCGCCCGATCTGGCCACCGAGGGGCCGGTGCATCTGACGGCCACGCTCGCGCGTCCGATTGATCCGGTCACCACGCCGCACCTCACGGTCCAGCTGAATTTCGGGGCCGGCAAAGCCTATATCGCGGGGCTCATCGAGGTGTGCGCGATCACGGGCACCGATGATGGCACGGATTTGCCGGCCGACGTCGTCGCCGCCTTGCAAACGCCCCAGGGCCGGCGCACGGCCGAGCAGGAGGCCGCGCTGTGGCGCGAATGCGCGGCCCGCGGATCGGAGCTTCAACGCGAACGCGTCGCCCTCGAGAATCTCCGCGAGCGGCTCGCGGCGCTGACGGAGCCGTTTACGACGATGGTCATGGAAGTCGCCGCCAAGCCGCGCGACACGTTCATCTTGAACCGGGGCGACTACGCGCAGCCGACCGAGAAGGTGTCGGCCGGCACGCCGTCCGCGTTGCCGCCCTTGCCGGCCGGTGCCCCGGCGGATCGTCTCGGTCTCGCGCAGTGGACGGTGATGAAGGATAATCCGCTGACCGCTCGTGTCGCCGTGAACCGCCTTTGGAAACTGTTTTTCGGGACCGGCATCGTCGGCACGCCGGCGGATTTCGGTTCGCAGGGCGAATGGCCGAGTCACCCGGAGTTGTTGGACTGGCTCGCGGTGGATTTCGTCGAGCACGGTTGGGACGTGAAACACCTCGTGCGTCTTATCGTGACGAGTGCGACGTATCGGCAGAGCTCGGCGGCGAGCGCCGAACTGCTCGAACGCGATCCGCAAAACCGCCTGCTCGCGCGCGGTCCGCGCTTCCGGCTGCCGGCGGAGTTCGTGCGTGACAACGCCCTCGCCGTCAGCGGCCTGCTCGTGCCGCGGCTCGGGGGACCGAGCGTGAATCCCTACACGCCCGGCGATCTCTGGCGTGAAGTCAGCCACTACGGCAGTTCGCCCGCAACCGCGCAGACCTTCGTGCAGGATCACGGTGAGAAACTCTACCGCCGATCGCTCTATACGTACTGGAAGCGCACCGCGCCGCCTCCGAGCATGATGGCTTTCGACGCGCCGAACCGCGAAGTCTGCACGGTCGCGCGCGGCAACACCACGACACCGCTCCAGGCGCTCGTCACCCTGAACGACCCGCAATTTGTCGAGGCGGCGCGGGCCTTCGCGGAACGCGTGCTGGCGACCAAGGGCGACGACGCGACGCGGTTGCGCTGGGCTTTTGCCGAGTGCGTTTCCCGTCCGCCGAAGGAAAAGGAGCTCGCGGTGATCCTCGCCGCGCTCACCCGCGAACGGGCGAATTACGCGAAGACTGAGCCGGCCGCGCGGGCGCTGCTCTCCGTCGGAGAAGCGCCGCGGAACGAAAACGCTTCGCTCTCCGAGCACGCCGCATGGACGCAAATCGCGTCCACCTTGTTCAACCTCAGCGAAACGATCACGCGGAACTGACGCTATGAAAGAAGGAGAGAAAGAGAGAGGGGGAGAGGGGGAGAAAAAGCCGCGAAGGCGATTGGTGCGTCGGCACACCGACTTAGAAGTCTACCAGCGGCCGTTTGCGGCGGCGATGAGGCTATTTGAGCTGAGCCGGAAATTTCCACCCGAGGAGCGCTATTCGCTCACGGATCAATGTCGTCGCTCCTCACGCTCCGTGAGCGCCAATGTTTCCGAGGCATGGCGCAAGCGTCGCTACCCGGCGGCGTTCGTCGCGAAGCTCAGCGACGCCGAGGGTGAAGCGGCCGAGACGCAGACGTGGATTCAGTTCGCGGTGAGCTGCGGCTACCTTGAAGCCGAGGTTGGTCGACCTCTCTATTCCGAATACGACGAAATCATTGCGATGCTGGTCCACATGATCACTCACCCCGACGACTGGACGCTCTAGCCCATTCTCCCTCTCTCTTTCCC
>SXGR01109722.1_pt1 | contig 12468 bp, 8 predicted proteins | sample 3174711 | NCBI WGS metagenome assembly SXGR01 (sample SAMN11356860, study PRJNA531348) | freshwater metagenome | isolation source: freshwater sample F1-60 | place: China: Fuxian Lake, Yuxi | collected 2017-12-25
TCGTTCTTCTGATGTGGATTATGCAAAAGCACAAGCTGAGTTAGCTGAAGCGATTGCTCAGATTCAAGCCATTCAAAAACTACGACAAAAACATTAATAATTACCCATAACAAATATTTAATTTTAAATTTGGCCTTAAGAACCTGACTGAGGGATTAGCGTCTCGTAAGTCTTTTAAATTAACTGCTTTTTTTTCTGCTATTGAGTTAAATGTATCGTTATATTCTGTTTGATAATCAATACATTTTTTTGGGTTATTTGTTTTGTTTGCTGCTAAATATGTTTTATTTTTAAAACTGATTTCGTTTAATGAAAAAAATTCTTTAAAAATAGAGGTTGGGACCAAAATAAATTTTTTTGATGGCATGGTGTATACATCAAAGCCATTAATGTGTTCCAAGACAACCTTTGAGACAGAGGCTAATTCTTGGTGTTGGTTTAAGTAAGATAAAAAAGAGTCATGTTCTATTTTGATAAGGTATTCTTGATCTGGATATTTGCTTAATATGGGGTCATTAAATCTAGATTGAATGGCTCGATTAAACGCATGAAATGAAATTAAATATTTTCTAGTTTCATTGGGCAAGCGACTTAAATTAAGCTTTTTCTCATCGTTATACAACCCCTTATTCAATACGTTTTTAACATTATTAGGTCCCCAGTTATAAGCAGCTAAAACAAGATCCCAATCATTAAAAGTACTGTATAAGTATTTTAAATACATTACAGCTGCATAAGTAGATTTTATAACATCTGTTCTGTCATCATGAAAATCTGATTCAGATAAATTGAACTCGTTCGCAGTTTCAGGCATAAATTGCCAGAGACCTAAAGCATTTTTCGGAGAGCGTGCTTTGGGATTATTTCCACTTTCAATAATTGGCAGTATTGCAAAATCAATGGGGATATTTTCTTTTTGAAGAACATCAATATAAAAACGAATTAAGGGAGTTGAATTTGCAATTTTTTTTAAACTGACAGGATGCTGCTTTATTAGTTCTTGATCTGAGATATTAAAAGAAGAATTATTAAGAGTTTGTTTTCTCGAAATTGATGAATATAATCTCGTATCTGAATTATCAGTATTTGCAAAAATGATTGCAGAATAAAAAAAGATTAAATAAATAAAAAATTTCAAATTTATGCCCCAGCAACCGCTCCACCCATCTTAAAGATAGGCATATACATCGCAACTAAAATAAAGCCTATAACCACTCCTAGAAATACAATCATTATTGGTTCTAGAAGCTGAGAAAAGTTCTCAACGGATACGTCAAACTCCTCCTCATAAAAGACAGAAATAGTATTCAACATATCATTCAACTTTCCTGTTTCTTCCCCAACCTCGATAAATCCGCATAAGGTTTCTGGGAAGGATTTAGTCTCGCGCAGTGACTTTGCAAAAGGGCGACCTGAAAAAATATCTCGCTTAACTATATCTATTGATTCTCTAATATGCTCATTCGGGATAGAATTCTTCGTGATCTCCATACTTTCTACAAGATTAACTCCACCTGAAATAAGATTTGATAGCACCATTGAAAACCTTGCCATAATCGAATTCTCAATTAATTCACCCAATACAGGCAATTTAAGTGTTCTTTTATCAATTGCTTTTCTCAGGATTAAACTATTTTTCAGAGATTTCTTAAACAATAAAAAACCTATAAAAATTATAAAAAGGGATATAGGTAAATAGCGACTTCTAAAAAAATCACTGATGGCCATAATAAGTTTCGTAGGCCCTGGCAGGTCAACACCTGCATTTGCAAAAATTTCAACAAAAGTTGGGACAACAAAAATCATCATAACCGCCACTACAATTGTGGCAACAGAAAGTAAAATCGTTGGGTACATCATGGCACTTTTGAGGGCGCGCATTATTTTTATTTTTTTTTCTAAATTGACTGATATTCTTTTTAAGAATGTATCAAGACCACCACTTACTTCACCTGCTTTAACTAAATTTATATATACAACATCAAAAAGATCAGGATATTTTTCTAAAGACTTAGAGAGTGGGATACCTTCATTTACTTGATTTAATAAATTATTAATAATTACAGTGAGCGCTTTATTTTCAGATTGATTTCTTAACATGATTAATGCGGGAACTAATGCAAGTCCAGCATTGATCATCGTTGAGAGTTTGCGAGTAAATAAAAGGAGTTCCGTATCTTTAATTTTAGTTGGAAAAAGAGATTTTTTTTCAATGAAAACTGAAGCCTCTGGGCTATTAGTAATTATTTCAGTAATAATTACACCCTCTTTTTTTAGGCTAAAAATTGCTTCTTCTTTGGATGGTGCTTCTAGAGTGCCATTAACAAAGGCATTTGCTTTAAGTCCTTTCCAGACAAATTGCATCATGATTCGACAGCATCATTCATAGGGATGGCCCGGAAATATTCTTCAAAAGAAATAGAGCCATTGAGAATATGATTTATTGCAGTTTTCTGCATTGTTTTATAACCTTCCTTTTGGGCAATCTCTATTAATTCTCCTTCGCTTGCACCGTTGGTAATTCCTTTTTGTAATTCTTTGGAAATAATTAATACTTCATGTACAGCCATTCTTCCTGAATAACCTGTATTCCCACAATGCCTGCAGCCAGATCCTTTTTTAAACATTGTTTCATGGGGAAGTTTATTTTCTTTTACGAATTGATTTATTTCTTTTGTATTCATGTCAGTATCAATTAAGCATTCTTTACAATTCAATCTTAAAAGCCTTTGAGCTACGACAAGAGTGACCGCGCTCGAGACTAGATATGCTGGAAGGCCCATATTAATGAGCCGACTGATTGATCCAACCGCACTATTTGTGTGCAATGTACTTAAAACAAGATGGCCTGTTAGGGCTGCTTTTGTGGCAATATCTGCAGTTTCTCCATCGCGGATTTCTCCTACTAAAATAATTTCCGGGTCTTGTCTTAAAAAAGATCTTAAAGCAGACGCGAAGGTAAGGCCGATATCTTCTCTCATTTGAACTTGTGATATACCTGACATGGTGTATTCCACAGGGTCTTCAGCTGTAAGAATATTAATACCTGGTTTATTTAAATAATTCATTGCACCGTAAAGAGTGGTCGATTTACCACTACCCGTAGGCCCTGTTACCAATATCATGCCCTGAGGTGCATCGATAGCTTTTATAAATGCTTCTTCTTGTAATTTATTAAATCCAAGGTCTTTAATCGAAATAGCGAGGGAACTTGAATTTAATATACGGATTACAACTCTTTCGCCTAAGTTAGTCGGCAATATAGAAATTCGAAAGTCTACTTCAGGGCCACTTTTTGGCTTGTAGCTGACTTTTCCGTCTTGAGGAAGCCGTCTTTCAGCAATATCTAAATTAGCTAGAATTTTTATACGAGCAATAACTGCATTATAGTTATTTGTTATAAATTTTTCATACTCATTAATTTCTATAAGTGAACCATTTTTTCTAAATCGAATTTGTGATTTGTTCCTAAAAATTTCGATATGAATATCACTGACATTGGTATTTATAGCAGTCGTTAAAAAATCATCGACTGCACTTACAACATCGCCAGAGAGAGTAGTAAGCTTTTTCTCACTTTTGGGTTTGATTAAAATTCTTTGATCTATCGCTTCTTCTTTTTTTTGACCAAGCGACTCTAAATCAAGTGGGGCTTCATCGTCAAGTGCAGGACTTTTAGTACTATTGAAAGGCTTAGATTTTTTTAATGAATTATCATTGTTCTGGGCAAAAGAGTCATTTGATTCAGTATGAATATGTCTTTGTCCTAATGATTCAAAAACAATATGCGCAGGAATAAACTTTGCTGTTATTTTTTTTCCTAGGAGGAGATTTAGATTTTTAAGACTATTCAGATTGCTTGGCACAGAGACGCCCACAGTTAAAGTATTATTTTCAAAATGCAGAGGTACAATTCCAGTTTTGAGACAGTATGCAAAAGGAAAATTTTTTATTTCGGGATTAATGTTAGTGGGATTTGGCTCAAAGGGAATAGTATATTTTTCACTTAAGTATTGTAATATTTTTTCATCGCTGATGTGGGCATCTTTTTTTAGTAGATCATATAAACTAGCATCTGTATTTTTAGCATGTTTTTTTAGCCTATCAATGTCTTCTTTGTTTATAAAATTAGCATCAATAGCAATCTTTGCTAATTCATCTTTTATGCTATGAAGAATATCTTTACTCATAAGTCTTTATAAAACCTTTGGTGCGATGAATATATATAATCTATTTTGAAGAGATTTATTAGAGTTGCTTCTGAAAAGCTGTCCTATATATGGCAAATCTTTAAAAAATGGAATACCATTATTAGTTGTTTGATCTGTAGTTTTATTTATTCCGCCAATCATAGCTACCCCGCCATCTTTCACTAAAAGTTGAGTTTTAATTTGTTTTGTAGAAATCGGAGGTGCTGCCCCTGCAGTCAAAGGTGTTCCAGGCTCATCTTTATTTACAGTAATATCCAGGAAAATATTTCCATCAGAAATAATATTTGGCGTTACATCGAGTTTAAGTGACGCTGTTTTGAAAGATGTATTTGATACCCCAGCAGTCGCAACAGTTTGGTAAGGAATCTCTGTACCATCTGTAATTATTGCTTGTTTATTATCAAGAATAAATAATTTCGGATTATTTACAACTTTGCTGAGGCCCTCTGCTTGCATAGCTTGAAGTTCAATTCTTAAGTCTCTTGTTCCTCTGGCTAAATTAAAAACTACTCCGCCTAATCCGCCACTGGGTAGGTTACTTGCTATCGATCCATCAGCAACAGCTGTGGTAATTGTTCCTGCAGACGTGGGAGGAGTTCCTAAGGGGCCGGTAATGGTTGCAGTTTCTCCAGCTCCAGGAAAGCTTTTCGTATCGAAGTAGCTTAGACGACTACCTAATTGCTGTTCAAAATTATCAGATGCTTCAACGATAAAAACTTCAATCATAACTTGGCGAGTAGGTTTGTCTAGATTTGCAATAGCAGTCTTGATCCATTCCAGGTCCGTTTGAGTTGCTTGAACAATAATGGAATTTGTGCGGGCATCTACGACAAATGAAGCTCTTGCATTGACATCAGTAACTGCACCCCCACTTCCATCAAGTGTTTTAATTACATCTCTTAGTTGGACAGCGAGTGTTGTAGGATTCGTATAGTTTAGTTTAATAATAGCGGTAGCTTTTGCGTCAAGACTGTTAAAGGATTTCAGTGCTTTATTCTTAGATATCAAAGTACGATCAAGTGAATCACTTTGTGCCACAGCAAATTCATGCGTATGAATGGTTATAAAATCTCCAGACTTACTTATATCACTAATAAGATTTTTTTCTTTTAGCACCATTTCAAACACTTCAATCCAACTTACACCTTTAACCTTTAGAGAGACGTCACCTTTTACCTCGTCACCTACAACGATATTTAATTTTGTTACTTGCCTGAGGAGCTCAAAAAAACTTCTTATGGGAACTACATTTAAATTTAATGTAACAGGAAAATTTTTCCAAGATGGGTCTATAAATTTTACTACCTTTGATTTACTTTTTATTTCAGCAATACTCCTTAATTCTTCAATTGCACTAAGAGTAGTGGGATCTACTTTAGCTAAATCTGTATTATCCAGAGGGTTTTTATTTTTTCTTTCAATAATATCCTCTCTTGAAGCCGCCGTTGTAACGTTAGTATCTTTTTTTGTAATGGGTGGGGCTGCAATACATCCATTTAATATAAAGAATAATAATGTGTAGAAAATTATCTTCATTGTGAAATCTCATCACCCAAAAATATTTTTTTATTATTTGGGCTAATAACAATGTAGTCTCTTGAAACAATGCTAATTTTAAATAGTGTGCCTATTTTTTCTCCTTCAGCTATTACCTTAGATTCTCCAGTTGGTAGGGTTAAAACGCAAAACCGCCCTTCCTTAGAATACAAAATACCCGATAGAAAGTAGCCTCCGCCTGAAGGAGTATTAACCACATTTGCTTTTTGGGGAGTAGACGGAACGAATGGATCCTTGATGATTTTATTCTCAGGGGTGTTTGCCTCGTTTAATTCAAAATTGATTATAGGAGTATTAGGCTTCACCGGGACAAATCCTGTTTTAATAAAACTACCCGAGGTAAAATTATTTAAGTAATTATTCACTTTCTTGTCAATACTAGATTGAGGGGGTTCATTTTTTTGAGGTTTCGGAAGATTTTCTGGAGGCGGAGGTGGATTAAATTTAATAGCTAAATTTAAACGAATGATTGTCCCTTCTTTAGCTTTAATTAATTTGTAACTTTGTAATTCACTGGTAGCAATTATTTTCTTGCACTCTTCAGAAAACTTCATGATATTTAAGTAGCTTCCGTCCGTTTCAATTTCAATCATGTCGCCTTTTGATGGGTCTGGGCTATTCAAATTCATCTTAACGAGTTTTAAATTTGAACTAGCGATTAATTGGGTGAGTGCGTTTGATAATTCCATCTTTGACTTTGGACTCGCAAGAATGTCACTAAAGTATGAAGCATTATCTTTTGCTATTTTTTTATATTTATTTTCTAAAGTATTTTTTTCGAGGGTAGTTTGTTCATAATGATTTTTTATCCATTGAAAGATATTTTGATTTTTATATCGATCAAAACTAAGATAAAGAAAAGTTATTCCAAATACAGTACTAAAAATAAGAATACTTAACGAAAGTTTTGAATGTGCAAGGCTACTCTCTTTGAATAAACTTTTTAGATTAAGAAGTGAAGACAGATTAATGGGTTTTTTTAAGTCCATTATTTCATCTCATAAGTAATTTTAAGAGTTTTAAAGGCATCATTTTCATTTCCGGATTCTACGCCTAACAGCTTTACATTTTTATAGATTTTACTCATCTCAATTATAACAATATTGGTAAGGGTTGGATCAATAGTTTTGAGATTGACTTCTGAAGTGCCTGCTCTATTTTGATTTAAATCAACAATGAATACTCCAGTAGGAATACTTTGGAGGAAGCTTACATCAAGCACTTTGTTATTTCCCCCTCCAATCAAATCTAAATATTTTTTTGCCTCATCATATTTGCTTTTGATCTTTGCTAATTCATTATCTGCAATGGTTGATTTTTCATTGAGAATAGCTATATCCTGATCAGATGGGATATTTGACATGCAATAAGCATAAGCAAATAAAGATATCGCGAGAATTGCAAAACTTAAAATATTTAAAGAAGAGATTTTTTTACTTGTAGTAATTTTCTCTTTTTCTTTTTTTATTTTGTCTTCACGACCAGGGAGCAAGTTGATATTCGAAACGGCAGTGACAAATTTAAAATAACCAAAGACATCTAATTGTCTAGTTGCAAGACCGGCAGATACTGTAAATGAAGAAATATTTTTTTCAGATTCAATACGCTCTTTAAATTGAGCTGGAATATAGATTTGATTAAATGGATCTAAGGGTTCAATCTTATATTCAAGGATTTCCTCTTTTAAGCCTACAAGTAAATTATCAAAATAAGGCAAAGAACTCACAAGGCTTATTTTTTCAATACCAGGTGCACTACTTTGTTTAATAAAAGAGTTTACTGAGCTTCTAACTTGAGAACCTATTCGGGAGAATAATTCTTTTGTAATCTCAACACCACCATTGATGAGGGAATTCATGTCACTTTCTGAAACGAAGATATCATAAATAAAAGGAAGCCCATCATAAATAAAAACAGCGTAGTTTTCTTCACCACTGATTTCAATAAAGGCACTAATTTTTTGTGTGATTGATTCATCATAAGTTTTAAGAATATTTCTTAATGCAAAACAACGAACATCCACAATAAGAGGCTCGAACCCAGCTTTACGAATAAGGTCACAATTTTTTTCAATTTCATCAATACGTGAAGCTACAAACAAGATGGACATTGTATTTTTCTCAGGATCTTTTTTAATGGTTTGCCAGAATATTGAGTATTCAGAGGTCTCACCTGGGAGGCTGATACTGTTTTCCCAAAGACTGCCGTTGCTTACAGCAGCTTCTAATTCTTCATCGCCTAAAAAAGGAATTTGAAGGACTTGAACTATAGCTGCACTAACTGGGAGAGAAACAGCTGCATTATCAGTATTAAATTTTTGTTCAAGCTTGATATTTTTTAATAATGAAATAATCGCTTCTTGTTTGATTTCCAAACTTTCATAGGTTTCATCAAGACTTTTACTTGCTACTTTAAGTAATGACCATTGTTTATTTTTTTGGACAAGTTGAATAATCCGCACATAAGAATGTGAGATATCAACGCCTAAAATATCTTGTTGGGTTTGTTCTTTACTAAGAAAAAAAGAACTTAAAAATTTTCTAAACATAAATTAGTTTCTCATCTCTCGCCAAGACTTAATTTTAATTTTTTGACTAGTACTTTTAGCCAGTGAGGTGGTTTTAAAAATGTTATCTTTGCCTGAGGCAACCGTTGTTCCCGGTTGAAGATTGCTCACACCTACATATACGTTTCCTTGGCTGTCAGTAACCGGCGCGACCGCAAGACCAGTTGCTACAGTTTTTATTGTCGACGCACATGTATCTGTATTTATTTCAATCAATTGACTGGTTCCATATATGGGGCATACCTTATCCTCAGGACGATATACAGAAAAAGATATCCTTTTATTAAACAATCTTCCTCGCCCTATCACTTTAGTATAATCATTCGCTGCTGAACTCATTGTCGTTCTTGAATAAGAGTTAGTATACCAATTCGATGTTGAACAAGCTGTTAAGTCAGAAGTATTATTAATGAGCCCATCTACATTCTTGATTAAAGATGGATTAGCTGTTACAGAAAGATCGCCTGATTTTGTGTTGACATGCGAAGGAAAGTCTTGATCTCTAATGCCATAAATTCGATTATTATTTAAGGTATCTCTCTTTTGAGGATAGACTTGGTCTCCCGTTCCAAAATAATGAAAAACTTGGTTGGTACTTACTACTGTCGAGGCAAGTTGGTTGAATCCTTGTCGGTCTTTTCTAGAAAACTTTAAATCATCTTTATGTGAGACCGATGATTCTGTTTTAAACAACCTTTTTAACCAATAGAGATTGTCGTCCGAATCATCAAGTGATTTTTTACTAAGATTAAGTTTCCATAGTTGACCATGAAGGTCAGTAAAATAAACAAGCGATCCAAAATAGGTTGCAAGTGAAGTGCCATCAGAACTGATCGCTGTAAGCGGTGATGTAACTCCGAAAGGAGCATTGCTAGATGCGTCACCAGAAATAGAAATTTTACCAACGGTTGCACCTCCATTGGGCGTTGTGAAAGGCTTATCCGTCGAATTTGTAACTAAATCTGGCTCAAAATCGACTACATAGATATAACGCCCATAATCCGTTGAAGTGCCTGCTGTAAATACTGCATCCCCGTTTCCATAGCCTCCTCCAAATACTGCTACCCAGGTTTGTTTGATAGGTGGGCGCCTTCCTTTGTGTGGATAAAGGGTAATGATCGGCTTTGACCACGCGTCGCCTAGGTGAGCATAGTCATAATTTGAAGGATTTCTTGTCCCTATTGGGCTAATACTGATGGGATTGTTACCACCGGCACAACTCCAGGCATTCATTTCAAAGCAACTATAGTTCCATGTCATTTTAGTACCATCAGCTCGCCAAAATTCAACTAATCTTCTAGTAACGTCATGGTTAAAAGTAAAAAGGTGAAGCGGTAAATCAGGATTTGTTATGTCTAAAACATAATAACTTTTACCCCCATAACCTAAACCACCCATAAGAATGGTTTTCCATTTTTTTTCACTCTCGATATAGACGTCTTTAACTGTAATAGGACCATCAACTAAATATGACGGGCTTGTCTTCCCCGTTCCGGGAGTGGATCCCGCGGTTCCTGACATACCTCTTAATTTATTTAACACAGACGGTGGAATGAATGCCCAGCGTTCATTTAAATCTTCATCGAAAGCATGTAACATTCCATCATTAGCACCCAGATAAAATTGTTTACGTCTACTTTGATTGGCAGTTGCAAACTCGGCATACTTTTTTTGTGATCGGTAATACGCTTCAGAAGTTACTGGAGCACTTCCGCTTACCAGATCATTTGGTGGAACGACCAGCACCAATTCAGAGTGAAATGTATCACCCAGTATTGCGGGTTTAGGATCACTCTTTGTTCGAGTCCCCTCCCAGTAAACATCTTTACCCCGAACAAAATTAATTAAATTATTTATTTCTGCCGTAGTGACAGTCTCACAATTAAATAAAAGTTTACCTAAAAGCACTTGATTAGAAAGATTAAAACTATTGTTATTACTATCATTGGTAATACCTGTTGACATACTGCATCTTGGGTTATCGTCTTTTCCAACTGTCCAGATGGAGCGACCCCCTGAACCGTAAGGTTGATCCATATTGCTTGCGTTTAATTTAGTTTTTAATTGCGTGGATGCGCTAAGAGGGGGCAAGACATCAAAATCCCCATTCGCAAGAAGTTGATATCGAAGCAAGTCACCTTCCCATTGCTTCTCTTTTCTAAATTTAAAAATGGGTTGATAAATGTATTTAGTTGATGTGCTGACTGCGCCGGTTTTTGTGATTTTTGTTGACAATACAGGTGGCGCATAGGTTTGCACAATATTCTCATTTGTGAGGGCTTGCCCAGGTAAAGCTGCTGTTTTGGCAGGCAGTGTGGGAGCTAGCGCGACACCGCTCACCCCTTTAAATCCAAATGCAAATGGGTTTGCATATGAGCTGCTACTCTCCCCTATCGAATAGATACTCACTCCTTCTGCAGTTAAAGCAGTTAAAAGATTTGCCCGAGTATCAGCGGCACCATAATAAATCATAAAGTTTGCAGCCCCCCCGCAAGCTAGAGTGCCAAATTGAAATGTAAAGGTCGCTCCATGATCGTTGGGTCCTGAGCGATCAAAGTCCCGATTAAGTGCAGCTTTGCCATCACGTGAATACATCATATGATTGGATGAGCTTTGCATGGGGGATGGCATCATAAATCCGTTATTACCTGCATATAGCACTTTTGGAAGAGTAGTTTTGGCGACTGATGCTGCAACACCTGAAATAGAGACGTATTCATTAAATTCGGTTTGTGGCACGTCCCAATCCATGGAGCGGTTATAACGCACATCTCTAATTTCTTTGCCAGAGATATTGGTAATGGTCACTGAGCCTTGAAATAATCTGTTAGGGTAATTAGCAGAACGCCCATATTTATGTGTTACCTCTAATACAGGATTACCGCTTCGATCTCTAACCCATACAGTTGAAGTGATACTTGTGGCATCAAAAGTATGACTTTGAACAGATAAATTATAAACACCCCCCACACTCACATTAGCATAGCCCTGAATGATCCCCTCCGAAAACCCAGCGGGGCTAATAATCTCCCCACTGACCCCCCAGCCTTCACAATAACAGCCTGGCGCCGTTGCATCGCGCCAAACACCACTAATTTTTCTAGCAATACCTGTAGCGCCTGCATTGGAAGTAATATTTGTTGGACTTCTGGTATTAAGATGGCCTTCTGGATTGATACCTAGGGCAATGCTTGCTGATGCTGGATCGAGCGTGTCATAGATAATAGCTGCCTGTGCTGTATTTACCAGCAACAAACCTGTTATACAAAAAAATATATTTATTATAAATTTAGCAAAGCTCACTGGATCTTCCTTTAGAACATGTTATTAATAATGACCCTTAAAATATGCAATATAGTTGCATTTTTGGTGCTAATATTAGAGACATATTAAAATTTTTTTTTCTATTTCTTTGCTAAATTTTTAAGGGTTAAATTCCCCAACAATTTCAATTTTAGCTTGACTGGAACTAGATCTCCACTTCGTATTATCTATACTTACCCCATCTGTTAAAAGTGGGACATCAAAAAGACCCGATGCCCTGATACGTATTAGCATGCTGCTTGTTGCAGCGCCATAATCCCTTGATCCGATTTCAGTTCCAGTACCTACACTTAAGGAGGCTAGTTTTTCAAGAATAACAGAATTACATCTTGTCCTTCCCGCAATATTTAATAAAGGGGCAGTTCTTGATTCACCCCCTGATCCAATGGTATCAGTCATGATGCTATAACCATAGAGGGGAAAGCCACTTCTTGCAATATCAGTTGTTGCTCCCACGCCATTTACCCATTCATTGCCTCCAGCAGGAAAAGGCTTCGTATCAGATAACCACTCAAAACCTTTATCAATGCAAGATTCAGCAGCATCTATGGCGAGAGGCTTATGGGTGACGGAGTCAGCTAAGTTAGCATAGGTCATCGTAATATAACTTATAGCGCCAGCCATCATGAGTAACGATAGAAGCAGTAAAAGAGTCACTACAAGTGTCATGCCAGATTGTTTTTTTAAAGTTGACATATTAGGGGACCAAAGACACATTTTTTGCTCGCGCAAAGAAGGTAAATTTTTTTGAAACTGTTTTAGTGGTGCCTTCAATACGGTTTGGTGAGCCTACTTCAATTTCAACTTGCA
>SXGR01142445.1_pt1 | contig 12467 bp, 8 predicted proteins | sample 3174711 | NCBI WGS metagenome assembly SXGR01 (sample SAMN11356860, study PRJNA531348) | freshwater metagenome | isolation source: freshwater sample F1-60 | place: China: Fuxian Lake, Yuxi | collected 2017-12-25
CGTCGAGCGCCCCGCCGCCCCCGCGCCCGCCGCGCCCATGGCCCCCCCGCCTGAGCCGGCGCCCGAGCCCGTGCTTGCGCCGATCTTCACCCCCGAACCGACCCCTGAGCCTGTCTTCGAGGCCATGGTTGAGGCGTCCAGCGCCTCCTCCGCCGACGAGTCGGGCGACGAGGAGGCCGGCGACTCCAACGACATCCTCTCGATGCTCGACAAGTACGGCGAGAACTTCTAGAGCCGGCCCTGAGGGCGCATCGTGATGAAATGACGGCGCTTTTGAGCCGGGAGTGGGGTGCCGCGCTGGCCTTCATCCCGGCTCGGGAGCCGCTGCGGCGCTCTGCTGGTTCCCCGCCGCCCTTTACTCCACCCTGCTCCCTTCGCTACGATGGCCCGGCTGGCAATCAAGAACCCTTCGCCGACGGTGGGCCATGCGACAAGGCGCCCTCGCTCTCATCCTCTCTCTCCTGATCGGCGGCTGCGGCCCTGATCTGGCCCCTTCGGCTTCTGGACCCGGCGAGGACGGCGTCCTTGACCGCAACAACGGCACGCCTGTCCCGGAGGGCCCTGACTCGGATCAGGATGGCCTGCCTGACGCCGTCGAGGACAAGAACGGCAATGGCGTCCTGGACGAGGGCACGACCGAGACCGACGCCAACAACCCCGACACCGACGGCGACGGCCTCCTCGACGGCGACGAGGACTTGAACCGCGACGGCAGCGTTGGCCCGGGCGAGACCAATCCGCGTCGAGCGGACACCGACGGCGACGGGATCGACGATGGCGACGAGGCAGCAAGTGGCACCGACCCCACCCTGGCCGACACCGACGGCGACGGCCTCCTCGACGGCCAGGAGATCGGGGCGGGCACCGACGCCAACAACCCCGACACCGACGGCGACGGCCTGCTCGATGGCGACGAGGATCGCGACGGCGACGGCGTTCTGGACCCCGGCGAGACCGACCCCCATCAGGGCGACACCGACGGCGACGGGCTGCCCGACGCCCAGGAGAACACGGCGCTGGCCTGCGCCCGATCCAACCGCGGCCCGACCTCAAGGCTCCTGCCCCAGAGCGCCGACTGGCTCCTGACCCTCGACGGCGAGTTTGTCCTGAGCGCCGAGGTGGATCTCGGCACCGGGGCCAGGCGGCCCCAGGGCGCCGCCGTCGACGCCCCTTCGCAGGGCATCTTCGGCTTCATCCTCGTGCGCGAGCCCGCCCGGAGCGTCCTCGACGCCCAGTCCCAGCTCATCATCGACGCCAACGCGATCGCGGCGGTCGGCAGGCCCGCAGGGCTGCGCACCCGCAATGCCCTGACCTGGGATGGCTTTGACGCGGCGGCCTTCAGCGTCGAGATCCAGCTCGACGCCCCCGCCCAGGCCTCCACCCTCCGTGACGGGCTCATGGCCGCGCTGGCCGGGGTTGATCCGGGCTCGGTCTCAGGCCTGCCGCCGGCCGCGGGCCCGAGCGGCGAGCGCTTTACGCTCCTGGCCTCGACGGTCTATCGCACCGAGCGCCGGATCGTGACCTTCGGGGCGCTCATCCCATCCGAGGTGCTTGAGCTGGAAGGTGGGGCCTACTTCAAGGCCAGAGACTTCGGCGACGGCACCGCGCTGGCCCAGCGCTCAGACGCGCACACCCCTGGCTGCGACCCATTTGAGCCCAGCATCGAGGGCACCGACGTCGATCTCCTCTGGGTCGTGGACCGCTCGCTGAGCATGCGCGACGATCAGGAGGCCGTCGCCGCCGCCGCCGATGGCTTCTTCGAGACCATCAACAACACCGACCTCGACTTCCGCATGGCCGTCACCAGCTCCGACAACCGCCAGAACCTCTGGGTCATCGAGGAGACGGGGTTCACCAACGATCCCGACGCCTTCCGCGCCGCCATGCTCGACCCGCCCGGCCGCGACTTCGAGTTCGGGCTCACCACGGGCCTCAACATCGCCCGCCAGGCCGCCGGCAATGTCCTCGACGCCCACCAGACCTTCCGCCGGGCAGCGACCCGGATCGTGGTCTTCTTCAGCGACGAGGAGGACATCGACATCGAGAACGCCGCCCAGACCCCAGGCTGCGATCCGGCCGCCAACCCGGCGCTGGCCGACTGCGCTCCCCTTCAGGAGATCATCGCGGCCTACCAGGCCCTCGACATTACCGCCTTCGCCATCACGGGCGACGCCCCGACAGGCTGCCAATCCCAGAATGGCCCTGGCAAGGCCGATGAGGCCGGCATCGGCTACACCCAGACCGCGCTGGCCACCGGCGGCAGCTTCGGCAGCATCTGCGCCGACGACCTGTCGGCGACCTTCGAAGAGATCATCCAGGCTTCCTACGGCGTCGCGAGCGCCTACGCGCTCTCGCGGCCCGCGATCTCCTCGACCGTCAAGGTCGTCATCAACGGACAGGCCGTCCCCCGGAGCCGCGCTCAGGGCTTTGACTACGACCCCATCAACCACAGCATCCTCTTCTTCGGCGCCGCCGCCCCGGATCTCGGCGACGAGCTGGCCGTCAGCTACCTGACCTACGAGGATCTCAGCCCCGATCCCGACCCCCAGGGGCCCATCGTCGACTGACTCGCCCGCCGATCCCGCCTCAGAGGTCACCCTCTTCCCGTTTCCCGTCAGAATTCAGGAGTTGCGCCCACCAGGCTTGTCGGAACCTGCAACCTGGTCATCCTCTCGAGCGCCCTCAGCCCTCCTCCCCGGTCAGCAAGCGCGCGTGCGACAAGCAAGGCATCCGACGGCGCACCTCCTCGACCTGCGACACCTCGATCCGCGCCAGGGCCACCCCCACCCCGTCCGGCGCCGTCGCCAGCACCGTGCCCCAGGGATCGATGATCATCGAGCGCCCGTAACTCTGACGACCCTGGAGGTGCTCGCCCCACTGCCCCGGCGCCACCACGTAGCACTGGTTCTCTATCGCCCGCGCCCTCAAGAGCACCTCCCAGTGATCCCTCCCCGTCCGCTCCGTAAACGCCGACGGGATCGCCAGGACGTGCGCCCCTCGACGGCGCAGCGCCCGGTCCAGCTCGGGGAACCTCAGGTCGTAGCACACCGACATCCCCACCCCGAACCCCTCAAGTTCGGCCACCGTCAGCGCCTCCCCCGCCGCCACCGACTCCGACTCCCACAGGCGCTGACCCGAAGGCAGCTCCACGTCAAAGAGGTGTATCTTGCGGTAGACACCCAGGATCTGCCCCTGCCGACCCAGCAGCACGCTCGTGTTGTAGGCCCGCGACGGATCAGGCCCCGCCTCCGCCGTCGATCCCAGCAACACCGCCACGCCCGAGGCTCTGGCCATCTCGGCGAAGGCCGACACCACCGGGCCGTCGAGCGCCTCGGCCACCCCCAGGTTGCTGCGCGCAGGCCCGAGGTGCGGCGCGTTCTCCGGGAAGGCCACCCAGTCTGCCCCCAGCCGCGCAGCCTCGACCACGAGACGCTCGCACACCTCCAGGTTCTCGCCCGGCGAGGGCTTGCTGCACAGCTGAGCCACCGCCACACGCATCGACTCGACCATCACCGCCCCCCAAGGTCAAAGACCCTCACGTTGTCGAAAAATAGCGGCACCTCCCAGTCGTTGAACCCGAAGTGCCGATGCCCATCTCCCACCAGCGGCGCCTTGTCCTCGAAGACCAGCAAGCGCTCCCCCTTGTCCCTATCCAGGTACCAACGCACACGATGATCCGTCCGGACCACCGCCATCTTGTAGACACGACCCCGCTCCACGCGCACCCCTTCGGCACCTTGTTGTCTGTCCGCGCCGTGCTCGTCGAGCCTCGCTATCGTGTTGATGCGGTTCTTCCAACCCCCGAAGATCAAGATGTAGCCAGACTGGTGCCGCTCCCCGTCCCCGAAGATCTCCACCTTGATGTCGCCGTCGTCCGAATCGCTGCGCACGTCGAACTCCACCCGGACACGATCCGGCATCGGCCTCTTCAACCAAAGCGCCTCATTGCGCGCCCTCTGCGTCCTCACCTCGCCGCCCACGATCGACCACAGGCCGCCGCCCCCCCCTGCCCAGTCCCCGGAGAGCGCCTCTCCCTCGAAGCGATCCTCGAACACGAGCGCGCCACCCTTGAGCCCCTCATCCGGGTCCACGGGCGCGGCCTTCGAACAGGCCGCGCACCCCGCGACCGCTGTCATGAACCCCACCCACCCGACAGCGCCCATCACCGACCACCCCACGCAGGACCCCCAAGAACAAAGAGAGGCGGACCCATGATCCGCCTCTCCATCCAGAAAAACCCGGGCGCACCGACTACTGGACGGACGCCTCGCTCGACTCGGTGAAGTCCTCCAGGCCGTCGCCGACCCTGTCGACCGTGTCCGACACGTCCACCGAGTCCATGTCCAGCGTCGACCTGTCGGCGTCGATCTCCTCGAGATCATAGGCCTTGACCGCGTCGGCGATCGGCGCGATGGCCTCCTCGACCCACTCTGAGATGTCAAAGGTGATCACGAGGCGCTGATCCTCCTCGTCCATGAAGTTCACGTCGTTCAAGATCATGAAGGAGGTCCGGGCCGAGGAGTAGGTCCACGGCACCCAAGCGATGGGCGCCGCACCCTCCGACTCGTCCCCCCCGCCCATCACTCGCCAGGGCAGCGGCACGGGCTCCCCCGCAGAGGTCTTGTCCGTATCCACGGCATTCTGGCCGCGCGTGCGCGCCATCAGGCCGTGCAACACCATCGACTTGCTGTCCAGGCCAGCCCCGGACTCCGCGCCGTCGATCGACTCAAGGGTGATCGAGATCAGGTACTTGCCGGGGTGCGGCAGCGCGATGGGCGCCCCGGAGACCACCCACTCGCCGCGCAACAGGTCGAAGTGCAACGAGAAGGACGCTCGGGTCACGTAGACCAGCCCCTCGTGCTCGGGATCGAGCGGCTCCAGCCGGATCTCCCCCACGCTCAAGTAGAGATCCTGGAGCAGGAGCTCGCCGCGGACCTTCTCCAGCCCCTCGATCCGGAACTCAGGCGTCACAAGCAGGCTGTTCTGCGCGCTGTCCTCAGCGCCGCCGACCTCCTGAACCTCCTCCTCGCAGGCCACCGCGCTGAGCGACAAGAGCGCCGTCATGAGGATCACCCAGAGGAGACGAACCTTGCTTGTTCTGTTTCGGATAGGATGCTTCATCATCTCCACTCCATCTCAACTCTGAAGGCGCCACCTTCACTTCTAAGATCCCAGCGCCGGTTGGTCAAGCGAGGTCGTCCTTGAGATGCCCAAGTTCATCGCTCGCGTTGATGATCTGCGACAACCTCGGTCGCTTCATCTTCAAGATCGTCGCCGCGTGCGTGATGTTCCCATCGGTCTCTATCAACGCCCGCTTGATGCACTCCATCTCCAGGCGTTTCTTGAGATCCTGCAGGCTCATCCCCCGCGCGATCACCTCCTCGACCAGCATCGCCTCCGGATCTCCCGCGAGCGCGGGGGCGCCCTGCTGGGCCCCCTCGATCCTCGCCGCGGCGACATCCTCGACCTCGACCTCCACCGTCAATGTGCTGTCGCCGAGGTCTTCTTCTTCCGCTTGTGCATGTTCCGTGCCGCCGACAGCGGACGATCCCTGCGGGTCGGCCTCGATCCCTTCGGGCGACCACCAGCCCCGCGCGAAGGACAGCCGCGGGGCCTCGGCGGACATCTGGCCCGTGGCGAAGAACTCGTCGAACTCGCGGATGTGGGGCTCGTCGATGACCGCGTCGTCGACGAAGAGCATCATCGAGCGCACGAAGTTCTCCAGCTCCCGGATGTTCCCGGGCCAGTTGTAGGACGACAGGAGCCTGAGCGCGTCGTGCGAAAAATAACGGGGCCGCGCGCCGCCTTGCGCAAAGTGCTCCGTAAAGTGCCGGACAAGCAGCGGAATATCCCCTCGACGCTCCCTGAGCGGCGGCAGCTCCAGGATCACCCCCTTGAGCCGATAGTAGAGGTCGAGGCGGAAGGTGCCCTGCCGGACCATCTCCTCAAGGTGCCGGTTCGTCGCCGCCACCACGCGGACGTCGACGCTGATGGGGCCGTTGCCCCCGACCCGCTCGAAGCAGTGCTCCTGGAGCACTCTGAGCAGCGACACCTGGGTGTTGGCCGAGATGTCGCCGATCTCGTCCAGGAAGATCGTCCCGCCGTTGGCCATCTCGAAGCGGCCCTTCTTGCGGCTGAGCGCCCCCGTGAAGGAGCCCTTCTCGTGGCCGAAGAGCTCCGAGAGCAGCAGCGTCTCGACGAAGGACGCGCAGTTGACCTTGATCAGCGGCCCGTCGCGCCGCCCGGACTGGCTGTGGATCGCCTCCGCGAAGAGCTCCTTGCCCGTGCCCGACTCCCCGGTCAGCAGCAGCGTCGAGTCCGAGTTGGCCACCTTGTCCACCATCCTGAAGAGGTGATGAAGCCGGGCGTCCTCGCCGATGATCGCCTCGTAGCGCTCCCTCCAGCGGTTGAAGGCCCTGCCCTTGACCTCCCCGATGTGGATGACCTCCGGCCCCTCGTCGACCACCACGGCCGCGATCCGGCTCTGAGAGGCCCGCACCTCCGCCACCTCCCTGTCCTCGAAGGGGTCGCCGCGCTCCAGCGCCCGCTGAAGGCGGTGGAGTTGCCTGCGGTTGACCTCGCCCATGTAGCGGTCCTGGAGCGCCGTCGGCACGAAGCGGCTGAGCTTCTTGATCAGATCGACCCCTTGATCGACGTGCTGCTTGGCCTCCTCGATGCGGCCGAGGCCGCGGCAGATCCGGCCGAGCTGGAAGAAGGCCAGCCAGAGCTTCTCGCTCTGGGCCTCGTCTTCGAAGATCCCGTGAGAGGCTCGCGCGTGCGGCTCGGCGGCCTCGAAGTCCCCCTCGTCGGCCAGGATCTGGGCCCGGAAGAGCGCCGCGTCCCCGGACAGCTCCCGGGCCTCGGCCGTGTCGGCGCTGAGCGCCAGCCGGCCCAGCCACCGATCGCGCTCGGCGCGCTGGCCGAGATCGTGGTGGGCCGTGGCGATGTGCAGGCATTGACGGTTCTGGAGCGTCGGCGAGGCGCTCAAGCCCTGGTGGGCCTTCTTGAAGTAGTCCAGCGCGATCTCGGGCTCTCGCTCGCCCAGCGCGATGCGGCCCCTGACGCTGCACCCGCGCGCGAAGAAGTAGCGGATCTCCCGCGCCTCGGTCAGCTCCAGCGAGGCCTCGATCAGCACCCTGGCCTTGGGCAGATCGCCGAGCACCTCGTAGACGTCGGCAAGGTTCAGCGCCGTGACGGCGAACTGCAGGTCATTGCCCGACTTTTTGAAGGTCGCCAGAGCGTGAAGGTAGCAGTCCAGCGCCTCCTCGAAGCGCAGCGTCTGCTGGTAGATGACCGCCAGGTTCAGCAGGACGAAGGCCCGCACGACCGTGTTGGCCGTGCTGTGGCCGAAGGAGAGGCACTTGAGGAAGATCTCCTCGGCCTTGGCGAAGTCCCGCCGCTGGACCGCGATCGTCCCGAGGTTGAAGAGCGCCCGCGCCTTCTCCTCGGGCCAGCCGCCCTGCTCGGCCCGCCGGCTGTTGGTCTTGAAGTGCTCGCTGGCCTGATCGTAGTCCTCGCGGTAGAGGCAGACCTTGCCCAGCGTGTTGGTCATGTCGATCGCCAGCCGCCGCGACACCGGCGAGCTGTCCTCGCCTCTGGCCTGCTCCAGCCCCTTGAGGCACACCTCCACCGCTCTGTCGTACTGCCCCTGCCCGTAGAGCGCCTCGGCCGTGTGGCTGAGCACCCGGACCAGCTCCAGCCTGTCGTCGCTCTGGCCGGCCTTGTAGAGCGCCTTGGCAAGCGCCCTCACGGACAGATCGTACTTGCCCATCTGCAACAAGATCCGCCCGATGAGCCGGTAGACGCTGGCCAGCCCCGCGCCCGAGCGCAGCCGCTTGAGCTGGCCGCAGTAGAAGAGCGCCTTGCGGTGATCGTTGAGCGAGGCCGAGATGTCGATCAGCCGCTCGAAGACCTCCTCGAGCCTGCCAGGCTCATCGAGCAAGGGCAGGACGGCCTCCAGGAGTTGCCGGGCCCTCTGGTAGGCGAAGGTCGCGTGGAGCTTCTCCGCCGCCGCCAGCGCGTACTCCACCGCGCGCCCCTTGTCGCCGCTGTTGAGCAGGTGGTGGGCGATCTCCTCCACGTCCACCGGGTGGCCGAAGCGCTGTCGCTCGATGAGGACCTGCGCCAGCTTGCCGTGCAGGTGGCTGCGGTGCTCGGCCAGCATGCCCTCGCGCACCTGCGCGGCGGCGCTCTCCTGGCAGAAGGACACCGTCATCTCCCCCCGACCCACCTTGCGCGCCAGGATCCCGGCCTCCGTCATGGCCATGAGCGCGTCGCTGCCCTGCTCCCGCTCCACGCCCTCGGTCAACTGAACGAGGACGTCCGGCGACATCGGCCGCCCGTAGATCGACAGGGTGTCCAGCAGGTGCCGCTGCGTCTGGCTCAGCGAGGCCAGCCTCAGCCCGAAGAGCGCCTCGGCGCTGTCCGGCAGCAGGCCCACCAGCGCATCCAGGTTGGCCGGGATGCCCGTCGTGATCGCCAGGATGCGCGAGATCACCTCCGGCTGCTGGAGGAACTGGCGGACCGTCTCCTCGTCCACCCCCCTCAAGTCCACGAAGGAGGCGTGCGGGCGGCTCCCCATCCCCCGCTGAAGCGTGGACAGCACCTCCGCGCCGACCTCGCCGCCGTCGGCCACTGTCAGCGCGAGCATCCCCCTGAAGCCCTCGCGGTGGACCCCCTCGGGGATGAACTCGTCGATGGGATCGAGGGCGAAGTTCTCCGCGATGTAGATCAACGAGGCCAGCGACGACGCGTCGGCCTGGTGCAGATCCCGCACCACCAGCACCGCCGGCCTCAGCCGCGAGGCCTCGGTGAAGAAGCGCCCCAGCAGCTCATAGAAGTAGATCTGGCCCGGCTGCGCCGCCCCCACGTTGACGATCGTCCTGGGCCGCTGCAAGCCCGACAGGCCCAGGCACACGCTCAGCTCGTTGAAGAGCCCCTGCGCCTCCTCGCTGAGCAGGCCGAGATCGTCCAGGTGACCATAGTATTGCGACACCAGGGTCCGGAGCGCTTGATAGGTCTGGCCGCCGCCCTCGCCGCAGGTCACCTCGAAGACCTGCTCGCCGCGCCGCACCAGCTCCCGGCGCCAGACCTTGACGAGGCTCAGGGTGGATTGGGCCTGCGGTCCGTGCACGACCACGACCGTCCCCGGCCGCTGCGCGCTCCGATAAGCCTCCCAGGTCCCCGTCAGCCGCTCCAGCTCGCGCTGGTAGGCCGGCGGGGTGGCCTTCTCGGCCTGGGCTGGCCCCACCTCCTCGCGCTCCTTGACGCGCTGGACGAGGGCGATCATCGCCGGAGAGTGGTGCTCGGTCATGGTCTCTTCCCTGCCCGATCTCGCCGGGCGCCTCCTTCAACCTTTCAATAATAACGTCAATCCGTTATGCAGCAAACACCCGGCGCCGCGCACGCTCCACGGGCGCGCCAGGCCCTCGCGCACACGCGAGAGGATCCACGGCAAGGCAGAGGCAGACATGAGGGTATTCGTCACAGGCGGCTCGGGCTTCGTCGGCGGCCACGCCATCGAGGCGTTGGTCCAGGCCGGCCACGAGGTCCGCGCCATGGCCCGGTCGGACAAGAGCGCCGCGATCGTCGAGGGCTTCGGCGCCCGTGCCTCCCGTTGTTCCCTCGGGGCCGTCGCGCTTGCGGATCTGGAGGGGTGCGACGCGATCGTCCACTCGGCGGCCTTCGTCGAGGAGTGGGGAACTCGACAGGACTTCGAGGTGACCAACGTCGAGGGGACCCGCCAGATCCTTGAGGTCGCCAAGGCCGCTGGCGTCCGACGCTTCATCCACATCGGCACCGAGGCGGCCCTCTTCTCCGGCACCTCGCTGATCAACATCGACGAGAGCGCGCCCTACCCCACCCGCCACCGCTACCTCTACTCCGAGACGAAGGCTGCCGCCGAGCAGCTTGTCCTGGCCGCGGACGGCGACGCCATGACGTGCCTGTCGCTCAGGCCGCGCCTGGTCTGGGGTCCGCGCGACAACTCGGTCATGCCGACGCTGGCGAAGATAGCCCGGGAGGGGCGCTTCCTCTGGCTCAGCGGCGGCCGATCACACACCTCCACGGCCCACGTCCAGAACCTCGCGCACGCCATCGTCCTGGCCCTCGACGCCGGCCAGGGCGGACACGCCTACTTCATCTCGGACGGCGAGGAGTTGACTCTGCGCGACTTCCTGAGCGCGCTGATGAGGACACAAGGGGTGGAGCTGGGCCGACGATCCATGCCCGGCGCCGTGGCGCGGCCGCTGGGCGCCCTCGTCGAGGGGATCTGGCGTCTGCTGCGCCTGCGCTCCACGCCGCCGCTGCACCGCTTCACCGCCGACATGATGTCGAGCACCATCACGGTTTGCATCGACAAGGCCCGTCGCGAGCTCGGCTACGCGCCGATCTTGAGCGTCAAGGAGGGGATGAAGGCCCTGAGCGAGGCGTCGAGGGCCACTTGATCCGCCGGCCATCGGCGGGCTCTTGCCCGCCCTCTTGAGGGCTGTTACCATCCCGCCCCGCCAAGGACCTGGATCCCTGGCGTCGTCCCTTTGCCTTGGAGGTCCCAGGTGATCGCAGAAAGAAGCAGCCTGCGCTTTGCCCTTCTCATCGCCGCCCTCACCCTCTTGAGCGCCGCTTGCGGAGAGGAGGAGTTTGAGTTCCAGCAGTCGCTGGGCTTCACCGGCACGCTGGGGCTCTCGGACGTCTTCCAGGCCGAGGCCGGCGAGCCCGTGCCCTTCGACGACGAGGCCTCGGTCGCCCTCGGGGTGGACTTCCTGCTCACGGAGCTGAGCCCCGAGCTCAAGCCCTACAAGGACCAGGGCCTCTTCACCCAGCTTCGCTTCGATCAGATCAAGTACGAGATCCTGGAGAATACGCTGACCACCGATCTCGAGGCGCTCGATGTGGCAGTGGGGCCGCTGGGCACGAAGGATCCCGACGCCGAGGCGGCCGTCCTGATCGCCACCCTGCCCCGGATCGAGGCCGGCCAGCTCGGCACCGGCGAGGCGACCATCCTGCGGGAGAACGCGGCGGCGGCCAGCAAGTTCATCTTTGATCTGGACTTCGCCTCGGCCGCAGGCACGATCATCACCGTCCGCCAGGGAGAGCCGACGCCCGGCGGGAACCTCAAGATCAAGATCGATATGACCTTCACGCTGGTGGCCGACCCGCTCTAGTCGACGCGGGATGATCGGGAAGGCCACTCGGCGTTGCCGCGAAGCGCCAACCCGAGGCGTCGCCTCAAGAAAGAGGGTGATTGATGCGCTCCGACTGGAAATTCAAGCTCCTGGTGCTCACCGGCGCCGCCTCGCTCATCCTCGCGGTGCTGACCTCCACGCGCCCTGGCGAGGCCGACACCAAGGCGGGGCTGGAGATCGACTTCGAGGGGCAGCTGCTGGATGAGGATCAGCGGCCCATCGCCGGGATCTACCCCCTGGAGTTCCTGCTCTACCGCGGGACGGACGACGAGCGGGCGATCTGGCGCGAGACCCACTGGGTCGCCGTCGCGTCAGGCCGCTACAAGGTCCGCCTGGGCACCGAGAGCCTCATCCGGCCCGAGCTCGCCCGCGACGGCCGGAAGGTCTTCCTCGGCGTCAACCTCACCGGCGCAGGAGAGCTGACGCGACAGAGCATCACGCTGCCCGACGGCGACAAGAAGCCCGACGCCGCCGAGGTCAAGGTCGACGACAAGATCGAAGACAAGATCGAAGACAAGAAGGCCATCGACAAGAAGAACGAGGCGGCCGCAGCGGCCAGAAAGGGCGCCGAGCCCCCTGCCCGCAACGATGGGAAGACCCAGTACAAGACCGAGTCGAGCTTCGCCGAGGTCGCCGACTTCGCCCGCCGCGCCGGCGTGGCCGAGGACGCCGAGAAGGTCGGCGGCAAGAGCCTCAAGGAGCTCGAAGACGAGATCGAGCGCCTGCGCGGCCTGCTGGCCGAGCACCGCACGGATCCGGCCGCCCACGCCAGCACCAAGGGCAAGACCCTCCTGGGCACCGACAACACCGTCCTGCCGCGCGTCGGCGGGACCGGCGGCAGCGCGTACCTGCGCGAGTGCCCGCCCGGCTACGTCGTCACCGGCATCCGCGGCTCCAGCGGCGCCCTTATCGACAGCGTCCAGCTCATTTGCTCGCCGCTCCAATGAGCGCTTCTCGCTCAGGGCGGCATTCATCCCACGACCCTCAACCATGGACACCAGGACACCACCGATGAACGCACGCACTCTCCTCTTCTTGCTCCTGACCGCCGCCCTCTGCGCCAGCGTCGCCTGCGACAAGGGGGACGACGCCAAGGTCGTCACCCCTTCGACCGACGCCGCCGTCGCCGACAAGGCCGTTGACGGCGCTGCCGGCACGCCCGCCGCCGACAAGGCCGCCGACGGCGCCCCCGCCGCCGACAAGGCCGCCGATGGCGCGCCCGCCGCCGACAAGGCCGCCGATCCCGCCGCTGTCGCCGCCGATGGCGGCGCTGTCGCCGATCCC
>SXGR01170728.1_pt1 | contig 12465 bp, 12 predicted proteins | sample 3174711 | NCBI WGS metagenome assembly SXGR01 (sample SAMN11356860, study PRJNA531348) | freshwater metagenome | isolation source: freshwater sample F1-60 | place: China: Fuxian Lake, Yuxi | collected 2017-12-25
AATTGGATGAACTCATACATAAATTACCTAAAACAACAAACGATGCAGCTCAATCAATTGGGCGCGAAGCAAACAATGTGATACTAAGAGCTGGCGCTACTTTAACACAATTTCAAGATGAAAGCGCGCAACGCTGGCGCATGCCCTGCGACAGATGCTTCGGGTACTTGTCCTGGAAGCCCTTCAGGCCCACCCGCGCCAGCAAGTCGGCAGCACGCGCGCGGCGTTCGCGCGCGTCGACACCGCGCACCTCCATGCCGTAACTGGCGTTGTCGAGTGCGCTGCGCCACGGCAGCAGGCAGTCGCGCGCCAGCATGTAGGCGACGTCGGGGTTGCCGACGAACGGGGCCTTGCCGAGCATCGTGATGCGGCCGTCCTGAAGCGGTACCAGACCCGTGAGCAAGTTCAGGATCGTCGTCTTGCCACAGCCACTCGGACCGACGATCGAGACGAACTCACCTTCGGCCAGGTCCAGCGAGACGCGGTCGACCGCAAGCACCTCGCCGAAGCGCACGGTCAGATCCTGAATCGAGATCGTCAGCGGCGCGCTTGCAGCGCCCGGGCAGACCGGCAGGGGGGCACCGTTCGGCGTGGGTTTGGGCAGCGCGCTCACGGGGCCTCGAGAGCTCAGGGCGCGCGGTCGTAGACGATGTCGCCGACAGCCGAGACCTTATCGATGGCCTTCGTCGCGAGCGACAGGTCCAGGCTGGCCTGGACCGCCTTGCGATCGATCGCGGCGCGGAAGTTGTTGACGGCGATGTAGTGCTTCAGGTTCGCGGCTAGGATCGCCTCGCCCTGCGGCATGTCGAGCTTGAAGTACTTCTGCGTGATTGCCAGCACCTCGGCAAAATTGGCCGCGTCGTTGACGAAGGCTGCAGCGTCCTGGGTGACGCGGATCACAGCGGCAATCACGTGCGGGTTCTTGTCGATGTACTCCTGCATAAATACCTGGTTGACGACCCCCCCGTTGGTGGCTGCGATCTCGGCCGGCTGCTTGGCCGAATCGGCGCGCCAGGCGACCTTGCAGGTCTTGGCCAGGTCGCAGATCGTGCCCACCGGGTCGTAGCTGAACACCGCGTCGACCTGCTTGGACTGCAATGCACCGTAGCTGGTGGGGACGCCGCCGGTCGCCACGAAAGTGACGTCCTTGGTCGGATCCATGCCGACCTTCTCCATCATCCACGAGACGATGACCTCGACCTGCGAGCCGCGAGCCGGGATACCGATTTTCTTACCCTTCAGGTCTTGCATGAAGTGCGGCCACCCCTTGCCAGCATTGGGTGCCTCGACATGGTTGCCAAAGGCCAGCAGCACGATGCTGTTGACCTGGCCGCCGGCGACCATTTTCATCTTCGAGCCGCGCAGCACGGCCTGGTTCACCGCATCCACGGGCGCCAACGCGGAGTCGATACTTTTGGCCATCATGGCCTGTACGCCGAGCGGCGAGGTAGGGATGGTCTGCAACTGACAGGTGATGCCGTACTTAGCGCAAATACCCTTCTCGATGGCAACGCGGATCAGCGTATTACCGGTACCGGGATAGTCCTGAAATTTAACTGACTCGCCCTTTCCCTGAGCCATCGCGACCGGGGCGGTGAGCGACATCAGAGCGGCCAGCGTTGCGCTGGCCAGTGCGTTGCGGATCTGGTGCATGGGTTCTCTCCTGGTGTACTCGATGTTCAAGGATGGGAGGGTCACTGGTCGAAGACGAGCACGTTGCGACTGATGCCGCCCTTCTTAAGCGCGGCGAATCCGTCGTTGACTTGGTCGAGTCGAATGCGTGCCGAGACCATCTCCGCAAGGGGCAGCCGGCCCTGGAGATAGAACTCGACCAGCCGCGGCATGTCGGTGCGGAAGCGGTTCGAGCCCATCACGCTGCCCTGGATACGACGCTCGCGCAGGAAGTCGATCGCTGGCAGCTCGAGCTTGAGCGCAGGCGGAAACATGCCGATCAACGTCGCCGTACCGCGAGTGCGCAACGACTTGAACGTCTGCTCGGCGGTCTGTTTGAGGCCAACGCACTCAAAGGCGTGGTCGACGCCGCCACCTGTCAGTTCTTGTACCTGCTGCGCGGCGTCCCCGTCGGACGCTTCGACAAAGTCAGTGGCGCCGAACAGCTTGGCCATTGCGGCCTTAGACGGGTCAACGTCAACAGCGATGATTCGGGCCGCGCCGGCTAGTCGTGCTGACGCGATCACCGCCAGACCGATACCACCGGTACCGAAAACTGCGACCGTGGCGCCAGGAGCTACCCGTGCCGTGTGAGCGACCGCGCCGTAGCCCGTGATGACGCTGCAACCGATCAGGCTTGCCAGATCCAGCGGCATGTCGGCGCGGACCTTCACCAAGGCGTGCTCGTGAACCACCATCTGCTCGGCGAAGGCCGACAGATTGAAGAACTGGTTGACATGCGCGCCGTTCCAGCGCAAACGCTTGGCGACACCGGGTGGCATCTTTACGCTGGGTTCCTGGCACAGCGACGGGTGGCCGCTGCCGCACCACTCGCAATGGCCGCAGAACACCGATAGGCAGCTGATCACATGGTCACCTGGTTTCAGGTAGCTCACATCCTCGCCCACCACCTCGACAACACCAGCCGCCTCGTGCCCCAGCACCACGGGGAACGGGGTCGGGTAGGTGCCATCGATGAAGTGCAGGTCGCTGTGGCACAGGCCAGCGGCAAAGGTACGCACCAGTACCTCGTTACGGCGGGGTTTTTCAACCGTCAGAGTCTCGACGGACATCGGTTGTCCAGGAGCGTGTAGAACGGCAGCTTTCATGATGCTTTCGGGTCGGAGTCTTCAGCGACGGGCGAGTGTCACCCGATAGGTCGTGCAAATTAAACATGCCCAAAATCTGAATGTCAATCAGATTCAAGCAGCTACCCTTATCGAGTGGTGCAAGCGCTACGCAGAAAACGGCGGCTGGGGCAAACAGTCTCGGGTTTCGGGCCCTGATCGATGGCTCGAAGCAACTCGGCTCAGTGGTTTGATGACCCACAGGTGGTGCTATATTTTGTTTGATGCGCTTGAATTTCCTATCCGTTGCGCGCCCCGCCTCTTCGGACTGAACGCGATGGACCGCTGCTTCGACTCCACTATGGGCGAGCTCATCGCCACCGCGCTGGGACGCCACCCCGGGCGCTGCGCCTTCCTCAACCCCGACGGACGCGAGGTGAGCTACCGACGCGTGGCGCAGGAGATCGTGCACGTGCAGGGCTGGCTGCTGGCACGCGGCATCGGCTCGGGCGAGTCGGTGGCGCAGTTGTGCGCAAACCGCTCGGAGGTCTTCTCGGTGATGGGCGCGTGCTACGTGGGAGGGTGGCGCTCGGTGGCGCTGTCGCCCACCACCAGCGTGGACGACCTGGCCTACATCCTCGGCCACGCCGAGGCGCGCGTGCTCGTGACCGACCGCAAGCACCTGGAGCGCGCCCGGCAGGCTGCAGCTGCCTGCGGCCGCGAGCTGCTGCTCGTGTGCCATGACAACGAACCGAGGTTGCTGCACCTGTGGGCTGGGCTTGCCGAGGACGCCCCGGCACGGGTCGTCAACCACGCGGCAGCCGACGACATCGTGCGGCTCATCTACACCGGCGGCACCACCGGGAGGCCTAAGGGCGTGATGGGTAGCAACGGCTCGCTCGCGCTCAATGCCATGCTGCGGATGGCCGGGCACAACTGGTCGCACATGCGGCTGCTGTGCTCCACGCCGCTGTCGCATGCCGCCGGCGCGATGATCGTGCCGGTGCTGTGGCACGGCGGCACCCTCGTCATGCAGGATGGCTTTGACCCGCTGCGGCTGATCGAACAGCTGCTGCGCGGGCAGGCCGATGCGATCTACGTCGTGCCCACGATGCTGTACCGGCTGCTCGACCACCCGCGCGTGGGCGAGATCGCCGGTAGCTTGCGCATGATCATGTACGGCGCGGCGCCCGCTTCGCCGGCCCGGCTGCGCGAGGCGCGCGAGCGCTTCGGCGCGATCCTCACCCAGCACTACGGCCTGACCGAGGCGCCCAGCACGATTCTCAACCTCAACGAGGCCGACCACGAGGACGACACGCTACTGGCCTCGGCCGGCCGACCCTACCCGGGCATCGCGGTGCAGCTGCTCGACCCGCAGGGCCGGCCGGTGGCGCACGGCGAGGTCGGCGAGATCTGCGTGCGCGGGCCGCTGCTGATGTCGGGCTACTGGAAGGACCCCGAGCTCACGCAGCGCGCCTTCGTCGACGGATGGCTGCGCTCGGGCGACCTCGCCTACCAGGACGGGCGCGGCTACTACTACATCGTCGACCGGGCCAAGGATATGATAGTCAGCGGCGGCTGTAACGTCTACCCCAAGGAGGTGGAGGACGGGATCGCCCAGCATCCGGCCGTGGCGGCCGTGGGCGTGATCGGCGTGCCCGACCCACTGTGGGGCGAGGCCGTAAAGGCGGTCGTAGTGTGCCGGGCCGGTCAGGCGGTCGAGCCGCGCGCGCTCATCGAGCTGGTGCGCGCGCGAAAGGGCCCGGTGCTGGCACCCAAGTCGGTCGACTTCGTGGCCGAGTTGCCGCACACGGGCCTGGGCAAGATCGACAAGAAGGCCCTGCGTGCGCGCTACTGGACCGACGCCTCACGCAGCGTCAACTGAGCCCCACCTACCCCGAGGAAATATTTCCATGATCAAGACTTTCCGCAGAGCCTGGTTCGCGGGCTTGGCGCTGGCCGCCCTGGGCGCAAACGCGTGGGCGCAGTACCCGGACCGCCCGATCCGTCTGGTTGTACCGGCCCCGGCCGGCGCCTTTGCCGACATCGTGGCGCGCGAGTTTGGCGAGCGCCTGTCCAAGGCCGTGCGCCAGCCCGTGGTGATCGACAACAAGGGCGGCGCCAGTGGCGCCATCGCCTACGCCAACGTGGCGCGATCCGCGCCCGACGGGTACTCGGTGCTCATCACCAACACCGGGCCCTCGGCGATCAACCCCGAGCTCTTCCGCGCGCAGGGCCTGACCTACGACCCCATCAAGGACTTCGAGCCGATCACGATCCTATGCCTGACGCCAGTCACGCTGGTGGTCAAGGGCGACTCGCCCTTCAGGACGCTAGCCGACCTCGTGAACTTCGCCAAGGCTAACCCGGATAAGCTCAGCTTCGGCACGACCGGCGCGGGCCAGCTCAACCATCTCTCGGCCGAGTACCTAAACTCGCTGGCTGGCATTAAGACGGTGCACATCCCGTACACCTCGGGGCCGGCTGTGCTCACCGACGTGTTGGGCGGGCGCGTTGACTATATGTTTTACCCGCCGGCGTCGGCGAAGGCCTTCATCGCCGACGGCCGCATGCGCGCGCTGGGCGTGACCAGCGGGCGACGTACCGTGGCCCTGCCGGAGGTGCCCGCGCTGGCCGAGCTCGGCTACCCGGCCTTCGACCTGTCGGCTTGGTTCGGGCTGGCCGTGCCGCGTGGCACGCCGCAGGCCATCATCGACACGCTGGGCAAGGTCTCGCGCGAGATCGCCGCCGACCCCAGTTACGCCGAGAAGCTGCGCCAGCAGGGTATCGACCACGTGGCCCACATGCAGAAGATGACGCACGAGGAGATGCGACGCTTCCACGTGCGCGAGGTCGAGCGCTGGACCGAGATTGTGAAGCTCTCGGGCGCCTCGGCCCGGAACTGAGGCCCGCACGGTGGTGGCCCTTGCGCGCAGCCGCGAGGCGCCGGCCTGGATCGTCGGCGCCTTCGAGCATCCGGCGCGGCACGCGCCGGACGTCTCCACGGCCGAACTGCACCACGCCTGCGCCGCCGGCGCGCTGGCTGACGCGGGGCTTAGCTTTGCTGACGTCGACGGCTACTTCGGCGGCCGCGACGTACCGGGCACCAACGCCAGCTGGCTCATCGACTACATGAACATCCGCCCGCGTGTCATCGACACGACCGACACGGGCGGATGCTCCCCGCTGGCCCACTTGATGCACGCGGCCGACGCGCTGGCCAGCGGGCGCTGTAACGTGGCGCTCATCACGCTGGCCGGGCGGCCGCGCAGCGAGGGCATGCGCACCGGCACGGCACCGCGCCCCGGCGAGCCCGAGCGCCCGGACTCACCCTGGGAGCTGGCCTACGGCCAGACCATCACGACGCTGTACGCGATGATGGCGGCGCGCCACATGCACTGCTTCGGCACCACGCCCGAGCAGCTCGCTTGGGTGCGGGCGGCGATGTCGCAGCACGCGCAGCACAACCCCCACGCGATGTACCGCCAGCCCGTGAGCGTGCAGGACGTGATGGCCTCGCCGCTGGTGGCACCACCGTTGCGGCGACTGGACTGCTGCGTGATCAGCGACGGCGGCGGTGCGCTTGTCGTGACGCGGCCGGCGATCGCCCGCAGCCTGCCGCGCCCGGGCGTGCGGCTGATCGGCGGCGGACACGCCCTTTACGGCTCGGTCGGCGGGTACTTCGATCTCACGACCAGCGGTGCCTCGGTGTCGGGTCCGCAGGCCTTCGAGCAGGCCGGCGTGGGCCCGCGCGACATCCAGTACGCGTCGATCTACGACAACTTCACCGTGATGGTGCTGATGCAGCTCGAGGCGCTCGGCTTCTGCGCGAAGGGCGCGGGCGGCCGCTTCGTGCAGGATGGGAAGCTCATCGCCGGCGTGGGCCCGCTGCCGGTGAACACCGACGGGGGCGGCCTGTGCAACAACCACCCCACCAACCGCGGCGGCATCACGAAGAGTATCGAGGCGGTGCGCCAGCTGCGCTGTGAGGCGCACCCGGCCGTTCAGGTAAAGGACTGCGCGCTGGCCCTGGCCTGCGGCCCGGGCGGCTCGGTGAGCAACGGGCACGGGCACGCCACCGTGATCCTCGAGAGGGTCTGAGCGCCAGATGGACACCTTGTACGAGCTGCACCGTCAGGCGGTGCTCGCCCACCCTTCCAGCCAGCCCTTCTGGGAAGCCGCCGGCCAGGGGCGGTTGCTGCTGCCGCGCTGCGACGCCTGCGGCCGCCGCCACTGGTACCCCCGCGCCTTCTGCCCGCTGTGCCAGGTCGGCCCGGTGCAGTGGGTGCCGGCCAGCGGCCGAGCCCGGGTTCACGCCTGCACAAGCCTGCTGCGCGACCCCGCGCGCGCTGTGATGGCCTTCGTCGAGCTCGAGGAGGGCCCGCTGATGCTCACCCACCTCGTGGGTCGAAACCTGACCGACTGGCGTATCGGTGCACCGCTGCAGGTGAGCTTCCGGGCGCTCGGGACAGGCCTGCACCTCCCGGTGTTCGAGGCGGCGGCGCAGGCACCAGCCGCTCAGCGCGAGCCGGGGTCCTCCGCGTAGAGTACGCTTTGAGGCCAAAGAGATGCTGGGCTACAACTACAGCGGCTTCTCGTTGGACACCAGTGTTTGCATAGCAGCGCACGACCGAGCGGGCCTGGAGTGCTTGCCGCGCTGCTGCGCGCGTCCGCCGTTTGCACTGGAACGACTGCGCAAGGCGGGTAGCGAGCTGGTCTGCCGCTGCGCCACGCAGCACAGCGAGCCGGGTACTGACAATCGCGGCGCCAGGGTGTACGAAATCACCCTCACGCCACTGGAGCTGATTGATCGCATGGTGACATTGGTACCACCACCGCGCACCCACCGCCTCAGTTCGAAGGCCACTCCTGCCCAATCACGCTGATTGATCCGACGCCTGAGAGTGGAAGCCTGCAGCCGGCCGGCTCGCAGATTAACTCTTCCAGCCGACTACGACTGAGCGCAAAAGGCACAGAAGTGCAAAAAGGCTCTGCGCTCCATCACTACCCTCCCTGAGGCGCTGTTGGTCGGTCACGCCGCAAGCAAGCGCGGAGGCCGGCTCCTTGGTCTACCGGCAATCTAGCGAGGCAGGGAGTGGTGTCAACGCGTCCAGGTGAATCTCACTCCGCCAGCACCTCACGCGGATCGGCGATCCGGCCAGCGAGTGCGCTCGCGGCGACGGTCGCCGGGGAAGCGAGATAGATGGATGCATCGCGGTTACCCATGCGCCCAATGAAATTACGCGAGGACGAGGAGATGCATACCTCGTCGGCCGCCAGTACGCCCTGGTGGATTCCGGCGCAGGCGCCGCAGCCAGGGGTCGTGACCGTTGCGCCCGCCTCGATCAGCGTCTGTAGCGCACCGCTTTGCATCGCGCGCAGATAGACCTCGCGCGAAGCGGGTGTCACGACCAGGCGCACCCCTTCGGCGACCCGGCGACCCGCCAGCACCCGCGCGGCGATCTCGAAATCCTCGAAGCGGCCGTTGGTGCAGGTACCGATGAAGGCCTGATGGATCTGCACACCCGCTTTGCTCGAGACCGGATGGACGTTATCGACCTTGCTCGGCGCGGACACCATCGGCTCGATCTCGCTCAGGTCAAAGCGATGGTCCTCGGCATAATGCGCGCCGGCATCAGGTGCCGGCATCTCGCCGACCTCGATCCCGAGCGCTGCATAGTGCGCTCGCGTGACGTGATCACCGGGCACCACCGCGAACTTGGCGCCCATCTCGACGCCCATGTTGCACAGCGTCATCCGCTCGGCGATCGACAGGGTCGAGAGCGCCGGGCCGTGATACTCGACCGAACCATACTGGGCGCCCCGCACCGACAACCGGCCGATAATCGACAGGACCAGATCCTTGGCGGACACGCCGGGCGCAAGCCGGCCCTCGAGCGTGATCCGCAGGCTCGTGGGCACCTGGAACCACAGGTGCCCGTAGGCCCACAACCAGGCCATCTCGGCTACGCCAATGCCGCAGCCGATCGCACCGATCGCACCGACAGTCAACGTATGCGAGTCGGTGTTGGTCACCATCTGCCCGGGTCTCGCGAGCCCGGTCTCAACCGCGATCTGATGCGAGATGCCAGTGCCAACATCATGTAGCCGGCGGATGCCGAAACGCTCGCATAGCTGACGGCCCAGCCGCTGCACCATCGCATGCTGCGGGGTATCAGCGGGCGCGAAGTGATCGTAGAACACCGCGATCTTGTCGGGCGCGGCGAGCCGGTCGATGCCGTGCAGCCTGAAATATCGATCGACCAGGCCGATCCCGTCATCCAGACTGAAGGTCCAGTCGGGACCCAGTTCGACGAACTCGCCCGCGCGAACCGGTTGCGCGGCGAGCCGCGACATGATCTTCTCGGCCATGGTCTGCGGATTCATGCGGCCTCCCCGGTTTTCTGACGCGACGCCCACAAACCACCCGCTGCCAAGATCCTCAGCAACTCGGGCGGCAGAGGCTCGAAGGCCACCTCCCCCCTCGGCGTCCAGACCCGTCCCCGAGCAAGATCGACCTCGACCTGGTCACCCTCGCCGATCACCTCGACTGCCGCGCTGCAACTGACCACGGCGAGGCCGTTATTGATGGCGTTACGAAAGTAGATACGCGCAAATGACCGCGCGATGACCAGCCGAATGCCGCCCCCGATCATCGCGGTGACCGCGTGCTCGCGCGAGGAGCCGCAGCCGAAATTCCATCCCACGACCAGCATGCCGCCTGCGAGTGCGCGCTGCCGAAGCGGCTCGCCCAGCGGCTCGAACAGGTGCCTGGACTGATCGCGCGGATCGAGCACCGCAAGATAGCGAGCCGGGAAAATCACATCGGTATCAATGTCATCACCCAGAAGGGTGGCTTTGCCGCCTAGTCGCATCCGCGTCTCCCCATGCCAGACGAATCCGAAACGCCCGGGGTGCTTGCGCAGCCTAACGAGCGGTGATAGCTTGAACGAAAACTAGCACACAACAACGGCACCTTGAAGGGGAGCAGAGGCCATGGATCGTCGGGCAGTCATCCAGTCGATTGGCGCCACGGCCGCGATGGCTGCAGCGCCCGCCGCACTTTCTCAATCGCGCTATCCGAGCAAGCCCATCACGATGGTGGTGGCCTTTGGGCCCGGCACCGGCAGCGATACCGTCGCACGCATGCTGGCCGAGCCGATGCGAGCCGCACTGGGGGTACCGGTGCTGATCGAAAACCGCCTTGGCGGCAGTGGCATCATCGGCACCGAGTACGTCGCGCGCGCAGCACCCGATGGCTACACGCTCACGCTGGGCTCGTCGAGTTCGCTTGGCACCACGCCTGTGCTGAACCCGACCGCCAAATATCGCGTCGAGCGCGACTTCGCCTTTGTCGGAGGGGTCGCCAAGACCGACTACCTGTTCTTCACGCACACGCTGCCCGGCGCTCCGCGCACCTTCGCAGAGCTTGTGGAGCAACTCAAGGGCGGCAAGGGAACCTTCGGTTCGGCAGGTATCGGTACGATCACCCACCTGGGTACAGAGGTCATGCTCGACCGCGTGGGCGCCAAGGCGACCCATGTCCCCTACAAAGGCAGTGGCGCGGTGGTCGCCGACGTGGCCGCCGGCCACCTGCTCTTCGCTTGCGACTCTCCGGCTGCGACCCAGCAACTGATCCGCGGTGGTCGCTTGCGCCCGCTCGCGAGCACCGGGCCGAAGCGACTCGAGTCGCTGCCTGAGTTGCCGACCATGATCGAGAGCGGCTACCCGGACTTTCAGGTGATCGCCTGGTGGGGGATCGCCGCACCCACGGGTACGCCGCCAGAAGCCATCCGCATCCTTGGCGACGCGCTCACGAAAGCGGTTTCGTCGGCTGAGGTCCGCCAGAAACTGTCGAATATCGACATCGAGCCGATGCTGATGGATCCGCCCACTTTCGCGGCCTTCGTCCAGAAGGAAACACCGTTCTGGGCCAACTTCATCAAGCGCACCGGCATCAAGCTCGAGATGTAAGCGACATCCGGACCGTCGCGCGACGCGCGATGGTCCGAGGCCGTGGTAAACCGGGTGCAAGAGGCTGTTCCGCGATCAAGGGTCTGCCAAGCAACCGCTCCCTCGAAACCGCTTGCAAGAGTCCCATGTCAGCTTTTGTCCAAGCAGTAGCAGCGTCCGGCTACCCCGACACCCGGTGCATCAGCCATTAGCCCGGCATTGGCCGCGTAGGCCTCACGGTCCAACACAACCATCGCCGCCTGGTGTTCGCGCGAATCGGTGCGGGGCTCGATGCACCGCACCGAACTCGTCCAGAACGCACGTCCTCACGTGTTGTGTCCTTTGGGTGCTCTTGATTACCCCCTCGTTCGCTCTACTTGCTGGACCGGTCGGATTGCTGAATCGAATGCTCTCCCGCTGCATGTGCAGGATCAAATGGGAGGCTTGATAAGTCCTGAGTTGATGACTGATCGCCCTCAGAAAATGTTGCTCCGGCTGCGGCAGTTGGCGCTCTATGCAACGTACCAACGCTGAAGCCGGACGCCTTTCAGTTTGAGTCTGCACAAACCGTTGATGTAGTCGAGCGCATCAAACTCCAGCGGATCTGCGCCATCGAGTTCCATGATAATTGGAGTCTCGCCGAAAAAAAGCCAGGCCTCTTGCCCTGCTTCATCGCGCGAAGGTAACCCGCTCCTGCAAATGCGGCGAGCCGCACCCAACGCAGCCTCGGCACTCCGAAAGGTGTTTTCGCTCCATGACTCGCCGTGGCCGAAGTTATCGAGCACATCAATGCGATAGCGCGGGCCCTTTGGTGAGCGTCGGCGGCTCGAGTCGACCGCATTCAGCAGGGACAGCGTCGCATCGATCAGCTCGTCAAACTCTTTTCCGATTTGCCGGTTGGAAGGGCCCACCGCGTGGCTCAGCACCCAGTCACCCCTGCGGCACTCGATGGCAAGCGTTGCCTTGCGCCCCCCGTCAGCGGTCCGCACCGACAGCACAAGCGTCATTCCCGCCGCGCAGCGCCCGCCATACAAGTCCGCGCAGTGGCGCATGGCAACAGACTCCTCCCAAAGCTCTATCCCGCAGGTGAGCGGGACTGCAGTCAATTCGCCCACCGAAATCGGATGGAGTGGAACCGCCCACCGTATCGACGCGAGTGCAAGCCTGCGGCGACGCTCATCGGCGTGCAGCCTCGCCCGCCGAAGCAGGTAGGCCCACCCCTGTGCGCGCTGCACTCGGGAAATCCCACACACCACCTTGTCCGCGACCCACGCGCAGATCTCGTGAAGTGGTGCACTCCGCTCGGCAACGAGACACCACTGCAGCCGCTTAAGACCGATACTGAGACAAGCCTGCTTGAAGCGCGCAGCGGCTTCGGCGGAACCTCCCGCCCCAACCTCGGGCAGCGTGAACCACCGGGCAAGCAGCGGGAACAGCGTCGAATATCGCCGCAGATCGATATAAATCAATGATTTATATCGATAACTCCGTATATTTCGGCTATGATTTCTCTCGGTTTTTCGCGTTCCACCCCCAATTTTCTGGGAGTTCTCCGATGACGGACGCAGCCGATTTCTTTCGTTGCCGCCTCGATCAAATGATCGATCTTCGCCACCCGCTGGCGATCCTGGCGTCGCGTATGCCGTGGCAGGAACTCGAGGCGAGTATGGCCAGTGTCCTCGCCAATCGCGTTCGTTCCGGCAAGAAGATCGAGGGGTCTGACTTGTTTGGCCCGGTCAGCGGTATTGCGAATCCTGGATCGTCCGGCGGTCGG
>SXGR01332286.1_pt1 | contig 12465 bp, 10 predicted proteins | sample 3174711 | NCBI WGS metagenome assembly SXGR01 (sample SAMN11356860, study PRJNA531348) | freshwater metagenome | isolation source: freshwater sample F1-60 | place: China: Fuxian Lake, Yuxi | collected 2017-12-25
ATATGCCGAGCCTCTCCCGTTAAGGGACGGGCGCTTCTTTGCCTGATGTGGCTTAGGAGCCTAAATCGTGATGGTGGCATAACTGTTTCCATTGCTGGCAGAGGGCCTTTTTGGCATTGGACAGACGCCAACCCGGCCTATACCCTAAGCAGCACAAAATTCGCAGTGTTGCTTCAAAGAGGCACATCAGATGGCTAGAAGAACCAATGCGTCGGTCATGTTCACCCCGCTTATGCGCTGGGAGCGGCTCATTGTTCCCAATTCCGAGGGAAAACTGCGGAGCACAGCCCGAGCACTCCCATACAGCCGATCGGCTTCATCGAATAGGCGCGGGTAGCCAAGCATCTGGAGAGAATCGGGGCGTATACTTCCTGGGTATGCGCCCCATCTTTTTCTGTGTATGAGGGCGATAGCGCGATGCCACGCGAACCGCGGCAAAGACCTGTAAGACCCGCTGGAGCGCTGTCAGGGCTCCGGGTGATTGACCTTGGGGAGATGGTTTCCGCGCCCTTCGCGGCGCGCCTCCTCGGGGATGCGGGCGCCGAAGTTATCAAGGTTGAGCCTTTGGGCGGCGACCCGTCTCGCGAGAATGGCCCGTTCCCTAAGGGCGTCATCGATGAAGAAACGAGCGCGCTCTATCTTTACCTGAACGCCGGCAAGCTCAGCGTCACGATTGATATCAGGGATGCGCGCGGTAAGACCCTTCTCCATGAACTCATCAGCCAGGCCGATGTCCTCATGATGAACTGGCCGCCAAAGATGCTGGACCGCTTTGGCCTCCGTTACAGCCGCCTGAAAAGCAAGCACCCGAGGCTCATTGTCACGGCCATCACACCTTTCGGCTTGAGCGGCCGGTATCGCGATTACAAGGGAGACGACCTTATCGCCGTCAGCGCCGGAGGCTTAGCCTTCGCGACACCAGGCATCCCCGACGTGATCACTGATCCTTCTGCTGAACCGCCTCTGCGCGCGGAGTCCCCTGTCTCTGATTACCTGGCTGGCATTTCAGGTGCAATGGCAACCATGGCAGCCGTGCTGAGCCGGAGGCTGACCGGCAGGGGAAGCGAAGTGGACGTGAGCCAGCAAGAATCAGTGGCAATGAATATGGCCTGGGATATCGCGCACGCTTCATATCTCACACCAAAGGGCCGCCAGCCCGAAATCGCAGGCAGCCAGCCCAACCATATCTTCCCATGCAAAGATGGCCACGTTGTTATCGTCGCCTTTTTGCAGAACCACTGGGAAAGCCTCCTTGAGATCATGGGCGATCCCGAATGGGCGAAGTCTCCAGTCTTTGCAAATGGCTTTGAACGCGCCCGCAACTGGGATGCCCTTGAGCCCTTCATCACGGAATGGACGCTACGGCACACAGCAAGGGAAATCGGCGAGCTTGCGTTGGGGGAGGGTATCCCATGCTTCCCAGCTTGCGAAATCAGCCAAGTAGTGAACTCGGAACAGGCGAAAGCTCGGGGGTACTTCCAGAGCCACAGGCTGGGCGATGAAGCGACGGTACAGCTTCCCGGCCACCCTGTGCGCATGAGCAAGACCCCGTGGTTGCTGGGGGGCAGCGCGCCAAAACTTGGAGAGCACACGGCGCAGATCCTTGGTGGACGCCTTGGGCACACTGCAAAGCAGATGCGGGCACTCAAGGCCGCGGGCGTGATATCCAATGGATAACCTGGCGCTTCGCGGCGCGCGCGTTTTGGATTTCGGGCGGGCTGTTGGCGTTCCTTTTGCCACACAGGTCCTTGGCTGGCTGGGCGCGGAAGTTATCCTGGTGGAAAACATGAGCTTTATGACCAATCGCACCTTGCCGCCATTTGCTCAGGCTGTGGCGGGGGTCAACAGAAGCGGCATCTTCAATCTCATGAATAGCGGCAAGTTGAGTGTCACCCTGGATGTGCGGACGGCTGAAGGGAAAAAGATCGCCCGGGAACTGGCGGCAATCAGCGATGTGGTGACGGAAAATCTGCCGTACGGAGCGATGGAGAAGGCGGGGCTCGGCTACGACGACGTACGAAAGATCAACCCCTCGATCGTCTATCTTTCTCTCTCGGCATTCGGCAGGTCCGGCCCCATGAAGGATGCCGTGAGCTTTCACAGCGGAGTCGCCTTTGCGAGCGGGCTTGCGGCGGTGACTGGCTATCCGAACGGGCATCCCAGGATGGCTGGAAGCGTCCTCCCGGATTTCGTCGGCGCATCCTATGGCGCGCTGGCGCTCCTTGAGGCCTTATACCACCGCGCGCAAACAGGCCAGGGGCAGTATGTGGAGGTTTCCATGAGTGAAGCCCAGACGGCAGTGCTGCCAGAGGCGATCGCGGACTACAGCCTGAACCGGATCGAGCCCAGGCGCGTTGGGAACCGCCACAAGACGAAGGCGCCTCACAACGTCTACCCCTCTCGTGGCGAGCTAAAGTGGGTCGCGGTCTCTGTGGAGACTGACCAGGAGTGGCGTCGTCTTTGTGCCGCTATCAAGCGGCCAGAGTGGCTGGCAGACCCGCGCTTTTCGACCAAGGCCCGCCGCCACAAGAACCAGGGCGCCTTGGATGACCTTATCGCTTCATGGACCCGCGATAGAGATGCCGAGGCAGTCGCGGCCTTGTTACAAGGGAACAGCGTGGCTGCGTTCCCAGTCTTCGACTCTGGCGAGCTGCTTCGCGACCCGCATCTTATCGAACGTGGCTTTGTCACTTCAGTTCAACATGCTGAAGCAGGGATACGCCCCATGGGAACCACAGCGTGGATGATTGACAACCAGCGCCCCCCAGACATCATGCCTGCGCCGCTACTGGGTGAGCACAACGAGTATGTCTTGCAAGAGCTTCTTAGCATTCCGGGCAACGATTTTCAGGCTCTCGCCAAAGCTAGGACCCCTGGTACTTTCGGACTAATGGGGCATTGAACGGTGGGTCCAGCCCAGGAAGATTGCATCGTTTGATAAGATAGCCAAACTCTCGGACCGAGGTACAGAGGAGGCTGGGTGGGTCATAACTGATTTGATGTATTGTGTGCAGGGGAATTGGCATTGGACGGGCATCCCGCTGTCGACTACGCTAGATAGGTTTAGGCCTCTGATGAGAGTCCATCAACGTGTCCCACGGCGCCTCAGTCGCCATCACACTTTTTAGGAGAGATGCATGCCCACAGCAAAGTATGTGTACATTGACGGAGATGCCCATATCCTTGAGCCGCGCGACCTCTGGGAGCGGTATCTCGAGCCCAAATACCGCGCCCGCGCTCCTAAGGTGGTCACCAACCCCAACGGACTGAAGGGCGATTGGTGGATCACCGAGAACCTGCGGCCCGTGAGCGCCACGTCCGGAGGTCTCCTTGGCGCGACCCGGGATATCAAGAAGCTCGAAGAGGCCCAGGCTGAGGCAAAGCTTGACGAGTTCCGCATGGGTGGCTGGAACCCGGCCTGGAGACTGAAGGACATGGCCGTCGATAATGTAGGCGGCGGCGTCATGTATCCCACCAACTCTGGCGCCCTCTACTCCCTCACAGACGTCCAGTTCCAGGCTGCATGCTTCCGCGCCTACAACAGCTGGATCGGCGAGTTCAACGCCCACGACCCCAAACGCCTTGCCGGCGTCGCCCTCATCCCCAACCTGGATATCGATGAAGCTGTCAAGGAAATCAGGCGCACCGCGAAGCTCGGCTTCAAGGGCGGCATGATTGACGCCTCCGTGGACAATAAGCTTGATGGCTACGGCGACCCCTACTGGGAGCCGATGTGGCAGGCCTTTGAAGAGACGGGCATGATCGCCTCCTTCCACACCTTCAATGGCAAGTTCTGGTGGCCCCAGGACCATGACCGCCGCATCCAGAAGATCGCCATCAACATGGACTTCCCTATCCGGCGCTCCTTTATCGAGATGGTCTTTTGGGGCGTCTTTGACCGCCATCCCAAGTTGAAAGTCGTTGTCGCCGAGTTCCGCATCGGCTGGCTGCCTCACTTTCTCTGGGCCATGGACGACCGCTTCAAGACGCGCTCCCACTGGCGCCCCATGTGCAAGAAGCTCCCCCGCGAGTACTGGAACACCCAATGCTGGGTGGTGACCTTGCACGAGCCGGAGCTTTTCATGAACAGTCTCCCCTTCATCGGCGAAGACCGCATGCTTTGGTCTACCGACTACCCACACATCGAGAGCACATGGCCGAAGAGTCAGGAAGCCCTTGTGGAGCTGATGCCAGGAGCCAGCGCGGCCACGATCAAGAAAGTGACCCGGGACAATGCCGCCAAGCTCTACGGCTTCACCTTCACAGACTTATCGCCGGAGGCCACGAAGTTCAAGGTTGCTGTGAAGTAGCAATTCCCCCGCACCCCTGAAGGCTGTGGCCAGCGAAGACAGCCCGCAGAGGAGACGGCATGGCGATGACCTACACAGTGATTTCGGCTGACGGACACCTGGAGATTCCGTCAAACGCATTTGTGAAGTGGGTGCCTGAGAAGTACCGCGACCGCGCGCCGAAGCTCGTGAAGCTCGATAGCGGCGGGGAGGCATGGCATATCGAAGGTATGCCCCTCTTGCAGAATGGCCCGAACATCAATGGCGGCGTAGCCGAAACAACTCCAGAGAAGTTTAAGTATCGCGGCGCGAGCTACTGGGATGAAAAGGGAAATCCGAGCCCTGGCACTGGCAGTCCTCAGCAGCGGCTGAGGGAGCAGGACGCCGACGGCATTGACGCGGAAGTTTTGTTCCCCCCGGTCTTTGCGGCCAAGTTCATGGTGGGCATCAGAGAGCGGCTCGTCTATCTCGCCATGGTGCAGGCCTATAACAATTTCCTCGCTCAGGAATACTGCGCCTTTGCTCCGGACCGCCTTATCGGCAGCGCGGTTCTTCCAGAGACTAATGTCTATGACGCGATCGCGGAAATGCTCCGGGTGAAGAAGCTTGGCTTGCGCTCTGTGACGCTGAACAACTGGCCCAATGGCGGCGGCGTCCCAAAGGCCGAAGACGACAAGTTTTGGGCGGCAGCCATCGATTCGGAAGTGCGGCTGTCGCCACACCTGAATTTCGGCGCGATGGCGCCTCCATACCTTGATATCGCAGCAGGGCGCATCCCTGGTGATGAGTCCGCGCACATATTCAGCATGAAGGGCTTCCCGCCGACCTACACGGTAGGACTTCTGGTCACCACCGGCGTTTTCGATCGATTCCCAAAGCTCAAGCTCTACTTCGCCGAAACCAACGCAGGGTGGATCCCTTACTGGTTCCAGTCTCTCGATGCCAGCTACCTGCGGACCCGGCACTGGTACAAGCTGAGCCTTCCGGTGATGCCCAGCGAATATATCCGCCAGCACATCTTCTTCAGCTTTGTGGCGGATCAACTTGCCATAGACTTGCGCCATCTCATCGGAATCGACAATCTGATGTGGGGCTCCGACTTCCCACACCTGGTTTGCACCTATCCGCTGACGAAGCAGCTCCTTCCAAAGATGTTTGCCGGGGTTCCCGAGTCTGAAAAGCAGAAGATCCTTCTCGACACCCCCATCAAGTTCCTCGGCCTTCACGCGGAAAAGCAATTGACTAAGACGGCCTGATAAGGGACTTTTCGCCCCTGGCGGCAGGCTCGGCTAGAGAGCCATGGAAGCCTCTATTCACGACGACCTATTCGCCGCCGCCGCACTCGCCGAACCACCATGCACCTTTGGATCCGGCATTCACTACTGCCTTGGAGAGTACTTCGCGCGCCCGGAGCATCGCTGAGCTCTGGGTCACCTGGAGCTAGTGGCGCTACTTACCCCTGAAGACAGGCCGGCGCTTGGCGTTGAAGGCCTCGAGGGCTTCTTTGTGGTCTGCCGTCTTCATCGTCAGTGACACGGCGGCGGCGGCGGCGGGCAGGTGCTGCTCAAGGCTTTCGCTGACGCCCCGGTAGACAAGGTCCTTCACCAGCCGTTGTGGGATCGGCGCGCGCTCGGCGATTTTTTTGGCCAGCGCCATCGTCTCGTCCAGGAGCTTCGCCGAAGTGACAAGCCTGTTGAGCACGCCAAGGCGAAATGCTTCTTGCGCCTCCAGCCACTCGCCTGTGTAGAGCAGCTCAAGGGCCTTGTTGATGCCGAGCGCTTTCGGCGCGAGCCACGTGCCGCCGGCGCCATCGGGAAGCCCCATTTGGATGAATGCGTTCATGAACTTGGAGTGCTCGCAGCCGATCCTGATGTCGCAGGCAAGGACCCAGTCGAACCCCGTGCCGATCGCTAGTCCGTTCACCATCGCGATGGTCGGCATTGGCAGCTTCTGTAAGCCCAGGGTGACCAGTTGCGGATTCCCTCGGGTGAACTCCATCCCTTCGTAGGCGGTGCGCTCGCTGAAAAGTCTGTCGCCGCCTTGACGCTCGTCTTTGACATCTCCCGAGGCGCAAAAGGCGCGTCCAGCGCCGGTGATGATAAAGACGCGAACGCTGCTGTCCATGGCGACGTCTTTGATGGCGGCGTTCACTTCGTGAAAGGCCTGGTCGTTGAGGGCGTTCAGCCGCTCCGGCCGGTTCAGCGTCAGGGTGGCGATATGGTCTTTCTTTTCGAGAAGAATGGTGTCATAGGCCATACGAAACTCCTTCTTGCGCCACCGACCAGTACGGTCAGCGGCCTGGGCCATACGCCTTGTAGGGGAAGGTCTCCCGCCATTCGATGAGGTCTTTGAATCCGGCGGCAAGATCGAAGCGGGGGGCAAAGCCAATATCGGTGAAGATACGGCTCACGTCCATGACAGGGCAAAGCGAGCGGGGCTTCCAGCGCGCGTATTTGATACTCGGGTCATCGACGATTATAGCCGAGGGTCGCGCCGCTTGCAGTCCTGCGACCGCCTCGCCGATGGTCCACCATTGCGGCGTGGCCAGGTTATAGGTATCGTGGGCGAGCGTCGGCGTCTCCATGAGCGCAACCATACCTGCTGCGATGTCCTTGGCATAACTCCACTGCAAGCCAACGGTTCTATCGCCGACGGACACGGGTTCCCCGTTGACCACTTTCCCTGTCCACTCCTGTCCGATCGAGAGAGCAGACTTGAAGCCGGAGTCACGTTCCATCGGGCCATAGGTGGAGCTCATGCGCACATTCACCGTTTCGAATCTGCCCAGTTCTCCATAGCGACGGGTGATCTGTTCGCCAAGGATGTTCGTCGAATGGACTGCGCCGGTTGGGGCTGGCGTCACATCCTCGTTCAGGAATTCGTACGTCTGCGGGCGGTAGCCATAGACGTTGATCGAGCTGACAGAGAGGAATCGCGTGATTTGCAGGCGAGCCGCCAGCTCGAGGAGATTTACCTTCGCCATGACGTTCGCCTCAAGCATAGTGCGAAGGGCGGCGGCATCCTCCTTTGTTGCGTTGTCCGTGATGGAATTGATGATATGGGTTATCTTCCGTCCGCCCACCGCCTTCTCGAGGTCTTGCTTTCGCAAGGCGTCGCCTTGGGCAAATGTCACCTGGCCCGCCCACTGCATCACGAAGCGCTTGTGAAGCTCATCGGCGGGGCGTATATCCAGGCTGATGACTTCGTGACCGCGCTGGGCGAAGGTTTTCACAAGGTTGATGCCGATGAAACCGGCGCCGCCAGCGATGAGAACCGTCATGGGTGGCATAGGGTGAGCTTCCTCGCTATCAGGGCGTTACCAGCCGATCACCTTATTCTCTTTCAGCTTCGCGACTTCGTCATCGGCGTATTTCAGGAGATGTTTGTAGACAGCCTCGTTATCTTCTCCTAAGAGAGGGGATGTCCGCACATCCGCTGGAGAGTCGAACATCTTGATCGGACAGCCCAAGATCTTGATCTCGCCAGCGGCTGGATGGGTGATGGGCACCACCATCCCGCGCGCCACCAGATGCGGGTCCTGCATCACCTCGATGCCGTTGAGACAGGCGCCTGCGGCGATCCCGGCTGCTGCCATCTCGTGCATCGCCTCATACTTTGTCCGCTTCATCGTCCACGCCTGTATCGAGTCGTCGATCGCGCCCTTCATGGCCCGAAGGTACTCGTGCTCTTCTGGTGTATGCTCCTCGCGCATCCCCTGGCATAGAAGCGGGATGAGCATCAGTTCTCAGGGCCGCTATACTGAAGGCGAATCTCGTCCAGGGTACGGTGTCGGCCGGGTGATGTCCAATGCCAATCGCCTGGTTGCCTTCATCTAGGAAGAGTTATAGGTAGAGTGTCATGGATGTGCGGCTGTTACGGCGGCTGGATTCCTTCGTCGCGGTAGCCGAATACCGCAGCTTTTCCGAAGCAAGCAAAAACCTCTTCATCAGCCAGCCATTCCTTTCCCGCCAGGTCCAGGATCTGGAGAGGGCGTTAGGGCTCACGCTCTTCCAGCGAAAGGGAGGACGGCTCGCGCTGACGGAGGCCGGACTATCCCTCCTCGACCATGCGACGAAGATCAAGGAGCAGGCGGAAGAGATGGAGCGCCAGATGCGCATCCTGGCCGCCGGAGAATCGGGCCTGCTGAAGCTTGGCGCGGCGAATGCCAACTGGAACCACGTCTTGCCCGGCGTGATGGCAGCCTTCAAAAAATCCCATCCGAACATCAGCCTCAGTCTGGTAACGGTGAGCGAGCCACAGGTCCCGCAGCGCCTCCTTGATAACATGATCCACCTTGGCTTTGTCTCTCGGGTCCCTGCCCAGAGAGGCTTGGAAACCACCCTTGTGACTCGCGATGAGATCATCATTGTGGCGCCGCCGTCCCACGCGCTGGCCGATGGACGGAAACACGCCCCAGCCGAACTCAATTCGGCGCCGCTTGTCCTTTACGGCGGGCAAACCCAGGGCGAGCTCACAACGGCGGGATTTCTGAGGATGGTGGGGATAACCCCTCGAGTGTCGGTTGAGGTGGAGAACGCGGAAGCGATCAAGCTGGCCGTCATCGCGGGCTTGGGGATCGCAGTCTCAACCAGGTTCATCGCGATGAGGGATCTCGCCAGCGGGGCCCTCGTGGAGGTGCTCATCAGCGGCCCCCGCCACTCATCGCCGCTTTACATGGTGAGAAACCCAGCGTACATAACATCGGCCCAGAAGGCGTTTATCGAGCATATCGCACGTCTCGGCAGCATCAAGATGGTTGGGGGCAAAAAGCAGGCAGGATTGAGGCGGTTGCCGCCAGCCTGACAATCCTCTGTTTTTCGTGTAATCTGTTGCCCAATGAATCGAGGGTCACGATTCATAGCGGTTCTCCGCGGTGTCGATTACTGGGTGGTTCTGGCAGTCGCGTTGGGAGCGTGGCTGCGCTTTGCCCGCCTGGGCGACTTTCATAACCAGTATTACACCGCTACGACGGCCTCCATCCTGGAGAGCCCGAAGAACTTCCTTTTCGGCTCTTTTGACCCAGGCGGCGTCGTCACCGTCGATAAACCTCCCTTCGCCTTTTGGGTAGACGCCATCCCCGCCGCCATCTGGGGCGTCAAAGCCTGGACAGTGACGCTGCCCCAGGTGTTGATGGGCACCCTGGCGGTCCTCATCCTCTACGCCATCATCAAACCTGCCTTTGGGCGGCTGGCTGCCGTCACCGCTGCATTCCTCCTCGCCGTCATCCCCGCCAGTGTTGTCATCGATAGCCGCAACGAGCCGGATGCTCTTCTCTCTTTCGCGCTCTTACTTGCTGCGGTCAGCATCGTGCAAGCGGCGAGGACGAGCACATGGCTGTGGCTTGTCTCCTTTGCGGTGTGCATGGGGGTCGCATTCAACGCGAAGATGCTCGTTGCCGTTGTGCCCCTGCCCGCCTTCCTCCTCTATTACGCGGTCGCGGCGCGGGTGCAGGTGCGCGAGCTTGCGGCCAGGCTCTCTATCGTTGCCGCGCTGGTGCTGGTCCTGGCATTCTCCTGGGCAACTGCCGTGGCGCTCACGCCAAAGAGCTACAGGCCATACATCGGCTCGACACGCGACAACTCGATATGGACACTTATCTTTAGATACAATGGCCTGAACAGGTTTGATGGGCCTGGAGGGTTCCGGCCAGGGCCGCAGAACGCTCCGCCAGGCCCTGGGCAGCCGGGCCAGCCGCAACAGCCAGGTTTTCAGCAACCTGGCGGGCCACCGCAGCAGCAGTTCCAGCCACGGGGGCCGGGTCAGCCAGGCTTTCAACAGGGGCCAGGTGGTCAGCAGCCCCCTCAGCCTCCAGCGCAAGCGCCGACACAGCCCGGAGGAGTCCCCCCTGGAGGCCAGCCGCCTATCCTGCAACAAGGCCAGCAGCGGCCCCCCGGCCAAAATGTTCCGGGGCAGCCAGGCCAGCCGCAACAGCCCAATCAGCCCGGGGGCTTTCAACAGCCGGGTCAGCCGCAGGGGCCAGGGCAACAGCAGCCTGGGCAGCCCCAGCCGGGCCAGCAATTCAACCCGCAGCCTGGCCCGCCGGCGGCCCGCAACGGCATCTTTGGCCTTTTCTTCGGACGCCTTGCGTCGCAGTTAGCCTGGCTTTTACCGCTGGGCATCTTTGCTGCGATCGTGACCTTCACCCATCTCTTTAGTGAAAGCGTCTATCGCAGGCCAGCCGCGATACTCGAGCGTTTGCGGGAGACTCCATCGGCCGCCCAGGCGGTCCTGTGGGCAGGCTGGTTCGCCACGGCAGTCGTCGTCTTTGGCCTGGCTGACGCCACCACAACGCACCCCTACTACCTGGTCGGCGTTGCTGTGCCGCTGGCGGCTGTGGCGGGCATCGCCATCGCTTCGCTCTTCAACGCCTTTCGCCGGGGTGGTTTCCTCGCGTGGGCGCTCCCGGCCGCCATTGCTGGCATCGCTCTCTATCAGGTGCTGGCGGCGCGCGGCTACGTGGAAGACTGGGTCATCGCCCTGGCCTTCTTCTCGGCGCTGACGGCCTTGGTTCCGGTGGTCATGGGACTCTGGTGGAAACTGGGAGATACGCCCCTTGCGAAGGGCGCGGCCCTCGCGGGTGCGTGCGTCGTCCTGATGATTCCCGCGGCGCTTTCCTATACGACGGGTGGCGCGATCGTGAATCCCCCTGGCCCTGGAGGGAACCGGCCGCCAGGGAACGTCAACCCGGAGGGGCAGAGGGTGCAGAGCATCGCCAGCTATATCGAGGCGCGTGGCGACGCAGGGAAGAGATTCGTAGTGGGAGCCTTTAGCGCGCGCGAGGCCGCGCCATTCATCATCGCGGACGTCCCTGCGGTGGCCATCGGCGGCTTTTCCGGAAACGACCCGATCTTCACCCTGGAGAGCTTTACCTCGATGGTGCAACGTGGCGAGCTGCGCTACTTCCTGATGAGCCAGGGGAACACGGGCGCGCCGACGGGCGGGCAAGTGCAGCGAGGGCAGATCATGAACTACATCCGGTCCCAGTGGCAGGATGTCTCGCTGGAAGCCGGCCTGGCTGGGGGAACGCTCTACCGGGCGCGCGACTAGGCGAAGGCCTTATCCAGCTCCGCCACCTGCTCCTTCGTCAACGACCAGCCCGACGCGCCGCAGTTCTCCTCGACCCGCGCCACTTTGTCGGACTTCGGAATCGTGACGACGCCAGGGCGCGAGAGGCACCAGTTCAAGGCGACTTGGGCGAGGGTGTGCTTGGTCTGCTCGGCGATTTTGGCGAGGGTTTCCGTTGGGCCATGCCGCGGCAGCAAGGGACGCCTGGTGATGGCGCCTCTGGCCAGGGGGCTGTAGGCCATGACGGTAACGTTCGTCTGCTGGCAATAGGGGACAAGGTCGCGCTCGATGTCACGCTCCATCAGGCTGTAGACGACCTGGTTGCAGACGATCTTGTGCTTCCGCAGCGCGGCCTGGGCGGCCTTCTGCTCCCGCGCCGAGAAGTTGCTGACGCCGATGTAGCGTATCTTCCCGGCATCCACGAGCGCTTCCATCGCGCCCATCGTCTCTTCGATGGGGACGTGGCTATCAGGCCAGTGGATCTGGTAGAGGTCGATGACGTCAACGCCCAGGCGGCGCAGGCTGTTGTCGCAGGCCTTGAGGAGGTCGGCGCGGCGAAGGTGGTCGCCGGAGACCTTGGTGGCGAGGAAGACCTTGCTGCGGAGGCCCTTCATCGCCTCGCCGGTGATGGGTTCGGTGCCATAGACCTCCGCTGTGTCGAGGAGATTCGCCCCGAGTTCTATGGCGCGCCGTATAGGCTCAACGCCGCCACGGTATTGCCACAAGCCCAGGCCAACCTCCGGTATCTTGACTCCCGTGCCGCCCAGTTCTCGATAGAGCATGCTGCCTCCAGTCTTTGGTTAGTATACTTGCCGAGCGACGCATGTGAAGGACGTGGCCTATTCCTGAGAAACGAATCCCCATCAGCAAAGCGCGGGCAGGCGGGCGAGCCTACTCTCGCGGCATCAGCCTGGCTTCGACGAAGGCCGAGGCGCAGGCACAGCACCTCCTGGCCAGCCTGTGCGAGTCGCTCGATTTCACCAGGTGGTTCGCGCGCCGATTGGGCCTGCCGGAAGATTGCCACATCACCATTCCTGGTGTAGAGGCAGAAGGCGAGTTCGGCGACTTGGTGGCCCTTTCACATGGTGGAAAGCTGCTGGGATGGATACAG
>SXGR01175196.1_pt1 | contig 12462 bp, 10 predicted proteins | sample 3174711 | NCBI WGS metagenome assembly SXGR01 (sample SAMN11356860, study PRJNA531348) | freshwater metagenome | isolation source: freshwater sample F1-60 | place: China: Fuxian Lake, Yuxi | collected 2017-12-25
GATGCAAAAGGTGGCCCGGATGCTCCGTCGCCATGAAGCGCTGCTCTTAAATTGGTTTAGAGCGAAGGGCGAGTTGTCGAGCGGCGCAGTCGAGGGTCTGAACAATAAAATCCGCGTGGTCACCAGACGTTCCTATGGCTTTCGCACCTACCGGGCGATGGAGGTCGCCCTTTATCACAATCTTGGGCACCTACCCGAACCCGAGTTCACCCACAGATTCAGCTGACCAGACCTTCATACGCTCCCTTGATCGCGATCATAGGATTCCCCTCCACCCGCGGCACGCCCGAAGTGCGCGGATAAAACATCCCCTCGCCCACGTGCGTCCGCGCCAGCCCCAAGGGCGCCTTCGCCACCACCGACCGCCGCAACGTCAGGAAACCTCCCACGTGGTCGGAATGGGCATGACTCAACACGACGTCCGTCACCGTACTCAAATCCAGTCCAAGCGACCGCGCATTTTTCAAGACCACATCCGTGTGCTCACCCGTGTCGAAGAGGATCCTCCGTCCGTCGGCCTCGACGAGCGCGGCAAACCCCCATTCGCCCAACTCGTCACCGTCCGCGAGCATCGTGGACAGAATCGTGATTTTCAGCGTCCTCACCTGGCCCACCGTCTCGGCGCCAGGGAGCGCCACCGTGACCAGCAACCAAAGAAAACCTCGGCCAAAAAATCGCATGAACATATCGCCCGAAAGAAACGGTATTTCCCGCAACCGCCAGTTCCAAGCACTCGCCCAGCGATTGACCATCGTCCCCATTCAGAGCGCCTCTGCCGCACCCCTCCCCGCACGAAGCTCATTTACCTCCTCCTCTTAACCTTCGCCTTTTTGGTGTCGCCACTGCCGCCACCCGCGCCGCTGAAGCCCCGCGCCCCAACGTCCTCTGCATCGCCATCGACGACCTCCGCGACTGGGTTGGCTACCCCCCCAAAAAAACACCCCGACGCGCACGCCGAACAGGGATCGTCTCGACAAGCTCGGCACGGTCTTCACCCGTGCGTCTTCGCCGCTCCGGTCTGCAACCCGTCCCGCACCGCTCTGCTGCCAGGCCTGCGCCCGTTCACCACCGGCGGCGACGAAAACGATCGCCGCTGGCACTCCGTCACTTCCCACGCCGAAGCACGTCGAAGGCTCGAGCGTTCGTTCGCCCCTCGCCAATCCGCGTACCCCGTGGACGCAGCCCGCGATCACGACCTACCGCTACAAAAACCACGCCGTACGCGTCGAAAGCTGGCGTTACCTCCGCTCCGAAAATGGCGACAAAGAACTCTCCAACGAGGTGGCCGACCCGAACGAATGGAAAAACCTCGCTCGCGCCCCCCCGCACGCCGTGAAAAAAGCCGAGCCCGCGAAGCTGCTGCCCACCCGCGACCACGCCGACCTCAGCGGCACCCGCAGTGCCGAAAATTCCGGCGACAAAACCACTTGGCAGCAGACCCGCAAAAACAAGCAGTCCGGGTCCTTCCGTAGCGGCGAGCGCCAGCCAGCCGATCGCAAGCCGTCGCACATTTCCCGAAACACTCTCCCACGCCGCGCGTCTGGCGGAGTTCCAGCGTTTGTGGCTCGCTCCGAGGCACCACTCCGCCTCTTTTCTATCCCTTCATGCTCCCCTTCGCCCTTAGCATTTTCACCGGTGCTTTCCTCCTCTTCCAAGTCCAGCCGCTCATCGGCAAATACATCCTCCCGTGGTTCGGCGGGAGTCCCGGCGTGTGGACGGCGTGCCTCCTCTTCTTCCAAACGTTGCTGCTCGGTGGCTACGCGTATGCGCATTTCTCCTCGACGCTGCTGAAGCCCCGCGCGCAGGCAGTGCTCCACTTCTGCCTCCTCCTGCTGTCCCTCGCGCTGCTCCCCATCACTCCAAACGAAGTCTGGAAATCCCACGTCACCGGCGATCCGACGTGGCACATTCTCCTGCTACTCACCGTTACGATCGGGCTCCCTTACTTCGTCCTCTCCGCCACCGGTCCTTTGATGCAGCAATGGTTCAGCGTCACCAATCCCGGTGTCTCTCCCTACCGGCTCTACGCCCTCTCCAACATCGGTTCCCTCCTCGCACTCCTGAGCTATCCAATTTTCTTCGACGTCCGCTACTCTCGCCAAGAACAAGCCGTCATGTGGTCGGTCGGCCTAGGCCTCTTCGTCCTTCTCTGTGGCTTCTGCGCCCTCCGCGTTTGGAAACACACGCCCGCCGCCGTGCCCGAGCCCGATTCCGGCTCAGACAATCCGGCGCTCAGCTCTGAGCCCTCTGCTCTCAACGCGCAAACCTCCGCCCTCAACTCTGCTTGGCCCGACAAGGCGCTCTGGATCGCCCTCCCCGCGCTCGCCTCCGTCCTGCTCCTCGCGATCACCAACAAACTTTGCCAAGAGGTCGCCGTCATCCCCTTTCTCTGGGTGCTCCCGCTCGCCCTCTACCTGCTCACGTTCGTCATCTGCTTCGACCACGCTCGTTGGTATCACCGCGGAGTGTTCTCCGCCTTGCTCATCATCGGTATCGCCGGCCTCATCCGCTTGCTCAACGCCGGCAGCGACGCCCCGATGAAACTCCAGATCGCCGGCTACACCGGCACTCTCTTCGTCGTCTGCATGATCTGCCACGGCGAGCTCTACCAACTAAAGCCCGCGCAGCGCTACCTGACCTCCTATTTTCTCTTCATCTCGGCCGGCGGCGCTCTCGGCGGCCTGCTCGTCGCCGTCGTCGCGCCCGCTGTCTTTAACGAATATCGCGAACTCCAGGTCGGCCTCGCCGTCCTCGCCGTCGTCTTCGCCCTCGTCTGCTTTCGCCACCGCAGCCGCACCTTGGTCCTTGGCGCGACCGTTGGGGCCATGCTCGCCACCATCGCCGTGCCCGCGCTCGAAGCCACGTTCGATGGCAGCGCCGGCTTCACGGGAGAGCTGCTGGAATTCTACAAACAGCACGCCTGGAAAATCGCCGCCGGCCTCGCCGTCTTCCTGGCCTGCGCCCTCGACCTCAAGCGCCGTCGCATCGTCTCCGAATGGCGTCGCTCCCTCGGCCTCGTCGTCGTTCTCCTCGCTGTGGGGCAGAGCTACCAACTCTTCGAGCAGATGCAGAGTAAGGAAACGACGTCCGTGATCCGCTCCTCCCGCAATTTCTACGGCACCCTCAAGGTCTTCGACTACTCGCCCGATAATCCCGAAGAACAGTATCACCTCCTCATGCACGGTGCGACGACGCATGGTATCCAATTCGTCGGCACGGACCGCAGCTTCACACCCACCTCCTACTACGGCCCCACCAGCGGCATCGGCCTCGCCTTCGCTCACTTGCCCGAGCAAACCAACAAACGCTACGCCGTCGTCGGTCTCGGCACGGGTTCACTTGCGGTCTACGCCAAAACCGGCGACTACATTCGCCTCTACGAAATCAACCCCGCCGTCGAAAAACTCGCCCGCGATCCGTTCACCTACCTCGAACAATGCCCCGCAAAACTCGACGTTATCATGGGCGACGCCCGCCTCGAGATGGAGTATGAACTCACGCGCCAACAGCCGCAAAACCTCGACCTCCTCGCACTCGATGCCTTCAGCAGCGACGCGATCCCGGTGCATCTCCTGACGAAAGAGGCCTTCGCGATTTACCTTCAGCACCTCAAGCCCAACGGCGTCATCGCCGTCCATATTTCAAATCGCTACCTCGACCTCCAACCCGTCGTCGAGCGCCTCGCCCAAGAATTTGGACTCAGCACCGCGTGCATCTCCGACGCCTACACAGAGAGCTGGTATTATTATGATACGACGTGGATGTTGCTGACGAAAAATAAAGCCTTTCTCGCCAAGTCCGACATCTACGCCGCCAGCGCCGACCCCAAGAAGGACGCCCCCAAAGCCGCCCTTTGGACCGACGACAGCGCGAACCTGTATAGCATCCTAAAATAGGGCCGGCCTGCGCTGAACATCACGACTGGTTTTTCCTCGCGCCGATGCTTTTCACCGCTGTGAGATCAATCGACGCCGCATTCCTCACCTAGCTTCAAGCGCCGACAGGCACAGTGTCCGCCGTCGGCGCGCGTGGAGTTCACCCAGAAGATACTCTGGGTCAAAACCGTCCCGCCCTCCTTATAGCTCCGCGATCTTGATATTCCGATACTCGCACTTCATCACGACGCCGCCGTGAATCTGAAACCCCAACGGGGCCGCTCCGGAGAATTTTGCATCGGTGTATTCCGCGGCTTTCTTGCCGTTGATCCAGCACGTGAACGTGTCGCCCTTCGCCTGAATGCGGAACGTGTTCCACTCGCCCTCGGGCTTCATCAATTTCTTCGCATCCTTGGCCTGACCGATCTCCGGGTAGGCCGGCTTGCCCCCAGTGTAGAACGAGCCCGACATGTCGACGCGCAAGCTGCCCGAGACGCCGAGTTGGAGCTGGATCTTCGGCTTGCGCATCTCGACGCCAGTGTCGACTCCGCGATCCGTCGTCGCCTTCCAGCGCACGTCAAACTCCAGCACGAAATCGCCGTAGTCCTTCTGCGTCCAAAGGTAGTGCTCCTTCTTCGTCTCGATGTTCTCACCGACGAGCACACCCTTCTCGATCCGCCAAAACGCCGCGGCCCCTTCCGCCTTGAAGTTGGCCAAATCCTTACCGTTGAAAAGCGGTACAAACTTAGGCTCGGCTGCGGCCCCGCCAAGGGCGGCCGCGAGATATAGACAGAACGAGAGGGCGAGGGCGCGGGGTTTCATCGGCCTCACCTTAGGCGAGCCCACTCGGCATGGAAAGCCCCTTTTTGGGTGACACCACCGGAGCGTCCGATTCCTCGCCACCCGCAGTTTCCCTCGCCGTCTTCACGTCTCGTTTTCCTCTTCGAAAAACGTCTCCCTCAACTGTGGCGCTTCCGAATCGGACTAGATTCCTTACTTGAATGCTTACTTTGAACGCGCCATCTCTGGACCCATGAAAGCCGTCATGACCAGCAAAGGGCAGATCACCATCCCCATCGAAATTCGTGAGCGGCTCGGCCTCGAACCCGGTCAAGTGCTCGATTTCGATGAGCAAGCCGCCTACCTCAAAGCCACCAAGGTTTTCGATGCCGACCGCATGGATTCCGCACTCGGACGATTTCGCGCCGAGCTCAAGGGTCGCTCCTCTTCCGCACTCCTCGACGAAACTCGGGGCACTGTCTCATTGCCGCCCGCGTCCAAGCCCACTCGCCGTTCGTGAAGACCGCCGTAGATACCTCTGTCCTGCTCGCCATTTTCAAGGGCGAGTCGGACGGAACGGCGTGGCTGGACTCGCTCAAGCGTTGGCGAGCCGAGGGCGGTCTCGTGGTCTGCGATGTCGTCATCGCCGAACTCTCCGCCGGGATCACTGCACGTGCGGCGCTGGCATCCGCCCTCGACGATCTGGGCCTCGCCTTCGACCCGCTCACCCTCGCCTCGGCGCACCATGCGGGCCAAGCCTTCGCCGCCTACCGCCGGGCCGGCGGACCACGCGAACAGGTCAGTCCCGATTTTCTCGTCGGCGCGCACGCCACCGTCCAAGCGGACCGGCTCGCGGCCAAAGATCGCGGCTACCTGCGACGTTACTTCGAACACCTGACCGTCGTTACACCGCTCACGGCGCCGTCTGTTCCTTGAAAAACCGCACGATCAACGCCGGCGCCTCCGCCGGATATTTGTGCGTCCCCGGATAGATCAGTGACACAAACGGCGTGCCCCCCGTCGCGCGATACAGCGTCCCCGTGATCGGCCCGACCTGCGCCCACGCTTCGCCCTCGGCCGCGCAGTGGTTGAGTTTTTTCACGACGTTCATCGTGCGCTCCTGCACAGCGAACTTCACCAACTCGTCATGCGTGCCCGCCACGTGCAGCGCCGGCTTCGGTTCCAATTTTTCAAACCAGCCGAGCCCCGGTGCCGCCGCCGAAGGCGCCATTGCCGCAAACACGTCCCCGCGCATCGCCCACAGCAGATAGGTAAATTGCCCCCCGTTGGAATGGCCCATCGAGAAGACGCGCTTTGCATTGACCTGATTTTCCTTTTTCAACGTCGAAAACACCGCGTCGAAAAATTTCAGATCGCGATCCGCGTAGTCACCCGGCGATTTCTGCCAGCCCGGCAGTTTCCCCTCCGGGTCGGTCATCCCCTTCGTCGGCAGGCCCTGCATGTACACCACCACCGCCTCCGGCCACAGCGAGTGCACCCGAAAAGAGCGCGCCGCCTGCACCATGCCTCCTCCGTGCCCGTGAAACGCGAACACCACCGGTGCCGCCGCCCCCGTCGGCTGCTGGGCCGCTGCCGGTACCTGCACGAGAGCCTTCCGCACCACGCCATCCACCGCCCACTCGCGCGTGACGAGCGCCGACTCCGCCGCCCCGCTGCGCAGCGCGAGCCATCCGACCACCCACCACAAAATCGAAATCGTTTTCAAGGTACGCGGCTTGACGGCTCACCCGCCGCCGGAGTTACGCTCCGCTCCCTTGCCAAGCCTCCCTCCCGGCCCACGCTACAATCATGCCAAACCTACTTCCCCTCCTTCTCCACATGACTCATGCTACACTGTTGAGCGCCGCCGTCAGCCTCTCCGCCGCCGACGCTGCGACCGCCAATCCACTCCTCACCGAGAGCACCTTGCCGTTCCACTATCCGCGTTTCGACCTCATCAAAAACGCCCATTTCTTGCCGGCCTACGAGGCGGGCATGTCCGCACAACTCGCCGAAGTCGCCGCCATCGCGAGCGCCACCGCCGCGCCCACGTTCGACAACACCGTCGTCGCTCTCGAACGCTCCGGCAGCCTCTTCCGCCGCGTCGGTACCGTGTTCAGCAACCTATCCAGCGCCCACACCAACCCCGAGATGCAACAGGTCCAGCGCACCCTCTCGCCCCAACTCGCCGCGCACAACGACGCCATCCGCCTCAACCCCGCTCTTTTCGCCCGCCTGTCGTCGCTCTATGACCGCCGCGGAACGTTCGGTCTCGACCCCGAGTCCATGCGCCTCCTTGAGCGCTACTACAAAGATTTCGTACGCGCCGGCGCCCAACTCCCCGAGGCCAAAAAGGCCCAGCTCCGCGCGCTCAATTCCGAACTCGCCACCCTGCAGACCGCCTTCACGCAAAACGTCCTCAAAGAGCGCGACGCCTCGTCCGTTATTTTCGCCACTCGCGAGGAACTCGCCGGACTTTCGACCACCCAAATCGACACCGCCGCCGCCAACGCCCAAGCCGCCGGCCAGCCCGGCAAGTTTCTCCTTAAAGTCCAAAACACCACCGGCCAGCCGCCACTCGAAAGCCTCACCGTACGCGCCTCGCGCCAGCGCTTGCTCGCAGCCTCCCTCGCCCGCGGTAGCCGCGGCGGTGACTTCGATACCCGCTCCACGGTCGCCGCGATCGCCAAGAAACGCGCCGAGCGCGCCGCCCTCCTCGGCTACCCTCACCACGCCGCGTTTCAACTCGAGGAGCAGACGATCGGTAGCGTTGACCGCCTCAACCAACTCCTCGCCCAACTCGCCCCCGCCGCCGTCGCCAACGCCCGCCGCGAAGCTGCCGATATGCAAAAACTCGTCGACGCCGAGCAGGGCCGCTTTCCCGTCGCCGCCGCCGATTGGGATTTCTACACCGAGCAAGTCCGCCGGGCCCGCTACGCCTTCGACGGCGCCCAGCTCCGCCCCTACTACGAACTCACCCGCGTCTTCGTTGACGGCATCTTTTTCGCCGCCACGAAACTCTACGGCCTCACCTTCAAAGAACGTCACGACCTCCCCGTCTACGAACCCACCGTGCGCGTCTTCGATATCTTCAACGCCGACGGCTCGCAGCTCGCGATCTTCCTCCTCGATCCCTACGCCCGTTCCAACAAGAACGGTGGCGCCTGGGCCAGCGCGTACGTGAGCCAAAGCACGTTGCTCGCCCGAAACCCGGTCATCGCCAACCACCTTAACATCCCGCCACCGCCCTCCGGTCAACCCACGCTCCTCACGCACGACGAGGTCAACACCGCCTTCCACGAATTCGGCCACGCGCTCCACGGCATGTTCTCCGCCGTCAAGTATCCGCGCTTCGCCGGCACGTCCGTCCCGCGCGACTTCGTCGAGTATCCTTCGCAAGTAAACGAGATGTGGGCCACGTGGCCCGAAATCCTAAAAAATTACGCCAAGCACCACGAAACCGGCGCACCGCTCCCCGCCGAACTCCTCGCGAAGGTCACCGCCGCCGCCCAGTTCAACCAAGGTTTCAAGACCACCGAATACCTCGCCGCCACCCTCCTTGACCAAGCTTGGCACCAGCTCGCCGCCAGCGAAATCCCCGCCGCCGACAGCGTGCTCGCCTTCGAAGCCGCCGCGCTGAAAAAAGTCGGGCTCGACTTCGCTCCCGTGCCGCCACGTTACCGCTCCACTTATTTCTCGCACATCTTCGCGAGCGACGCCTACTCGGCCGGTTACTATTCCTACATCTGGAGCGAGGTGATCGACGCCGCCAGCGTCGCCTGGATCATCCAAAACGGCGGCCTGACCCGCGCCAACGGCGACCGGTTCCGCGCCACCCTCCTCTCCCGCGGCGGTAGTGCCGAAGCCCTGACACTCTACAAGGATTTCACCGGCCAGGAACCCGACCTCAAGCACCTCCTCGTCCGCCGCGGCCTCGAAGCGAAGCCGTGAACCCCGCCCTCGCTCACGTCAGCCTTGCCGAGCTCGAGCTTGAACTCGCGGCGTGGGGCTACAAGCCCTCGCACGCCGCCCGCGTACTCCGCGCGTTCTACGCGACCGGCGGCGCGATCGACGACGCCGCCGCAATCGTGCCGCCGGCTTTACGCCTGCCCTCCGACGAAGCCCCCCCACATCTCCGTCTCCCCGCCGGCCTCGCCGAAAAACTCCGCACCTTCTCCGTCCCAGCTCTCCGCTCGCCGCTCTCAGCTCTCAGCGCTCGGCCCGCAGCGCTCAACCTCCCCAGCTCCCTCGCCGCCCGCCAAGTCGCCGCCGACGGAACGACAAAACTTCTCCTCCGTCTCCACGATAGCCGTACCGTCGAGTCCGTGCTCATGCCCGACTTCCGCCCCAATCGCGCCGCCGGCTGCATCTCCTCCCAAGTCGGTTGCGCCATGGCCTGCGATTTCTGCGCGACCACGAAGACCGGCTTCGAGCGCAACCTCACCGCCGGCGAAATCGTCGAGCAATTTCTGGCCCTCCGCCGCGAGGCCCTCGCCGCCGGCCGCAAGCTCCAAACCGTCGTGTTCATGGGCATGGGCGAGCCGATGATGAACCTCGACCACGTCCTCGCCGCCATCGACCGCCTCGCCGACAACCGGCTCGGTGCCCTCGGCTGGCGTCAAATCACCGTCTCCACCGTCGGCATCGTCCCCGGAATCGACGCGCTTACGGCTACCGGCCTGAACGTCCACCTCGCCGTCTCGCTCCACGCCCCCGACGACGCGACCCGTGCCCAACTCCTGCCCATGGGCAAACGTTTCCCGATCGCCGACATCCTCGCCGCTGCCGACCGCTTCCAAGCCAGCCGGGGCCGCCCTGTCACCATCCAGTATTGTCTCCTCCGCGGCGTGAATGACTCGCCCGATCACGCCCGCACCCTCGCCACCGTCGTCGGCGCGCGTCGCATGCACGTGAATTTACTCCGCTACAACCCCACCGGCCTCAGCCTAAAGGGCAAGACCTACGAGCCCTCCACCGACGACACCGCTGACGCCTTCGCGGCCATCCTCCGCGAGCATAAACTCGTCGCCCACTTCCGCCGCTCCCGCGGCCCCGACATCGACGCCGCCTGCGGCCAGCTGCGCCGCCGCAGCGCTCAAACGGCATAGGCGAACGCGAAAAAAATCTGATTCTGTCGGTTTTTCCCACCGCAATCACAGCGCGTAAGGCACGCGGATGCCGGGCTCTCCCACCGGAAAATCCTTCGTGTTTCGCGTGACCAGCAGGGCGCCATTCACCCGAGCGGTTGCCCACACAATGGCATCAGGCAGACGCAAGCGGCAGTCCCTTCGCAAACCCACCGCTTCCTCCGCCGTTTCAGACGTGACCGGATGCACCGCAAAAGTAGCCAAAAAGTCCCGGCAGCCCGCAACTTCCGTCTCGCCCTCCGCTCCGGCCATAACCTCCATCCACGAAAGAAGGCTGATCTCCCGACGGGAGTATTTCGCCGGTTCCGCTTGCGCAGACTTCACCCCCTGCAAGAAATCGATGAGGACATCGCTATCGATGATGGCTTTCATGGCCGTTCCCATTCTGCCCGCAAGCGGTCCACGTGTTGCCGTGCCTTGAGTTTCTTGTGGCGCCACACGCCAAAACCAACCTCAGCCGACGGCGGTGGCGTCGCCGCCACGATCCAACCAGCCACTGCCCGCCGAACCGCTTCCGCGCGCGAGATTTTCTCCTGCGCGCACACCCGGGCAAGCGCCTCCAACTGCTCTTCGGGCAAATCGACGATCGTTCTCATCGATGATGACTGGCATCGTTATCATGGCATCAACAAGTGAAAACCAGTTCACGCTCGTACCCGCCCGATCACGCTCGCAACCGTCCTCACGGCGCGGCGTGTGCACGTGCGACGCCTCCTCGACAATCCCACCGGCCTCAGCCGTCCCCTCCCCAGTCCTCCAGCGCCATGCGCCAGCGTTTCGTTGGCCTCCGCGCCAACCACAAAAACCTACTGGCTTCCCTAACCTGCGCGGAGCGGTGCCTTCTCCGCGCTGCGGGGCACAAAAAATTTGCATCTCCGTCACCGCGATGGTTGTTTCCCGAGGTATTTCACCCATGCAAAGCGACCCGCACACCCTCGCCACGCTCACCCGCATCGGCACCGTCGCGTCCGAGGTCATCGAGCTTTTCGATTTTGTCGCCGACTCCCTGTTATGGATGAAGGACGAGGCCGGCCACTATCAGTGGGTCAACGTAGCGTTTTACCTCAACTTCGGCCTCCAATCCCGCGCCGAGGTCATCGGCCGCACAGACTACGATCTCTGCGGTCTCGCCCTCGCCAACCAATACCGCATGGACGACGAGCGCGTCCTCGCCGGCGAACGCATCATCTCGCGCGTCGAACTCGTCGGCCGCTTCGACCACACCGCCCGCTGGTGCGTCACCTCCAAAATCCCCGTCCATGACGCCAAAGGCCGGGTCGTCGGCACCGCCGGCGTCACGCGTCCGCTCAACGAACAAAAACCCGGCACCCCGGCCGACTCCCCCCTCAGCGCCGCGATCCGTTTCGTCAGCCAGAATTTCAGCGAATCCATCACCAATCGCGACCTCGCCAAGACCTGCGGATTGTCGGTGCGTGCCTTCGAGCGCCAGTTCCGCACCATCTACCGCAGCTCGCCCCACGATTATGTTCGCCAGATCCGCGTGCGCATGAGCTGCAGCGCGCTCGTCTTTTCAAAAAAAAGCCTGGCCGAAGTGGCCAACGAGTTCGGTTTCGCCGACCAGAGCCATTTCACGAAAGAGTTTCGCCGCATCATGAGCGAAACCCCGCGCGCTTACCGCACTCGCTGCCAGAGTTGAGCGCACCACCCGCCCCGGGTCCGCCGCGCTGCCAACCCAACCCCGCCGCACCCGTCGCAATTAAACAAAAACTCGCCGTCGCCTTCCTAGTCGGTCAGACGGCTATGGGCTAAGCTTCACCCTCTGCTCGCGACCACCCAACCCGTCCGCCTCCCGCCTCCCGCCTGCACCGGCGTCCGCCCTCCGCTTCACCTTCCTCACCCGTCGCTCCCTTCTCTCCGTCTCTCATCCCCCCTCTTTATCACGCCATGATTCCCTCCGTCCTCGATCTCAAGATCGTCAAAAAATCCACGCAAAGCCTCGTCGAGGCCGAGCTCTCCGCCACCGGCGGCCTCCTCCGCCTCGCGCCCGCCTGGGTGCCGCGCTCCTTCTTGCAGCCCGGCCTCCGCATCAAGCTCCACCCCGATGACACCTACGCCTACGGTCTGAACCGCGGCGGCATCGACGAGCGCTGGTTCGCCTCCACCACCGTCACCGCCAACGCAGGCCGCGCCGCCGACGAAGGCCTCAGCTACGCCGTCATCGGCAACAAACGCCTGACCCTCGCGCAAGCTGTCGAAGACTGCGGCGCCACCCTCGTCGGTAAATCCATCTGGAAAAAATACGGCAAATGGCCCGTTTACTCGAAGTTCTTCGATAACATGGGCCCGATCCCGCACCACATGCACCAGTCCCAGAAGCAGGCGAAACTCGTCGGCCAGGAAGGCAAACCCGAGTCCTACTACTTCCCTCCCCAGCACAATCCCGTTGGCAATAATTTTCCCTACACCTTCATGGGCTTCGAGCCCGGCACCACGAAGGCCCAGGTCCGCCAGTGCATCGCCAACTGGAACAAGGGCGACAACGGCATCCTCGATCTCTCGAAAGCCTACCGCCTCAAAGTCGGCTCCGGCTGGCTCATCGATCCGTGCATTTTGCACGCGCCCGGCTCCCTCTGCACCTACGAGCCGCAATGGGGCTCCGACGTCTTCGGCATGTATCAAAACCTCGTCGAGGGCCGCGA
>SXGR01131633.1_pt1 | contig 12460 bp, 6 predicted proteins | sample 3174711 | NCBI WGS metagenome assembly SXGR01 (sample SAMN11356860, study PRJNA531348) | freshwater metagenome | isolation source: freshwater sample F1-60 | place: China: Fuxian Lake, Yuxi | collected 2017-12-25
GAGAGGCAGGAGATTTTGATCGTTCCTCGTTATCGTAATCTATCTCGTTCTCTCGGGTCTTGGTTGAGGGAGTAAAAGAAGGGGGAGAATGAGGAACGAGAACGATTACTTTTGGATCGCGGCGGAGGGGGAGGTGAGGACGAGGAAAATGGCGGTGTTGACGCGGTCGAGGGTGCTCGTGGTCGAGGGGAGCGCGGCGAGTGCGGTCGTAACGCGCGTGCGAGTGGTGGCGGAGAGCGAGCCAGCGGTCAGGACTGTGCTGAGGTGATCGAGGAGGGCGGGTGGGTTGTTCGCGAGGGATTGCTCGAAGGTGGTGTTGAGGGTGAGCACGTAGGGCGCAGCGGTGGTGGGCACTCCGCCAGAGGTCGGGATGACTGCGTTGACAAAGTTGCGCAGGAAATTGGGCGTGGTGATGGCGAAATTATCGTCGGTGATTTCAAACTCAGGTGCGACGAGACCGGCGGCGGCGACCGGGCCGGGGAGGACGTAATCGGAGTGGTAGAAGTTGAAGACCGTGGGGGAACGCAGAGCGGCTTGGGCAATGTTGCTCAGTGCGCTGTAGATGAGGGTGGTGGAGTTGATCGTGGAGATCTCACCCTGCGTGGCGGGCTTGGGGGTGGCGCTGGTGATGGGAACTCCATTAACGGCGTGCCGGTAGCCGAGGAAGCGACCGCTGGTGGATGAGGCGCCGAAGGTTCGGAGCAAGCCGGTTAGGCGGAGGAGGGGCTCTTTGAGTTTACCGTAAGTCGCGTTGCTCGCGACGGACGGGGAGCGGGCCTCGTAGTCGGTGAGAATGGCACGGACGACGGCGCCGAGGTCACCGCGGGTGCCGGAGCCGTTGTCCATGAATTTCTGGGACACGCGGTAGACATAGGCGGGGCTGGGATTGCTCGTGACGAGGCGCTGGATGAGGAGCTTCGAGATAAACGGCGGGGTGTTGGCGTGGTTGAAGAGCGCATCGAGGGCATCTTTGAGGTCTTTGGTGCCGCCTTGACCGGCGGGGATGGGCGTCGCGGAGACGGGTGCGATGTTTTTGACGGTATCGTCGTGGAAGTCGGGGAAAACTTGCATCGCGGTGTAGTAGTTGGTGCCGGCGGTGCGGAACTGGGTGAGATTGGTCGAGGGATAGGCCCAGCCAGTGAAGACCTTGGCCATCTCCGTGATCGTCGTCTGATCGTAGGTCGGGAGCGGCAAGCCGTCGGGGCCCAGCGCGAGGGTGCCGTCAGGCTGGAGTTGGACGAGACCGATGGTGAACAACTGCATGACCTCGCGGGCGTAATTTTCGTCGGGCGTGGTGCCCGTGCGGGGATCGGCTTTGGCGTTGCGGAGCGAGCTGAGATACTCGCCCATAAGCGGGCTGCGGGTGACGTTTTCGAGGAGGCTGCGGAAGTTGCCGAAGGCACCGTTGCCAAGGATATCGTAGTAGTTCGCGATCGGTTCGGCGCGGCTGTCATCGCCGAGCGCCACGTCGGAGATGACGAGGATCTGGCTGAGGGCGTAGGCGACGCGTTGGCGCAGTTGGTCGGGGGCGGTGAGGGAATTCTTGAACCACGCGGACTGGCGATTCTGGAGGTGAATGGCGTTCCAATTTGTGAAGCTGCCGCTGCCGCCGTAGGTGGTGCGATCGAATTGGATGGCGGTCCGGTGGGAAGTGAACGGTCGGGCCAATTGAGACGTAACCCAAGTGTCGATACTGCCACCGGTGAGACTCTCGATTTCCGCTTTGGTCGGGCCGAAGGTAGCCTGGGTGAGGAGGCGCGCGGCGTCGTTGGCGGTGACGTTGGTCAATGCGAAGTCGGGCGCTGCGGCTGGCGCGACGAAGGTGCGGGAGCCGGTGCCTTGAATGAAGGTGCCCTTCACTTCGCCGGCAGGATATTTGGCGGTGTCGATGCGGACGGAGATGTTGCCGCTCTTGATAGCGGCGACGAGGTCGGCGACGGAGTAGGCGCCGGTGGGGACGAAGTTCCACTGAGCCCCGGTGACCTGACCTTGGGGTAAATTGAACACGTAATCTTCGCTCGCGCCGATGGTGAGGTGGGCGGTGATTTGGGTGGAGCTGAGGTTGGAGAAGGAGACGTTGACTGCGGCGAGCGTGCCGCTGGAGCTGAGGAGAATCGTAGCGGTACCCGAGGCGGTGGATCCGCCGACGGCGGTCGTGGTCGGGCGGACCGATGCGAGGTAGAGGGTGGCGGGTGTGTCGGAGATCGTGACAGTCGCGCTGCTTTGCGCGCCGATGAGGTAGCCGCCGCCGGTGGCGAGGGAGAGGACGACGGTGTCGGTGCCGTCGACTTGGACATCAGGGTTGGGCGAGAGCGGAATTTTCACGCTCGTGGCGCCCGAGGGAATGACGACGGTGCCGAGGAGGGCCGGATAGTCGAAGCCGTTGACGGCAGAACCGCCGACGCCGTAGTTCACCACGAGAGGCAGGCCGTTTTCGCCGGTGCGCGTGAGGGTGAACTCGCCGGGATTGGTGCCGGATTCATCGCTGGTGGCTTTGGTGGCGACGATGGTGACGGTGGGCGGATTGGCGGGCGTAAGGTCGTAGGCTTCGATAATGGCGAGGCCGCTGCTGCCTTCGTTGCCGGAAACTTGGATGCCATAGTTACCGGGAGCGAGATCGAGGAGGACGGCCGAGTCTTTGCTGCCGGCCGGGAACGTGAAGGCACCGGCGAGGCTGAAGGCGTTGGTGAGACCGACGGTGTCGGCGGCACGGGTATCGGAGGGGGTGCCCCAATTATCGTTGGAGGCGAGGCTCGTACCGAGGGAGTTGGTGATGCGAATGGTGGGATCGGCAAGGGTGCCGGTGAGGCCGAAGGCACCGAGGGCGGGGCCGGCGGTGCGGATGAGAAGTTTGCGGGTGCCGGTGCCGAGCGCGATGACCATGCCGATGATCGGACTTGACGCGGCGCTGATGGTGAGGCGGGTGGAGGTGTTGAGGAGCTTCGCGCCGGTATTGCCGATTTCGTAGACCTCGGCGAGGGCGACCCCCGTGGACGTGCCGGTGCCAGCGACTTGGGCGGTGTAGTTGCCGGGGGGGAGCGTCACGATCACGGCGGAGTCACGGCTGGTGGCGGTCAGAGCAAAGGCACCGACGCGGGCGAAGGCGGCGGAAAGTTCGGCGGCGGAGGTACCGCTTGACCCGAGTGGGGTGGCCCAGTTGTCGTTGGTCGCGATGATGGCGTTGGTGCTGTTGAACACGGTGAGCACCGGGTCGGCGAGGGCACCGGCGACACCGAAGCCGGAAAGGGTCGGGCCGACGGCGCGGATGAGGACCGGTTTGTTGGGGCCGGGCCCGATCACGAAGCCAAGGGTGAGCACGGAAGGGCCGGTGCCGCTCAGGGCGCGGGCGGAGATGTTGGCGAGGCGCGGCTCTTGGGGGTGGGCCGTGGGAGCCAGAGCGGCGACGGCGGCCATTGCCAAGGAGGAGCGGAGCAGCGAGGTGGCGGAAATGAGCGGGGATTTCATGCGACGCAAAAATGGAGCAGAGCGAGCAACCGAGAGGGACGGGAGGAAAGGAGGAGCGTGATAGGAGAGGCTGGGTCCGGCGAGCGGCAGATACCGGAGAGAACATCAGGGATGTTTGTGAGTGAGAGCGGAGAAGGCTAATAAAAATTTGCGGAGCTGAGGGGTGGCGCGAAGCGGTCACGCACGGATTGAAGGAGCGCGCGGGGATCGCCATGGCCGGCGCGGTGCAGGCCATCGTTCGCTGACGTTCGCTGCGTCGTGGCTGCCACTCGCGGCTACGGGCGGAGTTTAGCGCACGGTGCGGAGCTGCACGCTGTCCACGAGGCGGTCTTGGGAGACGATGTCGGTGGCGACGATGAGTTTGTCGCCGGGGACGATGCGGCCCTCGCGTCGGAGGAGGGCGATGGCGTTTTCGATCGTGACGTCGGGCTCGGAGGCGAGCGGCATCAGGACGGGTGCTACGCCGCGGAGGAGGCGGAGCTGGCGGAACACTTCGGGCGACGGAGTGAAGGCAATGATCGGGGAGTGGACTGGGCGCAGCATTGCGAGTCCCTGCGCCATGAAGCCGTGGCGCGTGAACGTGAGGAGCTTTGAGCGCGGGAGCTCGTTGGCGAGGACGACGGCGGAGTGGAGCACTTTCATCCGCTCGCCAGTGAAGACGGCAGGTGGGCGGGATTCGCCACACTCTTCCTTTTCAATGCGACGGGCAATTTTATCGAGCATCTGCACGCACTCGAGCGGGTATTTGCCGATCGTGGTCTCACCGGAGAGCATGACGCAGTCGGCGAGTTCAAAGACGGCGTTGGCGACGTCGGTGATCTCCGCGCGGGTCGGGACCGGTTGCGAAATCATGCTCTCCAACATGTGGGTGGCGACGATGACCGGGCGGCCTTGGGCGAGGCAGGCGCAGACGGCGCGGCGCTGGATCACGGGGAGTTCCTCGAACGGGCACTCGATGCCGAGGTCGCCGCGGGCGACCATCAGGGCGTCGCAGGCGGTGACGATACTGTCGAGGTTATCGATGGCAGACTGGTCCTCGATCTTGGCGATGATGCGGCAGCGGGATTTTTTCTCGCTGAGAAACGCGCGGAGCACCGCGATATCTTTGGCTTCGCGGACGAAAGAGAGGGCGATGAAATCGATGCCCTCTTCGAGGCCGACGGTGGTGTCGGCGCGGTCTTTTTCGGTGAAGGAAGGCAGGTTTACCTTTACGCCGGGGAGGTTGATGTGCCGTTTGGATTTCAACTCGCCGGGGATCAGGACGCGGCAACGGATGCGGGCCGCGTCCGTGGCGAGGACTTCGAGGCGGAGGAGGCCATTGTCGACGAGAACGGTGTCGCCGATCTTGATGTCGTTGACGAGGTCCTTGTAGTTGACGTCGACGGAGCTGATTTCCTCGCCGCCCTCGATATCGGAGCTGCTGGCGCCGGGTTTAACGGTGAAGTCGAAGATCTCGCCGGCTTTAAGCTCGATGGGCACGGTGAGGTCGCCGGTACGGATTTCGGGGCCCTTAATGTCCATCATGATGGCGACGTCGTGGCCGATGCGGGCGCTGACGGCGCGGATGCGGCGGATGACCATGCGGGTCCAGTCGTGTTTGGCGTGCGCCATGTTGAGGCGGACGATACCGGCACCGGCGCGAAACAATTTCTCGAGCATCTCTTCGCTTTCGGTGGCGGGCCCGAGGGTGACGATAATTTTGGTGCGGCGGATGGAATCGGCGTTCATGCGAGGACGGTGGTGCAGGAAACGGGCTGATCGCGCAAGGGCGAGGGGCGTAAAGGTCGGTCGCGGGGGGGGGCACGAGGGAGTTCGGGCGGGGTCACGGAAAGCATTTGGCGGTGGGAGATTTGCAGCCTCGGCAGGATTTTCCGTGCAGCGTATGCCATTTAAGTTACAACCCCCATTCCATGAGTTCGTCGTCCGCGGCCGGTGGAAAAATTGAAACAGTACGTTTGGTCCTGCCGCCCGGCTATGGCGCGAGGCGTGGGCTGAATTGGAGCGTTGTGGGGTTGCTCTACACAAGCTTCTATATGTGCCGCTACAACATCTCCATCGCGAACAAGGCGATGTCGGATGAGTTTCATTTCTCGAAGGAGAACATGGGCGATATTCTCGCGGCGTTTTTCTACGCGTATGCGATCGGACAAGTGGTGAACGGGCTGCTCACCGACCGGCTGGGTGGGAAGAAGGCGTTGTTGATCGGCGCGGCGGGCACGGTGATCTGCAATATCGCGTTCGGCGCGGCGTCGTTCATGGGGATGCTCTGGCTGTTCATCGTGTTGCGCGGTATCGATGGTTACGCGCAATCGTTCGGGGCCCCGGGATTCATCAAGATCAACGCATCGTGGTTTAGCGCGACGGAGCGCGGCACGTTTGCGGGAGTGTTCGGTTTCATGATCAACCTCGGGCGGGTGGCGATCAACCAGCTCGGGCCGGCGTTGCTCGCGGGCTTTGTGTTTCTGGGGATGTGGCAGGTTCCGGCGCAGCACTGGCGGATGCTCTTCTTTGTGCCGGCGGGGATCGCGGCGATCGTCGCCGTGGCGCTCGCGATCTGGGCCCAGGATACGCCGGAGGAGGCGGGCTTTCACGAAGTCTTTAAGGGCGAGGCCGATCACGACGACACCGTGAAGGCGGATCTCCGGGATGTGTTCGTCACGATCGTCTCGAATAAATTCGTCTGGATCATGGCTGGCGCCTACGCCTGCACGGGTGCGGTGCGGCAGACGGTGGACCAGTGGTTTCCGCGCTACATGCAGGAGGTGCACAAGATCAACCTCGATGAGCCGCTGTTTCTCGTCGTGGGTTTTTTGATACCGTTCGTGGCGTCGGCGGGGTCGTTTATTTCCGGCGTCGTGTCGGATCACCTGTTTGGCGGGCGGCGCGCGCCGGTGGCTGCGTGGATTTATTGTGTCGAAATTGTCACGATTTTGATCGCGTCACGGGTGAGCGGAGCGACGGCCATCGCGGTGGCGTTTGTCATGGTGGCATTCACGGCGAACTCCACGCACTCACTGCTCGGGCCGGCGGCGGCGATGGACATCGGTGGGCGGAAGGCGGCGGCGTTCGCCTCGGGGTGTATCAATTCTTTTCAATACCTCGGCGCGGGCTTCGCGATGCAGATTCTGGGGCGGCTGCTGGATAAGACCGGCTACACTTACTTTTTTTATTTCATGGTGCCGTGGGCGGTGTTGGGGGCGGTGCTGATGTTTAGCATGGCTGGGCAGCGGAATTTGCGAAAGGGGTCGGGGCATTGACGCGCGAGAATTCAGCTGAGTGCTGAGGGTTGAGCGATGAGCACCTGAAAGCGGCCCTCGGCATCGAGGTGTCTGCAAATCCGAGGTCCTAGACGTCGTAGAACGGCGTGCCTTCGCCGGGGGCGACGATAGAGAATTCGCAGCTGGGGAGGGTGGCGCGGACGCCGGCGAGGGCCTGTTCGACGGCGGCGGGAGAATTACATTCGCTCGAGAGGTGCGTGAGGTAGACACGGCGCCAGCGAGGGTAAGCGATGGCGGCGAGGAGTTCGCGTGTGGCCTCGTTGGAGAGGTGGCCATGGCGGCCGGAGATGCGCTGCTTGAGCGACCAAGGGCGCTTGGTGTCGGCGGCGAGGAGGTCGGAGCAGTGGTTGGACTCGACGACGACGACGTCGCACTCGCGGAGTTGTTCGCGGACGTTTTGCGGGGCGTGGCCGAGATCAGTGACGTAGGCGAGAGAACGGCGCGGGGACAGCAAGTCGTCGGCGTGGCCGGTGGTGAAACGGAAGCCGACGGGTTCCTGGGCGTCGTGCGGGACGGCGAAGGTGGTGACCTCGAGATCGCGGTAGCGGAAGCGCGAGCCGGTTTCGAAGAGCTGCCAAGCGGGGCGGTGGGCGGCGTCGAGTTTGGATTGGACGGCGCGGCTGGTGGCGGGATTGGCAAAGATCTGGATGTGCGGGTGCTTTTTCAGGCCGTCGATACCGGCGGCGTGGTCGTTGTGTTCGTGCGTGAGAAAGATGGCATCGATGCGCGCGAGGGATTCGCCGGCGTCGAGGAGGAGGGCGGAGAGTTTTTTCGCGGAGAAGCCGGCGTCGACGAGGACGCGCGCGCCTTCGGTGATGAGCAACGCGGCGTTGCCCGAGCTACCAGAACCGAGGATGCGGAAACGCATGGGCATGAGTGCGAGTGAAAGTGAACGTGAAAGTGAGCGTGAACGCTAAAGTGAAGGGAGAGGTCGCGGGGCGGGAGGGCCAAACTAAAACGTCGCAACGGCCAAGCGCGCAAATGTCGGGGGGGGGGTAGGGACGGCTCCCGAGCCTTCCGGGATTCCGAAGGCAGACGCGAGTGGCGGCCGCCTCGGAGCGGCGTTCCTACCACTGGCAGAGGGCTGCGATGCCGGCGGCGGAGCCGTCGCGGGCCCAGCTATCGAGCTGCGCCTGGTCTTTGAGTTGTTGGCCGCGGGCGCGGGGGACGGCGGCGAAGACGTTGGCGCACTCGGCGAGGCCGGTCATGTCGCCCCAAAGTTTCTCGAATTGGGCGACGGGATAGATGTCCTCCTGGCCGTGGCCCCAGCGTTTCTTGACGTCCTTGAGGGTAACGTAGGTGGGGACGCGGGCAGCCATGGTGCGGACGGCGGCAGCGGTGCGGACGGAGTCGGCGAGTTCGGCGCGCGTGAGTCCGAAGAGGGCGAGCAGGCGGTCGATGTCGATCCAGCAGGAGTTCGTGTTGTAGTAGGTAAGATTGAATTCGTCGGACTCGCGCGGGAGGGCGAGGCCTTCGATGAGGCGCATGCGGCCGTCGACGCGGGCGAGGCCGCCGCCGTGGTCTTCGATCCGACGGGGGATGACTTCCCAGCCGAGGGTGGCGCCTGAGGCTTGGAACCAGCCGACGAGAGCGGGATCGAGGGTAGCGCCGAGCGTATCAATATTGTGGACGAGGAGCGTGCGGAGCTGCGGGCGGGCGGTGAGGAGGCGGGCGAGAGTGCCGTTTTTCAGGAGGTTCGGAATTTCGAACCAGTGACCGACCGGGTGGAGGCATTGGCCGGGAAGATTGTCCGTGTAGTCGGCACCTTCGCCGATGGTGCGCGCCCAGTGGGTGAGCGCGGCGCGGATGCTGTCGCGCATTTTCTCTTTTTGTTCGTCGAGTTTTTGTTGGGCGGTTTCCTCCCACGCGAAGATGAGGTCGCGCACGGCGGGAACGAGACGGAGGCCGATGGAGCGGCCGGGGGAAAGGAAGAGGGTGCGGTCGAACGCGGCCGGGTAGGCGGTGCGGAGCGTGTGCTCGATGGGTGCGCGGGTGAGGTTGCTCGTGGTGAAAACGTGGGGGACGTCGATGCCGTAGAGGGCGGCGGTGTGGCGGGACTTCGCGAGGTGGACATCGGCGAAGCTCCGGTGTTGGCCGGCGAACGTGGCGAACGGATGGAGGGCCTTGACGACGCCGGCGCCTTGGGTCCAGCGCGAGCCGACGCCAGCGGCGTAGGTGATGACGGCGCATTCGCCGCGAGCGAGGGAGGCTTCGCCAGCCTCACGGTAGGAGCCCGCTGGCGGGCGATGCGGGGCGCGGGAGGCCGATCCATCGCCCGCGAGCGGGCTCCTACCTTCGGAGGAGGACAGGTTGAAGAGATCGGAGGAGGAGACGTCCTCGATGCGGGTCGAAGGGGCGAGGCGGTTCATCGCGAGGCCGATGCGGCCGGCGCGGAGATCGGCGCGGATTTGCTCGTGTTGCTTGCGGTCGAAGCCGTTTTGCGCGAGCAGGGCGGCGAGGGTGTGGTTCGCGTGCGCGGCGTCGGTGGACGTGGGCAGCAGGCGGTCGAGGAGGGTGGGAAGGGCTGCGGTGAAGGGGGGTGCCGTCCGGGCGGCGCGGGTGAATTGGCCGAGGTCGGTGCGTTCGCGGGCGGTGAGGTCGCGGGCTTCGCGGCGGAGGTAAGCGGGCACCGTGAGTTGATAGAACTCGACGGGCAGGAGGGCGTCGGTGCCGGAGAGCAGCGCCGCGACGGAGCCGTGTTCGTTGATGGCGAAATCGTAGACGACGGGGTCCATCGCGAACGGGAGCGAGGCGTGGAGCTCGCGTTTCGTGGCGAGCATGATTTCGAGCAGGCGGGTCTGGGCCTCGGCCCGACGATGCGGCGCGAAAATAAACCCCATGCCGCCGCCGGACATACCGCCGAGCATCCAGAAACCCCAGAAATCTTCGCCGAACGCGTCGCGGGTGCGGGCTATAAGTTGCTCGGTGTAGTGGTTGCTCACCCACGGAATCATCGTATGGAGCGGCCCGAAGAAATTTTCGGTGAGCGCGCGCCCGAGGCCGCGGATGTCGCCGGCGGACAGGAGGGCGAGGATGTCGTCAAGCGTGGCGACGGCGCGGCGGCGGGCGGTGAGTTCGGGTGCGCAGCGGAGGAGGTATTTCTCCGTGGCCATCTCGAGAATGGGACCGACGTTTTGGGCCATGCCGCCGTGAACGAGCACGAGGGAGTCCGAGAGTTTTTGGCGGGCGGCCGCGGAGATGCGGTCAACGCCGAGGAGGGTGTGGCGAGGGAGGAGACGTCCGCGGCTGATGCCGTATTCGGGATCGCCGTACACGGCGGGCGCACCCTCGATGAGCTTGATGCCGGGCCAGAGTCCGCCGGAGTCTTGCCAGCCGCCGCCGGAGCCGCCAAGCCACTCGGCGAGTATGGCGCGGGCGGCGACGATGCGACGTTCCGTTTCGTCACTCGGACCAGAGAGGGCGCGGATCTGGCCGGTGGCACGCATGCAGACGCCGATGAGGGCACCGAGGAGATTGGTGGAGACGGCGAGGCGCGAACCCTTGGGGATGCGATTGACGCTGCTGACGAGTTCGAAACCGCGACCGGCGCCGAATATTGTGGCGAGGAGTTCGTTGAGGCTGGCGCCGGAACGTTCAATGCCGGGCGGAACGAGGCCGGCGGCAATGACGGCGGCTTTCAACAGCCCGAGGTGGTCGCGGCCGAAATCAAACACGTCGTCGAGGGTGGTGAGCGTGGCGGTGGCTTCAAGGTCGACGCTGGCGAGCCGGATGACGGGTTCGTCGATGACGCGGAAGAACGCCTCGACGGGTGGGCGGGGCGCGGCGTCGCGGCCGTGCAGGCCGAGGTCGACGGAGATGTTGAGGACGCGCGCGCCCTCGGGGAAATCCATGCCGAGGAAAAAAATATCGGACCATCCGCAGTGGGTGAGATCCATCCGCACGGGGGTGCGTTCGCGCAAGAGCGGGTAGGGTGCGTCGGGGGTCGAGGCTTCGCGCGCGATTAGTTCGGGGCGGACGCGCAGAGGTTGGTCGAGCGGGTGGCCGAGGCGAAACATCCACGCGTTGCCGCGGGTGGAGCGGACGGTGCGGCGGACTTGGTCGGCGAGGGTTTGAAACGCGAGGGCGTGGTGCGCGGCGGCGAGGGCGCTGGACAGGGTTTCGCTCGGGCCGTGGGCGGACTGAGCGGCGGCGAAAACCGTGATGGCCTCTTCGAAACGGCGTTCGAGCAGGTGTCGGAAACCAGCATAGGGCACGCGGCCGAGGCGCGAGAGATCGGCGCGCGCGGAGACGTGGTAGCGGTGGATGGCGGTGATAAAAAACAGTGCGCGGACGCGCTGGTAAAGGTTCGTTTCGCGGCGTCGATAGGCGTCGAGCTCGGTGCAATCGGCGAGGAGTTCGGCGACGGAACGGCCCGCGCACCACGCGTCGATGGCGGTGTCGCGCGTTGCGGAATCGGCGGACGCGATGAGGTCGGTGACGCGGAGGGGCGGCGAGGACATGGGCGGAAACGAAGGCACGGGGTGTTTAACCACGGATTTCACGGAAGGGCAGGGAGGACGGAAAGGAATTCAATCCCGGTCGATGCAGGGATCACACGGTGGATTGAATCGAACCGTGTTCATCGGCGAAATCCGTGGTGAAAAAATTGGATTTCAGGACTCGCCGGTGCGGACGGCGAGGAGTTCGACGAGCTGGGTGAGGACTCGGTCGCGATCGCGACCGGAGAGGGACAGGGCGAGCTGGGCGAGGAGCAGGCCATAGGGCGCGCCGATGTCGTAGCGGCGGCCGGCGATGGAAAACGCCAGATAACGACGGCGGGCGGCGAGCGTGTGGAGCGCCGGCGAGAGACCGAGCGGTTGGTCGGGGGCGGCGGCGTGGTGTTCGTCGAGGATCGCGAAGAGGTCGGGGCCGAGCACGTGGAGGCCGAAGAAGCAGAGGTAGAATCCCGCGCGCAAACCGGGGACGATGAGGTGTTGTTCGGCGACGGTGGGCGTCGGTTTCTCCAGGACGGTGTCGATTTGGTAGAGCGGGCGGGCGCCGCCGATGAGTTTTCCGCCGATGGCACCGTAGGAGGTGAGGTGGCTCTCGCGCGTGGGCTGCACGGCGGACACAGAGGCGTTTTCGGTGGTGGCGACCGCGATGAGTTGTCGGGCGCAACTGGTGGTGCCGTGGGCCACGTGGAGGTGATCGCCGACGAGGTGAAGGAACGGTTGGTCGCCCACGAAGTCGCGGCCGCAGAGGATGGCGTGGCCGTAGCCGCGCGCGGTGGGTTGGGCGATGAAACGCACCCGTGACCGGAGGGTGCCGCAGGCCTCGGCGTAGGCGGTTTCGTCACCGGGGCAGACGATGACACAGAAATCCTCGATGCCGGCACCGGCGGCCTCCTCAAGGACGATCTCTAGGGCGGATTTCGTTTCGCCGCGTTGATCGATGAGCGTTTGGAGCGGGAGCGTGCGCTGGCGGGGGTTGGCGGCGGTGACGAGGGCTTTGCGGATAGGCATGGGAGGCGCGGGGGCGGAAACGAAAGGCGGAGTCAGAGGCGGCGCGCCGGGTGATTCAACCGGAAAGGCGGCTCAACCCAATAACCACCGAACGACCACGGCGGTTGACGGAGGTGACATTTGTGCTACTGATTGACCTCTGATGCCGTCAAAATCCGCCAAGTCGAAACGCGCCACCCGCTCTCCGCGTCCGCGGGCGCCGCGTGCACTGAGCGGCACCGTGTACATCACGCGGCAAGTCCATTTCAACTCGGC
>SXGR01192341.1_pt1 | contig 12460 bp, 9 predicted proteins | sample 3174711 | NCBI WGS metagenome assembly SXGR01 (sample SAMN11356860, study PRJNA531348) | freshwater metagenome | isolation source: freshwater sample F1-60 | place: China: Fuxian Lake, Yuxi | collected 2017-12-25
CGCTCATATTTTTTATCTGTCAAAAAAGAATCGTAGATGTAGTAATACATCTTCGTCCCATTCATTCTTCACTTAACGAGTAAAAAACGTATTGATCACCTTCGCTGGCTTCTCTTCACTTGCGAGCACCGCTTCTTTTTCCATGACCGGCTCCGCGGTTTTCATTTTTTCTGCGCGAGAAACTTTTCCGGTGCGCTCTTCGGTTTCATCCATAGTGATCCGTCCGTTCACCGATGCGCCGCTCGAAACAATAAACACTTTCGTTTTCACATCGCCATAAATTTTCGCAGTCGGCTCGAGCTCAAGACGCTCCGCGATAACGATGTTGCCACGAATCTCTCCTGCAACAACAGCGTTCGCCGCACCAACGTCTGCCGAGATGCGCGCGCGCTCGCCCACGCGAAGATCGCGCGTCGTTCGGAGACTTCCTTCGACCATGCCCTCGATCAGCACGTTGCCCTCACTCACGAAATCACCTTCTACTTTTACCGAAGGAGCGATAATGGTCTCGGGTTCGTTGCTGTTCTCGCGGGGGGACATAGCACTTTTCTGAAACATAAGTATATGAGTAAATTCTCCACAAGTATAACATCGGTCGAACGAGAGTCAAAGCGATGCGCAATACCTTACCGCGCATCGTCCCGGACAGGCGTCGCTGTGCGACGGCTGATCTGGGAACCAGAGAAGTACTACATCTCCTCTGGCGCACGAATACCAAGCAACTCAAGCCCATTTTCAAGAGTAATTTTTGCCGCACGAATGACTGCGAGGCGGCGAGCACGGACATCGGGCTCTGCAGAGAGCACTGGCGCGTCGCGATAAAAATCGTTCGATGCCTGCGCCAGATCAAAAAGATACTGGCTGAGAAGTGACGGACGATACAATGCTGCTGCAGCAAGCACTGTTGCGGGAAAATCCGCAACGAGTCGCAAGAGTGCATAATCTACGGGATCGTCTGATAGCTCATATTTTTCACCACTCTCCCCTGCGCGTGCAAGAATCGAGCATAATCGCGCATGTGCATACTGAATATAAGGACCGGTAAACCCATCGAACGACAACGCAGCCTCCATCTCGAACACAATCGGACGATCATTGTCTTGTTTCAGCATTGCGAATTTCATCGCACCTTCGGCGATCACCCATGCGGTGTCTTTTATTTTCTGTTCGCTCCAACCATCACGACGTTTGCGCGTTTCATCGGCAACCATGTCGATCATTCGATCACGAAAATCTTCGTACGTGATGATGTTTCCTTTTCGTGAGGACATCGCGCCCTCGGCGAGCGTCACGAAATCATGCGCGATGTGGTGCATCGGGAAATCAAATCCCATTTTCCTGAGCGTCGCGAACAGCTGCTTAAAATAAAGTGACTGTCGATTGTCGACGACATGCAGGCTGCGACTGACCCCAGGGAAATCCTGAAACTTTTTCGGTGCGAGTCCGAGATCGAACGTTGAGTACAGGGCGCTGCCGTCGGATTTGAGCAATAAAAATACACCAAGCTTTTCCTCCTCGAAATCCATGATCACCGCGCCACCATCGCCGCGTTTTGCAATCCCTTTCTCAAGCAATTCGCGAACGGTCTGTTTGCCCGACCCCTCGAACTCCGAAGCGAGATAGTCTTTTTCAAAACTGAGTCGCAGCTCTGCAAAAATATTCCGGTACTCTTCAAGACACCAGTCACGCGTCGTGCGCCATAGCGTGGTCCACTCAGGGTCCTTCGCGTCCAATTTTTTTTGCACGTCGCTGATCTCTACCTTTGATTCCTCTTGGTGTTCCTCTGCATACTGTGTCGCTTCAGTGTACACTGCACCGAGAAACTTGCTCCGTCTGTCTACTGGAACTTCACCATCGTGAAATTTTTTGTACGCCCAAAGACATTTGGTGACATTCGCACCGTTATCGTTGATGTAATTCACAGGAATCACCTCACCACCAGCTGCACGAAACAAATTGACGGTCGAAAGCCCAATAAAAAAGTTACGGAGATGTCCGACGTGAATTTCTTTGTGCGTATTCGGCGCAGCGTATTCGATCAGCACTCTCTCGCCGGTTTTCGGTGCGTTGCCATATTCAATACCTCGCGCAAACACTTCCTCGAGCATTGATGACGCGAATACTTTTTTATCAAAGAAAAAATTGACGTACGGACCGACAGCACGTGCCTCGGCGAGCATTCCGCCCACAACAATTTTTGCAGCAATGTCTTTCGCGAGCGCTGCAGGATTCGTTTTGAGTGATTTTGAAAGTCCGAAGCACGGAAATGAGAGATCTCCCATGTCCGCCTGCGGGGGTTTCACAAAATCCGCATCCGTTGGTACGGGTGCCTCGGATGGCAACGCGGTCAAAAATGCCGCGAGCGCTTCTTGTTTTGCCTGTTCTAATGTTGTCATACCCACGTTGTCATCCCGGACCCCCTATTGTCATCCCGGGCTTGACCCGGGATCCAGAAAAAAATACGTTTGGTCTTTTTTACATTCTGGATTCCGGCTCAGGGCCGGAATGACAATATGAAAGGTTATTTTCCTACCACATTCACAAAATGCCGTTTTCCTTTTTGAAGCAGCGTCGCTTTTTTACCAACCATGACTTTCGCGCCGATATCTTTGACTACCGCGCCCGCGACCCGCACTCCACCTTCGGTGACAACGCGACGCGCCTCTCCTTTTGATGCCGCGAGTTTTGTTTCAACAAGCAGATCAAGAATGCCATACTCCCCCGCCTTCAGAAGCACCTCCGCGACATCATCCGGAACTTCTTTCTTCTGAAACACTTTCATGAACTGCACCTCCGAAGCATCCGCAGCTTTCTTCGAGTGATACATCATGATGATTTCCTTCGCGAGACGAACTTTCGCGTCGCGTGGATTCATTGTTCCTTGCGCACACGCCGCAGTAATCCCCTCAATCTCATCGGTCTCGAGGTTGGTCGTGAGCATGAACCAATCACGAAGCACAGCATCGGGAATCGACATCACTTTGCCAAACATCTCATCCGGCGTGTCGGTGATACCGATGTAATTCCCAAGAGACTTCGACATTTTCTTCGTCCCGTCGAGTCCGACAAGGATCGGGCCCATAAACAAACAGTCCTGTTCTGGTTTTCCGAGTTTTCGTTGCAAGTCGCGCCCGGCGAGAATGTTGAACATCTGATCGGTACCACCGATCTCCACATCTGCATTCACCATGATCGAGTCGTATGCTTGCATCATCGGATACAACAGCTCATGCATGTGCACGTCAGTCCCTTCTTTTAATCTGTTGCGAAAATCTTCGCGCTCGACCATACGTGCGACAGTAAATTGCGCGCACAGTTTCAAAATATCATTGAAATTCATCTTCTTAAACCACTCACCGTTCCAACGGATCTCCGTTTTTTTGAGATCCAAAATCCGTCCCACCTGCGCGAGATACGTTTTCGCATTTTTTTTCACTTCCGCATCAGTGAGCATCGGACGCGTCTTCGACTTCCCGCTCGGATCGCCGACCTTCGCGGTATAATCGCCGATAATAAACACCACCTGGTGGCCAAGCTCCTGAAACTCGCGTAACTTACGAAGAATCACCGTGTGTCCGAGATGCAAATCCGGCGCGGTGGGATCAGCACCGAGCTTCACTCGTAATTTTTTTCCAGACTCCAAATGCTCCGCGAGCTCCCCCGCCTGCCGTTCAACATTTCGTGTGAGCAGATGTGCAATTTTTTTCTTATCAGTCGAGACTTTCATACCGATAAAAATGTAGCGGAATATTACGATATTGACAAAGGACACGCCGCATGATGCCGTGTGTGTATGGTCCAATTCGTCCATTGGCTCTTTACGTTCTCATCGCCGTACCACCTGATCTGGTTCTCCATTTCGATGGTGTGGCTCGTCGTCGCTCTCATTTTGAGGCGAAAAATCTGGCCGCTTCGTGGCGGCATGATCTTCCATGCCCTTGCCGTATTCGACGCACTGTTTACACTCGGTATGTTCGGAGAGTCCCAGGTGTACTCCGTGCACTGCGTGTGGTTCAACACGCTCATGGCAGGACTCTACTACTGGCTTCTCAAACGCATCAGCGCAAAAAACGATCACTAACTGTGGATCGTTTTTTTTGACGCAAAAAAATCTGCGTGAGAAAATATCCAAGTTCTCGATTCAACCAACGAGGACAAGGAGAGCACCGTGTGCGAACACTGTAAAAACCTCGCGTTCGGAATGGCGATGAGCACCGCGAAGGTGTGTGGTCACCAGACCACGTGCACCGGACAGTCCTACTGCGCAAAGTGCGCGATCGTGAAGAACGTCTGTCGCTGCTGCGGCAAGTCGCTCAAGAAGAAGAGCTCGAAGTAAACGAAAACTGGCCTCAATGCTTGTCGGGCCAGTTTTTTCTTTTATAATGCCGCGAGTTGTTCTTTTAACTTACCGATTTTCTCTTTTTGCGCCGCGAGTTTTTCTTTTTCTCCTGCGACGACTGTTGCTGGTGCTCGTGCGACGAAGTCTGCGTTCCCCAGTTTTCCTTCGAGTGACACACGATATTTTTCTGCCGTAGTGAGTTCTTCGGTGAGACGTTTTTTCTCTGCTTCGAAATCGACGAGTGAGCCGAGTGGAGCAAACAGTTGCACGCCTTGCACGACTGCGCTCGCGGCTTTCTCCGGACGCTTGCCTTTCACAGCGATCTCGAGCTTCTCTGCTTTGCCGAGCGCAGCGATCACTGCCGCGTGCTTTTTTACAAGCGTGGTTTTCTTACCGCCAAAAATCATCAGGGCAATCTTCTTACCTGGCTCTACCTTGTACGTCGCGCGGATGTTGCGGATTGTGACGATCAATTCTTGGAGCACACTAAAATCATCAGCGACGGATTTTGACAATTTCTTTCCGCCGGAAGGCCACTTCGCAATCATCAAAAAGTCTTTGTCGCTCTTTGCGAACGCACGGTGATACACCTCTTCGGTCACGAACGGCATAAACGGATGCCACAACGTGAGCACTTCACGAAGAATATACGCGAGTATCTTTTCTTTTCCCCCCTCGATCTTCGCAATCTCGAGATACCAATCCGCGAGCTCGGTCCACGTAAAATCTCGAAGCGTTTCGCCAGGGCGCGAAAAATTGAATCCTTCGATGTCCTTTGTAACGGATGCAGTTACTTCATCAAGGCGTCCGAGAATCCATTTATCCGCGAGCGTCTTTGGTGTCGGTCGTTTTTTCTGCGCAACAACCGCTCCGCCACAACTCATCAAAATAAACCGAGAGATGTTCCAAAGCTTATTCGTAAAATTTCGGAAGTAGGCGATCTTTTCCTCAGAGATGCGCATGTCGTTCCCTGGTGTGTTCCCGATCACGAGCGACAACCGCACGGCGTCGGTACCAAATTTTTCTGCGACATCAAGTGGATCGATGATGTTCTCGAGTGACTTCGACATCTTCCTCCCCTGCTCGTCGCGAACAAGCCCGTGCAAATACACCGTTTCAAACGGCACCTCGCCCATCGCATAAGTCGACATCAGGATCATGCGCGCGATCCAGAAGAACAGAATATCGTACCCAGTCTCGAGCACCTGCGTGGGGTGAAAACGTTTGAGATCCTTTGTCTTGTCCGGCCAACCGAGTGCAGAAAACGTCCAGGTACCAGAAGAGAACCACGTGTCGAGTGTATCAGGATCTTCCAAAAACTCTGTACGTCCGCAATCTTTGCATTTCGTTGGTGGTTCGACACTCACGTTGATGCCGCACTCATCGTTTGGGGACAGTCCCCCTTCGCCAAGGCTACGGGGGACAGTCCCCAAACAAGACTGGCAATACCACACCGGAATACGATGTCCGAACCAAATCTGTCGTGAAATGCACCAGTCGTGCAAATTCTCCATCCAGTTGAAGTACACTTTTTCGAAACGATCTGGCACGATCGTAATTTTGCCGCCCCGTACCACATCGATCGACATTCGTTTGAGCGATTTTTTATATTTTGGAATAACGCGATCGACGTCAACGAACCACTGACGCGATGTGAGCGGTTCGACCGGTGTGCTGCAGCGATAGCAAATCGAAAGATTGTGTGTGATCTCTTCAATTTTTTCTATGTGACCTTCTGATTGAAGCGCTGCAACAAATTTCTCGCGAGCATCTTCAACAGTGAGCCCCGCATACTTCCCCGCGAGCTTCGTCATCTTCCCATCTTCGCCGATCACTTTCTTGACCGGCAGCATGTTTTTCTCCGCCATCGCAAAGTCAACCGCGGAATGCGCGGGCGTCACGCCGACCACACCGGATCCAAACGCAGCGTCCACGCCCGCATCCGTGATCACACGAATCTCTTGCGGACCGATTCCAAAATCAACCGAAAAAGTTTTTCCGTGCCACTTCTTGTACCGTGCATCCGCGGGATTCACCGCAACCGCCGTGTCACCGAGTTTCGTCTCCGGTCGCGTGGTCGCAACCGTAAACGGCCCGTACTTCATGAAGTACAGCTTTCCTTTTGCTTCCTTATACTCCACCTCATCATCAGCGAGCGTCGACTCGCAGTGCGGACACCAGTTTACAATGCGATTGCCGCGGTAAATGAGTCCGTCGTGATACATGCGCGTAAACATTTCGCGCACTGCACGTGAACGCGGTTCGTCAAACGTGTACGCCTCACGCGACCAATCGCATGACGCACCCATTTTACGAATCTGTTTACGAATCGTCCCCTGCGAACCCGTGATAAATTCCTTAATACGATCGATAAATTTTTCACGACCGAGATCGTATTTTGTTTTTCCTTCCTTCGCGAGAATTTTCTCCACCTTCGCGTTCGTCGCGATCGATGCATGATCGGTTCCAGGAACCCACAGCGCCGCCTTCCCACGCATCCGATGAAATCGCGTCATCACATCCTCAAGCGTCATGAACATCGCATGCCCAACATGCAAAGTACCCGTCGCATTCGGCGGCGGCATCATGATCACGAAAGGCTGCGAACGCTTCCCTGGCAAAGCATCGGGATTAAAAAATCCGCTCGCCTCCCAAGCGGCATAAATCCGATCCTCAACACCTTTCGGTTCGTAAGCCTTCTCCAAAGCCGATTTTTCCTGTTCTCCGGTCGACATATATAGGAAGAGTATAGGCTGCGGGCGTTGAAAAGCAAGATCCTTGACGATACTTGGTCATATCGATACATTAGTCCATTACCTATGGCGCTCACTTCCGATCGACAATTTACTGAGGCTGTTTCGCGCGCTTCTCATGTGCTCGTTACTTTCCGCAAAGAATGGACCGTGGATGCGGTGGCTTCTGCTCTTGCGCTCGCTAGGGTTCTTGAAAAAAAAGGCAAGCGCGTTGATGTTGTTGCTGATGGTTTTGCCGCGCCGAAGACGCTCGCTTTTCTTTCGAAGACTGCGGAGATCAAATCTGGTTTTCACCATCTGCAAAAATTTGTGATCACGCTCGATGTTGCGAAAACAAAAATCGATGAGCTTTCCTACAATGTTGAGGGCGACAAGTTGCGCATTTATGTAACACCGAAAGCTGGTCGCTACGAAACCAAGGACGTCACCTCTGCGATGAGCGAATTTAAGTACGATCTTGTGATCGTGGTCGACTCCCCCGACTACGGCTCGCTCGGATCGTTGTTCTCACAGAACACCGAATTTTTCTACAACAAACCGGTGATCAATATCGATCATGATTCGGCAAACGAGCAGTTCGGCAACATGAACTACGTCGACATCACTGCAACGTCGTGTGCCGAAGTGGTGCACGCATTGCTCAAATCAACCGGTGAGCATTTTCTTGATGAGGAAATCGCGACGTACCTGCTCGCAGGAATCATTTCGAAAACGCGGAGTTTTAAAAGCGCTTCAGTGACGCCGCGTACGCTCGACATCGCTTCTGAACTTGTTGCTGCGGGTGGCAAACGCGATGAGGTCGTGCAAAATTTATATCGCACGCGATCGATCGCGACACTGAAGCTGTGGGGTCGTGCGCTTGCACGATTAAAATTCGATCCGGTGTCGAAGATGGCGTGGTCAGTTCTTGTGCGTCAGGACTTTATTCATGCGGGCGCTGAAGAAGCAGACCTCACGGACGTGATCGAAGAATTGATGATGAACTCGCCGGAGTCGGAGATCGTTGGGTTGCTGTATGAACAAGATGCAACGACTGCGCCGGGGAACGTTGCGGGCATTTGCGTGCTCGTTTCAACCGAAAAACATGCGAGCGCGCTCGGACTTGTGTCTGCGCTGAGGCCAGAAGGCGATCGCCGCACCGCGCGGTTGTGTTTTCCGAATATATCTATTGTTGAGGCAGAGAAGATGGTGCTTGGGACTATCCAGAAATCGCTGGGGAAGGCTGTGCCGAAGAGCGTTGCTCCACAGACTTCAGCTGCTCTCGCAAATTAACCCCTCTCCCTGTCATTCCGGAAGCCGCCGTGTGGCGGCTATCCGGAATCCAGAAACGTAAAAAAAGGCCAAACAAATTACGTTTGGTCTTTTTTCTGGATTCCGGGTCAAGCCCGGAATGACAGTTAAAGTTTCTCTGCCATGGCGCGCCCAACAATAACGCCGTTCATCGATGCTTGCAGCAACCCGCGCGTATAGCCAGCGCCGTCTCCGGCGGCGTAGAGACCGGGTAGCGCGGTTTCGAACGTGCGCTCGTCTGTCTCCACTTTGTACGAATAAAATTTCACCTCGATACCATAGAGGAGCGTGTGCTTCGATGCGATTCCTGGCGCGATCGCCTCCATCGCTTCAAGCATTTCGATAATTCCTTCGAGATGCCGATGAGGAATCGCGAGTGCAAGATCGCCAGGCACCGCGTCCGGCAAAGTGAGCGTCGGTTGCACCGTCCACTGTTTTATTTTCTCGGCCTTCGAGCGACGACCGTCTTTCAAATCACCGAGTCGCTGCACGAGCACTCCCCCGCCCGCGAGTTTGTTCGCGAGTCCTGAAACATATTTTCCGTAGCCGAGCGGATCATCGAACGGTTCGGTGAACGTCTGCGTGACCAGCATCGCAAAGTTCGTGTTCGGACTTTTTTTCATTTTGAGCGAATGGCCGTTCACGGTTTTGAGACCGCGATAATCTTCCATCGCAACGTATCCGCCAGGGCACATACAGAACGTGCGCACGCGGTCGCCATTTTTCGTTTCAAAATATAACTTTGCTTCGTACAACAAATCCGTGATCGCTTTCAATGTGTCGTTTCGACACTCCACACGCACACCGACGTCGATGCCGTTATTTTTCAGTTTGAGTCCGAGCGCGCGCGCTTGCCCTGCGAACCATTCCGCGCCACTGCGACCTGGTGACACGAGCAGCAAACGCGTTGATGCTTCACTTCCATCCTGAAGTGACAACGTATATCCACCATCAGCACGCGTAATTTTTTCGACACCACATCCAGTACAAATTTCTACACCCTGTGACAGCAAATGTTTGCGAATATTTTCAACGATATCATACGCGGTATCCGTACCGAGGTGGCGAATAGGAAAATACGCGAGATCGAGATCAGAGGAAAGCGCGCGAACACGAAGGTCCTGCACTTTTTCCCACTTCACCGCATCTGCACGCGCATCAACCATGTCTGGCTTCCCACCAAACGCGAGGTAGCGCGAGTCGACGTATTCCATCAGCTCTCCGAATCGCGACTCGCCAACACACTGCGCCATCACCCCACCGACACAGCTTCCAAGATCGAGCTTGCCGTCAGAAAAAGCGCCGGCACCGCCCCAGCCAGAGGTGATGTTGTCCTTGTCGCCGGCAGCACGAAGCGGTCCGCGCTCGAACATCACGACGCGCGTTCCCGGTTTTGCACCGATCAGTTCGAGTGCAGCGAACATCCCGGCCGGCCCGGTCCCCACGATCCCCACGTCGTAGCGTTTTGTGTCCGCCATAGCTCTTTTATAGTCCTCAAGAAGGATAACAGCCCCAAGAAATCGCGTCCACATTCAGCTTGACAGAGCAAGCTCTTTTTGCTAAGAAGATGGGTGGACTCAACGCGTCCACAAAGGAGAAAGAGATGATCAAGTTGTTCCTCGAATCAACGGGAGCTGGCGCTGCCGGCTCCACGAAGCTGCGCTGGTGCGTCTCGAAAGACGTCGCCGAAAAAACGAAGGGCCGTGAAGTGTACTTGCTGATCGCCGTCGCGGCGGAAGGCAAGCGTCTGAACAAGCAGTTCGCGCTGCGACAGGCCGTTCCGCTCAATGCCGGTCTCACGCACATCAACTTCATGTATGCTGGCATCAACCGCGTGTTCGCGAAGCTGTACTACGGCACCAAGAAAGAGGCCGAGCGCTCCCTGAACGAAGTCTGGGGTTACAGATGCTTCTCTCTCAACGACGGGAACGCCGACTGGGAAGAGACGAGCGTCAGCTGCGAGACGCGCCGTAAGGAACTCGAAGCGCGACTTGCTGAGCTCCCGAAGCCCGAAGAGGGTCAGCCGGATCCGGACGCTGCAGAGCGCGAGCAGCTGGCCAACGATCTCCAACGCTGCACCGGCCGCCTCGAGACGATCAAGGAAGAGGAAGAGATCCGCGGCGTCTCCGATCCGATCCATGTCCCCACCGACTGCTTCGCGAAGGAGTGGCCAACATGGCTAAACGACTGGGTGAACTGGGTCGATTGGTCTGGTCGCCCACTCGACGAGTGCAACCGACGGCGCCGCGCGCTGTTCAGCTTCACGATCCAACCGATCATCGTGTTCTTCAACCTCCTGTTCCGATTCATCGCCGCGCTGTTCTTGGGACTGCTCGGTACAAGGAAGGTCGGCTACGACGCAGTTGTTCGCCCGATCAAGAACTCGGTAACCGACGTCTGGGAAAGCGCTAGCGCCCCCTTCTGGTTTCCGGGGCAAACCCGCGACTCACCTGTGCGACTCGTGTTCGCGCCGTTCTGCCCGTTGTTCATCATCATCTCGATGATCGCAACGCATCAGATCTTCGGATTCGGTCTCCACGCGATCCACTGGTGGATCCTCGCTGCGATCGCTGGTGTCGCTGCGGTCGAGATCGTTATCCTCCTCGGTGTCGGCGGCATACTGCTCATCGGGACATACAGTCACATCCTCAACCCGTTCAAGTGGATCGCCTACTTCCTCTCCGGCGGCTCTCCGACCGTCTCGGCAGAAGACGTCGCACGCCTTGAGTGCACCGGCGACTGCGTTCCCGACCCGACCAAGGATCGCAAGACGATCATGCTCTGGTACAAGGACGTGAAGGCTCGCGTCTGCAAGCCGATGCAGGGTTAACCCCGCACCAGACGGCGCAGGGTAAAATCTCACTTTTCGCTCCGACCATCACGGTCGGGGCGATTTTTTATTCGCGTAGACAAAAAAAGAACCCCACCCAATTACGAGAGGAGGTTCTGAAGAAACGATAGCTCTTCTTTTGCGTACGAATGTTTTTCTGCCTCTTCGACAAAGAGACGAAGTGCAGGAATGGGATCGAACAAACCGAGTGATGCACGATCGAGATCGTTCGCAATCATCTCACTCGGGTAGTGCTTCGCCATTTTTTGTTTCGCAAGCGCCCCGCGAACGAAGAGACGAAACAACGCGGCGAGCGCGAGCGTTTTCTTGCGATCTGCTTGCACGTCGCAGATGCGCAGCTCCACGGTGCCGTGCGGACTGATGCGCAGACCCCACCAACACATGCGCGGATCTTCAAGGAATCCTTTGTTCTTCGCAGTGAGCGCGAAGTCGTCCCAACTCTCGAGGTCTGGCGGCACGACCTCGCCGGCCATCTCGCGATACTTCACGAAGCGGTACGACTTGCACGGCATGCGCTGACCGGCGTATACCGATGAACGCGCGGAAAGCGCGAGAAACCATGGAAGCACAGTACGACAAGCATTCATCACACGGATCGCCTCTTCGGGCGAGCCAATGCCGATGTGAATGTGCAGTCCTGCGACATACGCACCACGAAGTCGCGCACCGAACCGCTTTTTGATCTCGAGATACCGGGGCTTCGGAAACACATCCAGCGCGAACGGCTTCTCCGGTACTGGCGCTCGAGAAATCTTGAAGTTGAACGTCTTGGCGATGCGATCCAGCATCATCTCGTTTTGTCGTAGTGCGTGACCCAGCGCGTACAAATCCTTACACACCGGCGTGACGACTTCGAGCTGCTGCGCCGGAAGTTCCGGTTTGCAGTTCGGCCACACAACGTTCGTGTTCAGAAACACACGCAGCGCGCCAGGAATCAGCACGCCAGAACTCGGATGCACCGTCCACACTTCCTCCTCGACACCGAGGCAGAAACGCTTGGACGGATCGAAAGCGAATTTTTTAATGAACTCCTCGTACATCACCGCCTCCTTCGTGAGGTAAGCACTGCGCTGACCGTAGCAACTTGTACTTGAATAATCAATGGTTGGGCCTTGATTATTTCAACGTGCTCCCTTATATTATCTTCATTATAAAGAGGGCGGCTAGCTCAGTTGGTTAGAGCGGTCCGATGGCCATCGGACAGGTCAGAGATTCGACACATGACAA
>SXGR01357613.1_pt1 | contig 12456 bp, 5 predicted proteins | sample 3174711 | NCBI WGS metagenome assembly SXGR01 (sample SAMN11356860, study PRJNA531348) | freshwater metagenome | isolation source: freshwater sample F1-60 | place: China: Fuxian Lake, Yuxi | collected 2017-12-25
GCTGCTGCTGCTGCTGCTGCTTTCTGGCTTTGTCTGTCGCATTCTGACAATATAACTTTATGTATATTCTTACACATAATACCTGTATAATTTATAATATCGTCTAAGATTTTCTCGGTGAAATTAGTAATCATAATAATTTCACTAGGTTTATATGTAGAGATATACCTTTCAAGATCATCATATGTGGTTGGATTATGTCTGTCTTCTGTTTTATATTCAAACATAATAACGCGACCTGTGTATATATCAACATTTGCTATTCCTACAACTATTGACTTATTTTTCATATATGATACTTGTTCTATCCAAATACACATGGAATTATTTGATATTTCTACCGAGTCAGGATTGAAAAATGTTCCAGGAGAATATATTCCCTCAACATTACGGTTGCTTGGATTATTCGGATCTTGTGTTATTACAACCGCTGTATAACCTGCATCTTGTATTTTTTTCAGATATTTATCTATTTTTGTATACGTGAATCCAGCCATAACATATTGCCCTGTTTTATTCGCTATAGATAAATCGCATAGTTTAGATATTTCGTCTATTTTACTACCAGTTATATGAAATGAACCATCGCTGTTACTGGTTTTTTCTCCGTAAATTTCGTAAAAAGATCCGACCATCATTAAAATGACAGTTCTATCTCCGTACTTGTCAGAATATTCTTTTGTTAATTTCAAATACGTCGTTATGAGAGACATTTCAATTCTTTTATATATAATAACTGTGTGTTCCTCTTCTGAACGGTATATTCGTTAATATATAATTTATAATAGAAGCCTTTAACTATATTTGATATAATATATATCCATTGTATGCGTATTGTATATATGTTACGCAATATGTAGTGTATATATAGAATATTATAGAATATTATAGAATATTATATAACTATAGATTTGTAAAATTATAGTAGTAGATATATTATGTATATTAGATTTTTTGATGTATTTTGATTGTATTTTTCGTGAAGTATCCAGTTTCGAATCATAATTCGAAACTCGTATGTTTATAAAAAACGAAAATATTACGAAAATATTATAATATAGTATATTATAGCATAGTATATTATAGTATAGTATATAAAAGTATAATGTCTTTTCGTTATGAAGATGTTGATGAAATATATAATAAAGTAAAAAAACTAAAACAAAAAGGTAAAAATGCAGATTACATACCCGACCTTAAAAAACATAACCCAAATATATACGCAATTTCTGTATGTAATATAAAAGGAGATATAATGAACTTTGGGGATTATAAATCCGAAGTAGGTATAGAATCGGTATCAAAGGTGTTTACACTTGCTCTAGCATTAAATATACATGGTATAAAAAAACTTATTGATGATATAGGTAATAAAAAAGAGAAGCATGGATTTAATTCTATGAAAGATGTAACACAAATAGCTGGTCATACAATTAATTCGTTTGTTAATGCTGGAGCTATGGCGACAACAAGTTTACTATATGATAAAACAAAGTCTAATAAATATAATGAAAACAAAATAAATAAAATTATTTTACAAAATATGGATGAGTTTGCTGGAAGAAAACTTAAAGTAAACGAACACCTTTATTTATCAGAATACAAAACAAGCCAGCATAATAGAAAACTTATTGATAAACTTGTTTCATATGGTCGTTTTTATGGAGACCCTGAAACTATACTAAAAACATATACTAAGCAATGTTCGGTAATGGTTACTAGCAAAGATATAGCGCTAATGGCGGCAACATTAGCAAACAATGGTACAAATCCTATCACGCATAAAAAAATACTAAACGAAGAAAATACAAACTATATTACGGAACATATGTCTGAAAACGGTTTATATAATGAATCCACTTCGTGGTGGGAAAAAACATACTTACCGACAAAAAGTGGAGTTGGTGGTGTTATCATGATTGTTATACCAGGAGTAATGGGGATAGGTATTGTTTCACCACCTCTAGATAAATACGGTAATAGTTATAAAGGACTAGAAACAGGTAAATTACTCGCAAATATTCAGATTTATTAAATCACATACATGAAATTAAAGTTGACTTAATACTAACTACCATGACTTTTTGTCCTCCAAAAAGTTATGAAGACCAATTCCCTTCCCAACATTTTCTACTTCTCCTGCCAACATAGATGCTTCATATATATTACGTATTACCCCTGGTGGTGCGGTAGAACCTATCTTTATAAGACTCTTTTCAACTAAGTATTTTTTTACATCAGCTAGTTGTTTACTTTTCAATAACCCGTGCTCTTTTTGTATATTTTTACGAGTATCATTATTTTTTATTAATACACCAACTATATTGCCCGACTGTTTACCTAATTTAAATTTTTTAGTTATTGTTTTTCTCAAATGTCTCCTTATTTTAGTTTTTCTCAAACTATGCTTTGTTTTTTCACTTTCATTTTCACTTTCTTCATTATCGATATCGTCATTTTTTTCATTTCCTAAACTATTTGAATTTATTTTTAGGTTTTTATTATCTTGCAAAGATGTATTTTTACTATGCTTATTTTGTAACTCTTTTAATTTTGTCTGCCTATCATAATAAAGACTGTCTGAATTATTTTCATCCCCCGAAAATCTAATATTATTTTTAATAGTTCTATTATATGTTCTAAATGTAGGCTTTGTACCATTTTTTAAACAACCATACGGAGAATTATCAGATAGTTTTACAGGAGAAAATGTCTCCGACGAAGGGAATAGCGAAGTTCTGCTATTATCTAGTATTGTTTCTGAATTATTATTTTCTATTTCTTCCATTTCTCCCATTTCTCCCATTTCTCTCAAGTCTATATCATCTCTTGTCTCCATAGATGAAGGACTTACCACAAAATTTGTATACGACTCAAGAGGAGGAAGACTATCTAATGATGTCGAGTATGATGTCGAGTATGATGGTGATGGTGATGGTGATGGTAACGGCGAATAAGATGGTGATGAAATACTATATACAGGAGGCGTGAAATTTTGCAATTCAGGAGGTAGCTCAGTATATACTAACGACTGATTACCAGATTTACCTATTGCAAGATTTATCTTAGGTACCACATTCGATGACATATTAGGGGGTGTATTATGTGGAGATTTATTAGGAATTTGTAGTTGTATTTTTTGGAAAAAAGGTGCCGGTTGGTGCGCGATTTGTGTCATTTGTGTTGGTTGAATAGATTGCGCAGTATATGCCTGTGTCTGTATAGACTGGTGGATATTATTTGAGGGAGATAAAGCATGCGAATTTGTGACATTATTGTGAATGTGTTTGTGGTTGTGGTTGTGGTTGTTGTTATTACTATTATTATGTAAAGATTTTAAAATGTCGGTATTTAAACTAGTAGATGTGTTCTGTTTTTTTAATGTATTATTTTTATTTTTATTTTTATCATTCCTCTTTTGGCCTATATAACTATCTAAAAAATCAAGAGACTTTTTAAATTCACTACTAAATATTCGGGTCTCTTTTGATATATCTAAAGTATCTACGCCTTTTATACCACTACCACTACCACTACCACTACCACTACCACCGATTAAACTAGGAGAAGAAGTCGGATCTGCTTTACGTTTTGCGTTTATTTTATCTAATAACATTTTCTTTAGCTTATTGGGTTTGATTATTTCCTCCGACAAGTTACGTGTATTTTTTTTTGATTTTTTTTGTATATTAGATGAATTTGAATTATCACTTCCTGATAAAAATGATTTATTTATTACTATACTTTTTTTAGTTGGATCGCTCATAATATAATTTTATTCATAAAATATTATTATGAATAAAACCGAATACAATACACTATAATACTAACACTAAAACTAAAACTAAAACTAACACTAACACTAAAACTAAAACTATTTATATTTATAAATACATATTTTGAAGAATTTTTAAACCACTATCATTGACGCGATTCTTCACTTCCTCGTTTTTTATAAACAACTCAAACCCGTTTTCTAAATCTTTCATTATTATTTTTTTCTTCATTTCATCCGGTTTACAAAAAACACGCCTACTATGTGCAATTTTAGTTTTAGTAAAAAGTGTCTCCATATCTCTACCATAGTATTTGAAATATTTCATATTCTTTTCAAACCATTCCACATTTAACTCTTCGTTAACAGACCATCCAAAATCACGCGCCTTTTTTACAAATATGTCACGCAAATCCTCCGCCACATAGTCATCCACCTTAAATCTCCATATAAATCTTGAATCAAGCCCTTCATTATAACTAAAAAAACACTCATTCAATTCCTTCTCATATCCAGCTATTATTACCATTAAACTATCCTTATTATCACTTAATGCCTCACATAATGTGTCAATACATTCTTTCGCAAAACTATCCCGTTTCTCAGTATTACCCAGAGCATACGCTTCATCTATAAATAATACTCCACCTAAACTATCCTTTATAACATCCTTAGTTTTTAAGGCTGTTTGACCAAGATAGCCCGCAATTAAATCTGAACGAGTAACTTTCTTAAACCTTGAACGTGAAGATGACGAAACAAGCTTCTTTTTATCAGATAATAATGCCGGTTTACTTTTTATCACACCAAGATTAGCATATATTCTTCCTATTATTTTCGCAACTTCCGTTTTACCTGTACCTGGAGAACCATAAATAACAGTATGTAAAAAATCACCTGTCTCTATATTAGCACGCTTATTTCCGTTATTTGTATACTTATCCTTATATATATGTAAATTCTGTAAATAAAATAACAACTGATCCACAATATTCTCCTTCAATGTTTTCATACCTATCATGTTATTAAGATCTACTAAATCATCGTTAATTTTATGTAGAGATTTCATATCAATATTATATTCAACATTTTCAGCTAGTTTATAATCATTACATAACTTGATTAAATCACTAATACTGTTTATTTCAACATTTATATTAACTTTATTCACCTTATATGATATTCTATTCTTACAGTTTTTACAATTTTTAATATAACATGTATTCTTATCATCTATATCAATATTTATTATATCGATTTTCTCATTTTCTCTCGAATCTGTTGCGTCTCTTGCTTCCTCAGCTCCCCCACCAACTCTATAAATACTATCCGGATTCTCTCGAGGCGGTGGCAACGGAACATGGTCAGCATTTTTAGCAACAAATATTGAGTTAACATTGGGTTCCTGTTTATTATTCTCTTTATTTTCGTCTTTTTTATTATTATCGTTATTGTCGTTGTTGTCGTTGTTCACATCTTTTTCCTTATTGGATTTATTCTGTTCATTAACATAATAGTTTAAAATATAGTAATCGCTTTTATTATCAAGTATATTTACAAGTTCTTTAAAACATCGCTTCGCGTCTTTTCTAATATTCATCTTATTTTATCCGGTGTAAAATAAAATATGATATTATATATTAATATAAATAACGTTTTATTTTTATATATTTTTATTAGTTTATATAATATAATATTTATTAGTACATCTTATAAAAGATTATTATTTATTAACATTAACATTATCATTATCGTTATCATTATCGTTATCATAATATTATAATATTATACTATATTATATAATATGCGTAGAGCTTTACTAGTAGGCATAAATTATATAGGAACACCGAATAGGTTATACGGTTGTATAAACGATATCAACAACATCGGTTCACATTTACGTACATTTAGGAATTACAATTCTTTTATTGTTATGACAGATTATACAGCAATGAAACCAACGCGTTCAAATATACTTACCGGTTTTACTTCATTGCTCAAGGGCGCAGTAGCCGGTGATGAATTATGGTTTCATTATTCAGGTCATGGTTCTTTACTACGCGACACAAATGGTGACGAAGAAAGTAGATTAGATTCATGTTTATGTCCTATAGATTTCTCACGTTCGGGATTTATTAGCGATGATATAATTCGAAACAATCTTGCAGCACTAGTCCCTAATGGTGTGCGTTTATATATTGTTTTAGACGCATGTCATAGCGGAACCGGATGCGATTTAAGATATAAATATGATGATTCAAGCTATCTTACAAATAAAATGGCAAAAATGCCCGAAAAATATATTACATCAGACTGGTCTTTACAACAAACAAACTACGAATTTAAACGATACAATAAAACAAGCGGAGAAGTATTCTGTATTAGCGGTTGTCAAGATAATCAAACAAGTGCAGACGCATACATGAATGGACAATCTACTGGGGCACTTACATATATATTATTAACATGTTTACGTAATAATTCACAAACCACTTATAAATGGAAACACCTACTAAAAGATATTTGCTGTGGTGAAAAAGTTTGCCGGTTTACACAACAAACCGCAATAACATCCGGAAATCCATTAAATCTTGAAGATACCGTTTTTGTAACTCCAACTTCAACGCCCGTAGCAGTAAGACCCGTAATAGCAAGACCTTCACGAAATATTACTAATACTGATTCCAGAAATACACCAGTCGTTTCTTTATCACGCAACTTAAATTATATTCCAACAATAAAAAAAATATATATTAAGTATCATTAATAAATATCATTAATAAATATCATTAATAAGTATTATTACAATACTTATATTATTTAGTCACGGAATGCCTACCTATATAATTTTTTTTGATATATAAGTATAATTTTATAGTAGAACTTTATATTTATTATTATATTTTTATAATAATCAATTTATCATTTGTTATATATTGTATGAAATACGCTTAAAAATAAATTGAAATAATAAATAAGCAATAATTCGATAATAAGAATTCAAACCTCAAAGAAAAAAGAATGTCAAAAGCCTTTATATCAAGCGTTAATATAAGTGGAAGTGGAAAAGTAAAAGGAAAAGGAAAAGACAATTCAAAATCTTCTGGGAACTTAGAGTTGAATATTACTGATATCGATATAACAGCTGGCGGAAAAGTTAAAAAAAATAAACGTGAAAAAATAGATTTAAATAATTTGAAAACTATTGAAAATAAGCCACAACCTAATCCTATTGTAGAAGAGATTCATGCTGTTGAACCAAAAACACAAGTTGATACAAATATAAAAATAGACAACACGCTTGCTGTAGCATTGAAACCATCATCAATTCCATATATTGAGACACCATGGTCTATTATTGGTGCATATTTTAGAAATCAACACTTGAAGCGACTTGTTCGCCATCAAATTGAATCATATAACGATTTTGTAAACAATCAAATACAGAGAACTATCGACATGTTCAATCCCGTACTCATTGCATCGGAACAGGATATGTGCAGAAGAACAAAAAAGAATAAACTAGAGTTACATGTAACATTTGACAAGTTTAACTTATATCGTCCGCAAATCCACGAAAATAATGGAGCTACAAAAATAATGTTCCCACGCGACGCACGTTCCAGAAATTTCACATATGCTTCAACTATGACAATTGATATAAATATTCGTTATGTCGTAAGGACAGGAGAAAACTTAGAAAACGCACAAACATTCTACAAATCTGTTCCAAAAGTACACATTGGAAAATTGCCGATTATGTTAAAATCATCGATATGTGTACTCAATCAATATACTCATATTAATAATAATGTATCTGGAGAATGCAAACATGACGCCGGGGGTTACTTTATTATTAATGGGAGCGAAAAAACAGTTTTAGGACAAGAAAGAGCCGCCGAAAATCGCGTATACTGTTTTAATACCTCGAAAAATAACAACAAATGGTCATGGACTGCCGAAATCAAATCTGTACCCGACTTTAAATGTATCTCGCCAAAACAAATCAATGTCATGGTCGCAAATAAAAATAACGGATTCGGATGCCCAATATATGTCCAAATTCCTCGCATCAAGCAACCTATTGCGTTATTTGTCGTATTTCGCGCTCTTGGAATTATGGCAGACAAAGATATTTGTAAGCATATCGTATTAGATATTGACGATGAAAGCGCAAAACCGATTCTGAATTCTCTACAAGCATCCATTATCGACGCAAACACAGTTATGTCCCAAGAAGATGCTCTGAAAATTATTACTTCAAATGTTATGTATACCCCGATGAATATGGATAAAGAAGCCGGAGCAGTAAAAAAAAGAATATTTACACAAGATGTTCTCAATAATGACTTGTTCCCGCACTGTCACAACGCTATACAAAAAGTATACTTTCTGGGATATATGGTGAATCGTGTTCTAAGATGTACCCTCGATATGGCTAAACAAGATGACCGTGATTCATATGTAAATAAGCGCGTCGACTTGACTGGCGCTCTTCTAAATAACTTGTTTCGCAACTATTTCAACAAACTCGTTAAAGACATGTCAAAGCAAATCATCAAAGAAATTAATACAGGTTCTTGGCGCTCCACCGACGACCACATGAATATCGTCAATAAAACAAATATTTATAAAATTATCAAATCTACTACAATTGAAAATGGAATAAAGCGTGCTCTATCAACAGGAGATTTCGGTATCAAAAATGTGAATAGCAACAAGGTCGGTGTTGCTCAAGTTTTGAATCGTCTCACCTACGTATCAAGTCTTAGTCATCTTCGTCGAATCAATACACCCGTGGATAAAAGTGGCAAATTGATTGCTCCACGCAAGCTTCACAACACAACGTGGGGGTTTTTGTGTGTTGCCGAAACACCAGAGGGTGGAAGTGTAGGTGTCGTAAAAAATATTAGTTATATGACGCATCTGACAATTCCGAGTAACTCCGAGTCTCTACACCAGCATGTCGAGCCGTTTATTTCCCGCATGGATAATTTGACCCCTAAAGATATGTTTGTCAATATTAAAGTATTCGTAAATGGAGCATGGCTTGGTAATACGGCATCACCTGTCGAATTATACAATACATTCAAAGAAAAAAAATCGAAGGGAATTATCAATATTTACACATCTGTTGTGTTTGACATCAAAAACAAGGAAATTCGTATTTGTAATGATGCGGGGCGACTCACGCGACCAGTGTTGCGCGTAAAAGACAATAAAGTATTCATTACCGATAAAGTAATTAAAGAACTTAATGCCGAAAATCTTACATGGGATGACCTGCTAACCGACACAAAAATCGATGAAGCTATCCTGGAATATATCGACCCAGAGGAACAAAACTTTAGCATGATTGCTATGAAACCAGCCGAGTTAGTCAAAAAAGAACACACTAATTTCATTTACAAATTTACTCATTGCGAAATTCACCCAAGTACCATTTTCGGAATTCTCGCTTCTTGTATCCCGTTTCCCGAGCATAATCAGTCACCTAGGAATACATATCAATGCGCAATGGGTAAGCAAGCTATGGGAATGTATGTTACAAATTACCAAGAACGTATGGACAAAACCGCCTATGTTCTTACCTACCCAAGTCGCCCACTTGTTGATACACGCGTTATGGGTATGATTAAACTGGACCAAATTCCGTCTGGTTCGGCCGTCATCGTCGCAATCATGACATACTCCGGCTATAATCAGGAAGATAGTATTCTCGTAAATAAGGGCTCGATTGATCGTGGTTTATTCAATGCGACCATTTATCACACCGAAAAAGACGAGGACAAGAAGATTAACGGTGATGAGGAAATCCGTTGTAAGCCCGACCCATCAAAGACCAAGGGTATGAAATTCGGCAATTACGATAAAGTCAACAACAAGGGTCTCGTACCAGAAAATACATTTATCGAAAACCGCGATATCATTATCGCCAAGGTCGTCCCAATCAAGGAAAATCGCAACGATCATACAAAGCTCATCAAATACGAAGATCACAGCAAGATTCACCGCACCACCGAGGAGTCATATATTGATAAGAATTTCGTCGACCGTAATGGTGATGGTTACTGTATTGCTAAAGTCCGCATTCGCACTTCCCGCAAACCTGTTATCGGTGACAAACTTTCGTCGCGACACGGGCAAAAGGGTACCGTAGGTAATATTATTCCCGAAGGCGATATGCCTTTCACCGTCAACGGTATGCGTCCCGATATTATCATCAACCCGCATGCTATTCCATCTCGTATGACTATTGGGCAACTCAAGGAAACACTGCTCGGAAAAGTACTCGTCCAGCTCGGTCTATTCGGAGACGGCACATCATTCGGTGAGCTCGCTGTCGATGATATTCGAAAGGAATTACTAAAGGTTGGGCACGAATGTCACGGCAATGAGATCCTATATAACGGCATGACTGGGGAACAGATTGAGTCCGATATTTTCATAGGACCAGCCTTCTATCAGCGTCTCAAACATATGGTAAATGATAAGCAACATAGTCGTTCAATTGGACCGATGGTAAATCTTACACGACAACCAGCTGAAGGGCGCTCGCGAGATGGAGGGTTACGGTTTGGCGAAATGGAACGAGATTGTGGAATCGGAAGCACACCAATTACGCTCTCAAGTGGTATCAGTTTAAGATTAGATTCACTCGATGAAAATAATGGATGTGTAAATATTATGGGTTGGAGCGAAGAAAAAAATGGAATGGTTCCCTCTAAGCAAGTAGCATTTATGAATAAAGGAATGCGTCTATGTTTTCAACTAACATATGAAGATGGTAGAAAAATTACATTTACAGAAGACCATCCCGTTTTGACATCTGATAATACATGGGTTAAAATTAAAGATATTGAATTGAATTCTACTAAGATTAAGACAAGTATAACATGCCCTCTTGTTGATATTAATGAAGAAATTAAAGAATGTGGTGGATGGACGCTTCAATTTGGGACAAGGATACTTGAAACAAATACTCGTGAAGAATTTATGAAAACGCTTGCGTTTGCGCGTATAATTGGATATTTAATTACCGATGGACATATGAATTCAAAAATTAAAATAGCGGACTTATTTCTAGGACATATGTTAGACGTTGAATCTATAATGAAAGATATTGAACTATTTTGTGAAAGCAAACAAATAAACTTTAATTCAAAAAATTTATATATAGTTAGAATTCCCGCATCATTAAAAAATGATATCATTCAACTTCCAGGATTAATAAGCGGCAGAAAAGTAAATCAACCTGGAACTCTGCCTAAATTTATATTGGATGAAAAATGCCCTCGCCCTATCGTTCGCGAATTTCTTGCCGGGATGTTCGGTGGGGATGGACATACTTGTGTTCTTGGAATGCATAGAGGAAAACGCGACATCCTTTCATCTGTTTCATTTTCACAAACTAAAACATACGAACATCGCGCCTCGTTACAAAAAATGTTTGAAGATATCCAGAAACTATTAGCTAAATGTGGTATTCATAATACAACTATTCAAGCCCCGAAGGAGACGTCATTTTCAAAGAAAAAATTCGAAGAAAAAGATAATGCAGATAAATCAGAGCGCAGTTTTCAGTTAACGCTCCATCTTCCCATTGAACAACTAATCCCATTCTCTGAAAAAGTCGGGTTTCGATATTGCTGTCATAAATCCCAACGATTGGAAGCTGGAGTATCGTATCGTCGTCTGCGTGAAGAAGTGACGCGTCAACACAACTGGATTGTAAATCGTGTGAATGAAATTACAAAATTCAAAGAGATTAAGGAAAAAACTCCCGAAAAAATGGTACCAACTAAAAAAGCTATCATTGATGCGGTTAATGAATTGAAGAAAACAGAAGGACTTCTACATGAATATGCTATTCCAAGCACGCACGATATTGCCGACCACCTCATCAAAGGAACAGAATTTGGCAAATTCACAGCAAAAGGATTCCCCACAGCTGAAGAATTCCTTGAAAAAATTGGAGTTCTCGATTGGTTCAAGAATGAAAGCGTCAAGTGTCTCCCTAGCGAGGATGTTGATGTTGATATTGAGGATGCTCTCGGCGGTGAAGGTGACCTCGACGAAGGAAACTATGGTGTAACACGCGACTGCGGCTCCATCCCAACAATGAATCTAACCGTCATCTCGAGAATTCCTGTTGGACCCAAACAAGTATATGATATTAGCGTAGAAGATACACACTCGTTTCTGGCAAATGGAATTGTGGCACACAATTGTATGGTCTCGCATGGAGCGGCAAGATTTACACGTGGACGCTTATACGACGCATCAGACAAATACCAAGTTCATGTGTGCCGAGACTGCGGTATGATTGCTGCTTATAATGATAAAATGGGAATTCACTGTTGCCGGACATGCGATAATAGGACGAGTTTTGCATATGTAGAAATACCGTACGCATGTAAACTACTATTTCAGGAATTACAAACAATGAATATTGCTCCAAGAATTATGACATAGATTAACGAATATAGAATCGCGAATATAGAATCACGATTGTAATTATACAATATATAAAATATATAAAACTATTTAGTAGATTGTTATTACTGTTTTTATTTTTTATTTATGTTTTTGTTTATGTTTATGTTTTGTTTATATGTAAAGTAAAACAACATTAAGACAAGTTTAGATAAAATGAATTATATTCTATAATATATATTTTA
>SXGR01156509.1_pt1 | contig 12454 bp, 9 predicted proteins | sample 3174711 | NCBI WGS metagenome assembly SXGR01 (sample SAMN11356860, study PRJNA531348) | freshwater metagenome | isolation source: freshwater sample F1-60 | place: China: Fuxian Lake, Yuxi | collected 2017-12-25
GCCAGCATCAATTCGATCTAATGCCGTTTTGCGGATATATTCTAATGTTTTGTGATCAATGCTGCGTCCATCATGTTTCATAATTATTATACGGACGGGAATCAAATACGTTGTAGACTAAACTACTTACTAGGTAGTAAAACGGGTAATTTATGGACTCTGCCGTGGTCATGGGTGCGAGGGAAACGAGGTCGACCCAATTTGCGGCGGATGTGTTGGGCCACTAGTTTGTGATTCGCACAGTGTTTCACACGACAGAATCACGGCTATGGAATTGGAGTAAAGAAAGTGAAAGGTAGAGCGTCATCACCGTTTGTCCGTTCTTTGGGGGATATCATGTCTATCGCTGCCGCTGCTTCTGCCGCTTCAACTGCTTCAGTAGCTTCGCTTGCTCATCCGGTGGTGAGCGCTGATGTGGATGCTGGGCGACGATTGGTCGCTGCGGTGCGTGCCTCGGTTGGTCGAGCAGTGGTTGGTCAAGATGTGGTGGTGGAGCGCATGTTGATCGCGCTGTTTACGGGTGGCCATTTGCTGCTGCAGGGAATGCCAGGGTTGGCCAAGACGTTAATGGTAAATAGTTTGGCTAAGGCGGTCGCGCTGCAATTTGCTCGCGTGCAGTTTACGATCGATTTATTACCGGCGGATATTGTTGGTTCGGAAATACTTGACCAGGCCAGTGGCACGTTTCGCGTTCGGCAAGGGCCGGTGTTTACGAATTTATTATTGGCTGACGAAATAAATCGTGCTGCACCCAAAGTGCAGAGCGCGTTGTTGGAAGCGATGCAGGAACGTAAGGTGACGATTGGCAGTACGTCGTTCAAATTACCGGCACCATTTTTAGTGATCGCCACGCAAAATCCGGTTGAGCACGCGGGAACCTTTGAATTGCCCGAAGCGCAACTTGATCGATTTATGTTGTGTCATCGTTTGGGTTATCCCACGGCGGAACAGGAAAGTGAAGTGTTGAAGCGGCATTTAGGCTTTGGATTAAGTGATCACGGCGGCGGTGCGGTGCCAAAAAATGCGTTCGATGTCTTGGAAGGTGGCACGAGTTCGGGAGTCGAAGATTTAAGTGCGGCCATGCGCGCCGTATTGGGCGTGCATGTCAGTGAGGTGTTCCTGGCGCACACGGTTGAATTAGTGCGACGGACGCGTTCATGCCCTGATTTTGAATTTGGTGCGAGTCCGCGTGCTGGAATTGCGTTGACGCAAGCCGCGCGGGCACGTGCCTTTATTCACGGTCGTGATCACACGATTCCCGACGATCTTTTTGCTTTGGCTGAAGACGTTATGCTACACCGTTTGCGCATGACCTATGAAGCCGTGGCTGATGGGCGGCAGGCGGCGCAGATCTTACAACAATTATTGGTGCGAGTGGGCTAATTCGGTGAACGGACAGCCATTAACAGGACGTGAGTTTGAACTCGCGGTGCGGCGACTCGCTGACAGTTTGAGTCCTGGGCAGGATTTGTCCGGATACCTCGGCCAAGGCGTGGATTACGCTCAATCTCGTTTATTCGCGGATGGTGATCCGGTTCGTGCCATCGACTGGCGAGTGACCACACGTTCCGGAAAAACCTATGTCAAAGAATACGAGGCGCTGCAACGCCTGCCGGTGCAGTTGTTAGTCGATACTTCATCATCCATGCGCACCGCTTCGGTGTCGCCGGGTAAATACGAATTAGCAGTGCGACTGGCGGGTGGTTTGGCCTTGGCGGCTTTGAAAAGAGCAAGTCCGGTTGGTGTGCTGGGCTGCGGTGAAATGCCACTGCGCATGCCGTTATCGAGTTCGCAGGGACAAGTTTTTGTATGGTTGCATCAACTGCGAAAAAGCGCTGCTGGCCTCGGTACGGAGATCGGTGAACGCACTATGTTGGCACGAAGGGTAACGGAATTACGTTCGCTGCTGACGTGTCGTTGTTTGGTGTTGGTGATAAGTGACCTGCACGATCCCGAAGCTGTTACCGCGATTAAACGTTTGGCGGTCATGCACGATTGCGTGGTCATTCAACCACAGGATCCCGCAGAGTTATCCGTTGCCGGTGCTGGTATTATGCGCCTGGTCGAATCTGAAACTGGCGCAGATTTTACCGCGAGTGGTCGTGGTGGATGGAAAACGGCCGAACCGCCAGGTCGAGCATTGGCGCAAGCTGGCATTGATTATTTATTATTGCCGATTGATCGACCATTTATTCCGGTCGTGCGGCGATTCCTCTCCGAACGTGATCGACGGAGTCACGCACGATGAGACATTCGTTGCTCTTATTTTTATTAAGTACGGCTCTGATGGCAGCTGATCAAAGTCCCACCGTTGGTCGTGAGGGGGCGATAAGCGTCGTGTTGGCAAATCCTTTGCTGCAGCCAGTGCCAGTCGACACGCGTGCGGAATTAATTCTGCGTATTGCGAATCGCGTGCCGGAGGCAACGGGTACGCGCTATGATTTGCGTTGGATTGGCGCGGTTCCTGGGACCTACGATTTATCGCGCTACCTAGTTGACGCTGATGGCCGTCACCTAAGCGGCGTTGCACCCATTACGGTTACCGTGCAGTCATTGCTGCCGCCGGGATTTCCAGGCGATATTATTACGAATGAATTACCGGCTGGAACGCGCTTAGGTGGTTATCAATTAATCATGATCGGCATCGGCATCGTGTGGTTAATCATGGTGCCATTTTTGTGGCGGCGTCAGCGTCGTGCAAAAGTCGTGGTGGTGCCCGTGGTGGCATTGAGTTTGGCGGATCAATTGCGCCATTTAATCGAATGCGCGCAAAGTACCGGGTTGGATGCTGATGCGCAGGCACGGCTTGAGCGTTTATTGCTCGCGCATTGGCGTGAACGTTTGGGAATACAGCATCTGGATGCACCAGCGGCGATGCGGCAATTACGCCAGCATACTGAAGCTGGGGCATTACTGCGTCAGCTTGATCGTTGGTTACATGCTCCCCCGGGAAATGGTTCCGTGGATGTTCTGGCGCTATTAGCACCCTATAAAGAAACGCACACGGCGACTTCGACGGTGCGACCATGACGTTCGCCTATCCGACTTTATTGTTGTTATTAGCCGTGCCCTTTGCCGTGGCGGCGTGGGAGATTTTACGCCGAGGTCGACGCGTGCCGCTGCCGCTCGACTTCAGTGTCGTGCAGCACCGCCGTTGGTTGCATGGTTTAGTCATAGTTACTAATTTACTGCCTTCGTTATTGTTGGCGTGTGCTATTGTTTTATTGGCTCGTCCTCAACGTATTGCGGCGCCGCAAGTTGAACGTGTGCAGACCTCAATTGAGTTTTGCCTAGATGTCTCGGGCAGCATGATGTTTGAATTCGGGACTTCGACTTCCTTTGATTCAGCAATGGCTGCGGTCAGTGATTTTACCAATAAGCGTGTTGGTGATGCTTTTGGATTAACGATGTTTGGCGATGAAGCATTACGTTGGGTTCCTGGAACGAAAGATCTGGCGGTTATTCGTCAGTCGATCCCGTGGTTACGTCCAGATCAATTGCCTGGCCATTTCGGCGGCACGCAAATTGCAAAAGCCTTGCGCACTTGCCTGACTACGATGGATCACATTGGAACTGAAGACCATAATAAAGGCGACCGCATGGTGATATTAGTGTCGGATGGCCAAAGTCAGGATCTTACGTCAGAGACGGTTCCTGAACTCAGCCATGCTTTTCGCAGTCGAAAAATTACCTTATTCATGATTTATATAGGGTATGGCCAGCCGCAGGATGAGCTCCAGGCGATTTGTACAGCGAGTGGTGGCAGTGCCTTTACGGTGACCGATTCACAGGCGCTGACGTCGGTGTTTGCTCATATCGATAAAAAGAAACCAGCGACTTTTGCCGCGACGGCAGAAACTCGTGTTGATCATTTACGGCCATTCGCATTGGTTGGACTGGTGTTGCTGGGGTTGTTTGGTTTGACCGCACTTAAATGGCGATTTACGCCATGGTAATATCTGCCTTTAGTATTGCGTTGATCACGGCAGCGCTGGTCACACTGGGTGAATTATTTCACCATTGGCGTTGCCAACGAATTGCCCTGCTGGCATTTCCAGGGGGTATCCCGCGACCATGGACAGGCATTGCGCCCGTTTTACGAATAATAGCGGCATCCTTACTTGGTTGGGGTTTGGGCACGTTGTTGCTAACTAATGCTGGGGAACTCGCGGGAGAAATGCGACAAGCGGCGACGAAACGGTTGGTGATCGCGCTGGATGTGTCGCCTAGTATGGATTTACGTGATGCTGGACCTGATGGTAATGAAACGCGGGACCATCGCGCGCGTGATGTGCTACGTTCAGTGATGGCGCGTGCAGATTTGACTGGTGTGCGGATATCTATTGTCGCGCTCTATAATGGCGCACGTCCGGTGGTGGTCGACACGATTGATCCAGAAGTTGTGCGTAATGTGTTAGATGATTTACCATTAGAACATGCATTTACAGCGGGAAAAACCACGCTGTACGAGGCCATCACTGCGTGTGGTACTTTGGCACAGGGGGTTGCGGCTAAGCCCGGTGAACGGCCTCAACCCTGGCCGTCGGGTCAGGCGCGGTTAATAGTGGTTAGTGATGGTGATAGCGTCGCGCCAACTGTTGCGGCACGATTGCCGCCAGCCTTTGCGGGTACGTTGGTTATTGGAATTGGCGACGCAACGCGTGGTAAGAGTATCGCCGGACATCTATCGCGTCAGGAATCATCAACGCTGCGTCAACTCGCCGGGCGTTTAGGTGGAAATTATCATGATGCAAATCGTCGTCATGTGCCGACCGACATGTTAGGGGAATTATTTCCGACTCGCGGTGAATATAATCGTGCGGGATTAGGTGAATTGGCTTTGGCGGCAATCGCAATTGGCGCCGCTTTACTTGCCTTGTTGCCAATAGCACTTGCGCTTGCTGGCGCACCGCGTCCTGCTCAACCCTTAAATCCTGCTCACTCACTCAGTACCGTTCATCCACCGAGGAGATCCACGCATGCTGCGTAAAATAATTATCTTGGCATGGTGCGCGATGCCACTTATCGCAATCGCTTGGCATTATGGACCAGGTCAACCGGCATTGGCCCGTGATGTGGCAGCGGCCCATCTGACTTCCGCACGGGCGGCAGAATTACAGGCCGATTATGTAACCGCAGGACAGGCATTAGTGTCTGCGCTGGCGGCTTTGCCACCAGATGATCCTGAGCGACCACGCATCGAATTGGAGCAAGCCGTTGTTAACGCGGCGAGCGGTGATTTGTTGCAAGGCATGGAACAGATGAGTGATTTATTAAAACGACTTTCCGAACGTGGTCAGGGCGATGGAACCTTAGCGCGCGCGACTCGCAATGAACTCGGTCAGGCTCATTACCACGCGGCGTGGCTGATGCGTTTGGAAGGCGCTGGTACGGAAGAATGGACTGAAGAGGTCGATGCAGCGCGCCAACATTTTCGTTTGTTGAGCGAAACCGCCAGCGATCCAAAAGAGGAAAAAATCAGTGCGGAAAACCTGGAATCAGCGATACGGCTGCAACGCTTAGACTTGACCGAGCTCAAAGGTTTACCGTTACCAAAAAAGTGTTCAGGAAACTGTCAAAATTTGAGTCAGAAAAAACGTCAGCAACGAGAATCAAAAAGTAGCTGTCCGAATCCAGGGGAAAAGAAACCGCCTCAGGATATTCGGCAAGAAATGAAAAAAGAACGCGATGCCGGTACTGGTCAACGCGGCGAGGGCGGGTCATGACACAAGTGATGGGAATAACCATGCGTCAGTTAATTAATTCACGGTCTCTGTTGCGCTATCACCTGATCGTGCCGTCACTGTTGTTGCTGGCAGCGTTGGTGCAGGCAGAGGAAGCGAAGTCCGTCACAACTAAAGGCGGTGAGCCCGTTGCGGAAGCCGCTGAACCAGAGGAACCGCTGGTTAATAAATTGTTGGAACGCGAGTACCAACGCCTGCCGCCATTGGCTTTGCAAGCCATGGCAGACGTATTGGCAGGGACGGTGAAAGATGATGTGGCGCAACGATTCGCCACGGATTTACAAGCCGGTGCGTGGAAATCGGTGCAGGCTACATTGAAAAAACTCTCGCCCGAAGATGCGGCTAAAGTTTACGATCATGTTTTGCGACAATTGGTGGAAAATAATGGTAAGTTATTGCCTGGGGAGGTTATTGAGCTGGCGGAAATTGCGCCTGGGGAACTCAATGACATGCGCCTGACGCTGTTGGGCACGATTCTTAAAAATAGTATCGATTTGGTCAGCACGACCGGCAGTTTAGTGGCGCGTTTGGAAACCGGCACGGCACAATTTGGTGGACGTGACCCAGTGAATCGTGGTCGCGCAGCGGCATTATTGTTAGCGGCAAACCGAGTCATCGATGCTGGCGCATTTCTGCCGCCACTCGATGTGGCAATGGCAGCGAATGATTATCTCACCCTGGACTTGCATGCCCGTTTTCTTGCGGCCAATGGGCGCGAGCGAAAATTACCAGGCGAAATTAATAAAGCATGGGAATTAAGCTTGGCGATTCTGCAAGGTACGGATTCACAACCGGCGCAGGTTCATGCACGCACACGCGCTGCCGCACGTTGTTTATCGTTGCTCAACGACCTCCCACCAGCAACGGGAGACGCTTGGTTGCGCGGCATTTTTACCGCCAACCAAGCGATAGGCCAAGCTGTCTTTGCTGCGGTTGCTGATCAGACAGCCAAAAGCATGGCGGCACAATCTAAAGACGAGCGGCGTAATGCGTTAAAAGCGCAACATCGAGTGGTGAGCGCGCTATTGGAAATCGACGCCGTGCAAATTAAACGTTGGCGTACCACGCTGGATTTATTAACGCTGGGATGGCTCAGCGAAGCTTCGTTAGTGTATTTGGATGATAGTGATGACGTTGACTCGGAAAGTGAGATGGAACGGTATATTCGAGCACAGATGAAGCCGTATTCATTGCGGCCCAATCAAATGCAAACCTATCGGCAACATTTCCGCCGTCAGTTTCTGGAAAACCGTCGAAACGGTCGAAATAGCAATAATAGAAACAACAATGGAGATGTTCAGCCATTGCCGATGGCTGATTTGTTAGCCAACGCACCGACACCAGCATGGCTTGCTTTACTAGATAGCTCGCTGGCTCAACGCTTACGTAGTTTAGAGGGGGAGTTCGTCTGTCGCAGCGATGATCGCGAACGGGCTTTGGCACTTATTAAAGATTTGGCCACCGATGAACCTCAACGTGCGGCACGTTTAGCGCGCAGTTTGGTGCGCAGCTTTACGCGCTCGTTACAGCCAAAAGAGGACGAAAATGATGAAAATGGTAACCGCAATGCTTCGCAAACCGGCACTGGCATCCCGTTAACGCGCGCGCGGCAAACGCGGAATCTGGCACAGTTGGCGACATTATTAGCACGGATCAAAGAATTGTCGGTGTCACCAGTACCACCAGTTAATGTTATTAATGCTTTTGTCGCCTGTCACAGTCCAGCTGAAGTATTCCGTGCAGAAGACATGACTTCGGTGTTGGGTGATCCGAAAATATTGCCGAGTGATATGTTGGTTAATTTAGTATCGGCAATGCGTGGTCGATTGGCTGGCGCATGGCGTAAACCCACCGTTCAACAGCAGGCGAAAACCCAACGCAGTGATGCTGAAATTGTTGCTGAGGTGAAGCGTGGATATGAGGTGGCAAAAACGATTTGCGCGCAAGCAATAGAAAAAAATCCGAATGCGTGGAAATTAATTCAGATACAAGCCGCGTTAGATTTTGACTATGGTGAGTTTATTTATGGGCAACAGGCACCGTTAGCTGCCTATACCGCCTTACGAGATGCTGCTTTTGTTGGTTACGCCAAGGCCGCACGTACGTATGTTTCAGTCTTATCTGGCGAACAGAAGCCGGATGTTACGGTGTATTCCCAGTGGTTCGCAGCAGCATTAGGCGCGAGTGATTTAGCTTATTTGTCGCGTCAGCAAGAAGCCGACGGTGATCAAGTGGCAGCCGTGCGCGACGCCATCACGGGATTGCCAGGTCCGTTGGCGGGAACACACCGTGAATTATTTGCTCGCCAGGTGGTTCAAAGTCTGAGTGATATTAATGCGGAATTGAAACCCCGTTACCTGCGCCACGCCTTGCGTATTATTGGCGACAGCCCGCTGGGGGCGGAGGTCAAGAGAATCGTGGGTGACTACGATGATTTGCTTGGTGAAATGCAATTGGATTTGTCGGTCGACGGAGCAACTGCCGTTGGCCATCAGACGCCATTCGGAGCGAAATTCTCACTGCGCCACACGACCGCGTTGGGCCGTGAAAGCGGTGGTTTTTCTAAATATTTGCAGAATCAAGTGCCGGGCTCAAACGGCCAGCTGGTTAATTATCGCAACGATGTTGAAAAGCATATGCGCGAGATATTGAGCGAGCATTTTACCATTGATTCAATTACGTTCCATGCGGCGGATGTGGCGAGTCACGGATATGGTCGAAACGGGTGGCGTGAAATGCCCTTAGCATATTTAGTCTTGCGCGCCAAAGATCCATCCATCGATCGTCTGCCCAGTCTTCATCTCGATCTCGATTTTATTGACGGCCATGGCGCGGTTATTTTACCCGTTGCGTCGGGCGTGACGTTGATTGATGCACGCACTACATCATCACCACGCAGCGCCGAAGTCACGGGCGTTGATATGACGCTGGATGACCGTGAATTATCCGCTGGCACGTTGCGACTAGAAATACGCGCATTGGGCAAAGGACTACTTGGCGAATTACCGACGGTACTCAATCCAGCAGTGGCGGGATTTACCGTGGTCACGATTGATGATCGTGGTCCAGCGGTGTCGTCCATGGAGGTTGATGGTGCCACCGTGCAACCGTTGTGCGAACGTCTGTGGCAAGTGCAGTACGCGCCAAGTTCGGGAACAATCCCGACTAGTTTTACCTTTCCGGCGGTGACCATTATTGGCGTAACGGCAAAACTCCAACGTTACCACGACGCGGACTTACTCGACGCGACCGCCATGGAAACCCTCACGCCAAGCCAACCCTGGATGGTCGTTTTACGTCCGTGGATAATTACATTTGGATTAGGATTGTTAGTCGCACTTGCCGCCTGGTTCGCGCGTCGACATCGATTAGCCCAACCAATGACCGGCCCGCGCCACGCCCTGCCTGAACGTCTAACGCCATTCACCGTGTTGGCCGTACTTCGCGCAATTCACGCCGATGTCGCAATACCTATGGATGCTGCCGTTCGTATACGATTAGCAGTAATCATTGCCGACTTGGAACAACGCTCATTCGGTCGCAACGGTCAAGTGCCAAATGAAATAGAACTGGGCGCGTTGGCGCGGGAGTGGGTTAAATAATCCGACTTGTGCAAACCCGCCGATAGGTCAAGGGGACAAGCGGATATTGCTACGGCACACCAGGCAGGAGATTTTGCGCAGCAAGTTTTTTATCTAATTGATCAAGTTGATAATCATTGCTCCAAGGAAAAGTCACTGGTGCTTTAATGGCGCTGTAGGCATTTTTTGCGCATCCATTACGCAATTCGGCGATGACTTGCCGTATTCGTGGCAGCGATTCCTGGTCGTTTAGTAAAATCAATTCTTCAATGGCCTGGATGGTTCCTAAATGGTAGGGGGTGATTAAGCATTTACGCCAAGTAGTGATTAATAAGGCGCGATCGGCTGGTGATAATGTATTGAGCGATTCAGCGTTGTAATTGAGTATTGGCAGACCGATTCGGCTGACGAGCTCACTGATAATGCGCCCATCGGTTTCTGACGGATTATTCAGCTGTAAGCGACAGCGGTCTTGATCCCAACCCCAGGGAAGGGGACAGGCCCAAGAAATTCCAAGGCGCTCTTGCGTGGATAGCGATTGAAATAATGAATATCTGCTCGAATCGGGGTAGCGGTATCACCGGCGATTTTATTAAGCGCGGTGAGTGCATCTTTGATGTGCGGATCATGTTCCGCCTGAGCGCAGAGGGTAATAAATTCTGGACGCACGTACCAACCATAGTTGGCAATGGGTTTTCCTAAAAGCGCTAATGCACTGGTTACCACGACGTCTGGTTCGGAATGCGCCAACAGCGCATGTAATTCTTTTTGTTGTCGTGCGGGATAATGATGAAGTAATTCGTTGATGCTGGTCATGACTAAATGAGGATGAACGCTTGCTAAGTCTGTGAGCAGCAACGTGCGGTAACCGTCTGGATCCTGTAAACGAAATTGTTTACGCAGCCAACGATCCTGGTCGGTTTCCTTGATCGTCTGCAGAGAGCTGTTGTGAAGATCCGTCGTTGCAGCCGTGCTGTCCCAATGTTGACGTAGTTTAATGCGTCGGTTGGCGTGGTTTATCGCGGTGCGCAGAACGTCCTCATAATAGGTTTTAGAAATATTCTGATTAGCTTCAGAAGGAGCGGGTGGGCGCAGGGTAGCCAGGATATCCTGTAGCATCGTTACATCATTGTCGTCACCAAAATCGCCAAGCATTTCGCAGGCATTATCAATTAACAATTGTGAACGTTTCGTGATTTCAGCCGTTCTATCCCCGTGGGTACTGGGCAGAATGTTTTTCCAAAAGGCGTGCCAGCGGCCCGTTGAATTTTCTGGTGTGTCCGCAATCCAAACGGTTTTGGGAAAGCGATTCCAAATGAGTTTAGAAATCGCTTCCATGCGTAATTCAGCTAATACGCGAATGTTATTTAAAAAATAACCGCCACCTCGTAAAACTGGCAAGGAGGTCCAATGGTTATCCTGATTCACTTGCCAAGTGAGTAGATGATAAGCGGCATGCGAAGAGGTACCAGCTTGTCGAGACGAGAAATCACTAAGGTCCTCCGGATTAGGTGAATTTATTTCTATGGTTTCGACCGAATTGAGATGTTGTAGAGATTGCCAGAGGTGTAAAAATTCTGTCGCCGTCATCGGCACGTTGGCATAAGATCGGGCATTGGCTTTGGCGTGATAAAACCATTGGCGATCCACCGTCGCCACCTGGACGGAGGCCATGCCGTTTCTCCACTGTAGTAAAAGTAAATCGTGATTGAGGTACCCACGCAGGACTAAAACGTCGAGCGAGTTTGGTATCTCTTCATTAATCGGATTCCAGATTAAGCGCATGCGTTTGCGATGTTCGTCATCGCGTTCCGCTTCGAAGGCTTCCTGAGCGACTTGGAGCGGCGTGTGTTCAATAGCCGTCAACGACAAGCTAAAGCCAATGAAGATGAAGAGTAGGGGCGTGATCAGCATTAAATTTATTATGGGGTGAACGGAGGTTGGCCGATAATGTTCGGTGCCAATTTCGTTTGGCGGTATGAGACGGAGGCATTAAATCAAACGTTTAAATCGGAATATGGGAGGCTAATAAATTTGTTGTTGTAGGTAGTTGTAGGTAGTCGTTGTGTTCATTCGACCAGGGACATGTGTTCTTTGGAATTTCTCAATAATTAAATACTTTGCTGAACAGTTGGTTTTACTTCGTGCGCATGCCGTCTCTTGTGATCAAATTTATTCGCGTTAAGTACCTGCGCGTCTCATCCATCCTCCTCAATAAAAAGGACACGTATGCGTTTAATTCTCCTCTTGGCTCTGACGATCATGGCGACCGTTACGGCGGCTGATCTTCCAACTCACGACAGTGTTCGCGCTGCGTTGAAAACAATTGTTGCTGAAGGCAATGGTGGTTTTGGGTTGAACATGTGGGCAACCGTCGTTGATCGTGATGGTCAAGTGGTATTGGTTTGTCACAGTGGTGAAAATCGTGGCGATCAATGGCCCGGCAGTCGAGTTATATCGGCGCAAAAAGCGAACACGGCCAATGCTTTTAGCTTGCCTGGATTAGCATTAAGTACGGCGAATTTATTTACTGCCACGCAACCAGGCGGAAGTTTATATGGTTTACAGCACAGTAACCCAGTCGACACCGCGATCGCTTATGGTGGCAAGTCTAGTGATATTGGTAGCACCAAAGATCCGATGATCGGTAAAAAAATTGGCGGGGTCAATATTTTCGGCGGCGGCTTGGCGTTATATGGTGCTGACGGTGTTTTAATCGGAGCCATCGGCGTCAGTGGTGATTCATCCGTTGCCGATCATATCATTTGTTGGAAATTACGAACCGCGTTAAAATTAAATTTCGTCCCAGGCGGAATTAGCCCAACGGGTGACGACAATATGGTGTTAGATATTGTGAATGGCGTCAGTGCTGGTGGTTGGGGTCACGCGCTCACCACACCTGCGGCCAAAGTCATTGTTGATGGGCTGCCCAAGAGTCACCCCATTAGTAAAGTTGCAGGTAAGTAAAACGTAAGCTAAACGCCAGAACCCGTTGCTTTGAACACCGTCCGTCATATCGGACGGTGTTTTTTTTGTGACTTGTTAGAACCGATCACCTATTTGGATCAAAAATAAGGTAGTTAGTTTACCAAATTTTAAACAAAGTTGTAATGCCGGTTGTTTATTTCA
>SXGR01026001.1_pt1 | contig 12450 bp, 10 predicted proteins | sample 3174711 | NCBI WGS metagenome assembly SXGR01 (sample SAMN11356860, study PRJNA531348) | freshwater metagenome | isolation source: freshwater sample F1-60 | place: China: Fuxian Lake, Yuxi | collected 2017-12-25
GAGGAGACTTGCCGTTATCTCAAGATCACCTCGCGCACGCTCTACCGCTATCTACGGAGTCGCCAGATTCCCGCCTTCAAGCTTGGGAAAGAATGGCGCTTCGTACGTTCGGATCTGGAACAGTGGATTCGCGATCGCACCAAAGCCCAGCTGGCGTCGTAACGAACAGGACCCATTGATGTTTGCCGGTGAGTACCTCTGCAAAGTGGATGAGAAGGGACGATTTATCGTCCCCTCGCCGATCCGTGAGCAGGTCGAGTCGGATGGACTGGCCGTCGTCTTCCTCAAGGGCCCGGAAGAATCGACCCTCATCTACTCGATGAAGGAATGGGAGAAGGTCCTCGAACGGACGAAAGCCACGCTCGATGAAGACCAGAGTCGACTATTCATGCACCACATCGTGTCGGAAGCCGGCACATCCGAGCTCGACAAGGCCGGACGCATCCTGATTCCCAGCCGCCTCAGAAAACTCATCCCCCTGGATGAAGACCAGGAAATCATTCTCGTCGGCCTCTACCATCGCATGGAAATCTGGAACCCAAGCGAATGGCGTCGCTACCTCGCCAGATCTGAAGAGCGATACGAGCAGAACATGTCCAAAATCCTCAATCTCCTCTAAGCTAGCGCCCATGCCAACTTTCCGGCGCCAGACCCGGCTTCTCTCCTCTCCCCGCGCCGTACGCGTGACCTCCTACCGAAATCCGGACAAAAAAGTAGCAACACCGCGAACCGCCGCGAAAACCGCCCCCCGTTCCCTCATGCCAGCAGCTCCGTCCGCACAACCACTGGCCGGGAATCATGCGATAGCTCTGACCCTCCCGGTGCCCCCCAGCGTGAACCATCAATATGCCACGGTGAACGGACGGAGATTGCTCTCTGCTGCCGGTCGCGCCTATAAGGCCCAGGTGGGACAAGTTGTCTGGCTGAAATTGGCGCAATCCCCTCACCGGGCTGCCCTGCTGGCAGGGCTCCAATCCGAGTGGCTGGCCCTCTCTATCCGATTCTATTTTACGTCGGGCCTGCGGCGGGACGTGGATGGCGGGCTCAAGATCGCGCAGGACGCCCTCTGCGATGGGCTCGGTCTCAACGACAACCGTATCGTCGAAACCCACCTCTACAAACACATCGACAAGGACAACCCCCGCATCGAAGTGCATTTGGCCCCGGCATCCGCCTCCTAGCAGACCGCACGGCTACTGCCAAAACATCCTCGTTTATTCGTACCGGAGCGCTTCGATAGGATTCAGCCTGGCGGCCTTGTTGGCAGGATACAGACCGAAAAACAGCCCGACCACGAGCGAAAAGAAGAACGCGACCACGATCACATCTCCGGAGATAATAGTCGGCCAGCCGGCGATGACCGTCGTCAACTTGGCTCCCGCGATCCCCACCGCAATCCCCAAGACTCCTCCCACCAGACTCAAGGTCATGGCCTCGATCAGGAACTGCATCATGATGTGGTGGCGCTTGGCTCCCACTGCCATCCGGACGCCGATCTCTCTCGTCCGTTCCGTCACGGACACGAGCAAAATATTCATGATGCCGATCCCCCCGACCAAGAGGGACACGGAGGCGATGGCAAACAACATCATCGTCAGGGTTTCACTGGTGCCCTCTTGCACCTTCCCGATATCGACCTGGGTCCGGATCGTGAAGTCGTCGTTCTGCTCGGTCTGGAGCCGGTGCCGCGCCCGCAGCACCTCCCGAATCTGCTCGACCGCCTGAGGCAAATCCTCAACCTGATCGGTCGAGCCGAACATGGCCCCGACAGACCCGATAAACGACGTCCCGAACACCTTCCGTTCCGCCGTGCTAAAGGGAATGAAGATCACATCGTCCTGGTCGGAACCCTGGGAGGACTGGCCTTTCGGCGCAAGGACCCCGATGACACGGAACGGCACATTCTTGATGCGAATCACCGCCCCCACCGGCTCTTCGCCCGGTTCGAAGAGGTTCTCCACGATCGTCTGGCCGATGAGCGCAACGCGGGCCGCGCTATCCAAGTCCGTCTGGGTAAAGGGGCCGCCGCTCGTAAAAGACCAGTCGCGAATGGTGAGGTAGCTTGGGGAAATGCCGTTAATCGGTCCGTTCCAGTTTTTGTTCCCATAGACGATTTGCATGACATCGCGCCGGGACCAGCCTGTGTCGGTCAGCAAGGGGATGCGTTTTCGCATCTCCAAGGCGTCGGACACGGTGAGCGTCACGGCGCTCCCCTGGCTGCCCCGAACCCCGCTCGCAGAGGTCACTCCGGGAAAGATAATAATGACGTTCGTGCCCATCGTCGCGATCTGCGCCTGCACGGCCCGCTTGGCCCCCTCGCCGATGCTCACCATCGCAATGACCGCCGCCACGCCGATGACGATCCCCAGCATCGTGAGACCGGCGCGCAACCGGTTCCGTCCGAGGATCCGCAGGGCCGTCATGATCGTGAGCCAGACGAACGCCGCCATCTAAAGCTGAACCTCAACTTGGCTGGATGGTGGATGAGCCTTGGTCCGGCGGTCGCTGAGGATCTGCCCGTCCTGAATCACGATCTCGCGCGCCGCATAGGCTGCGACATCCACCTCATGCGTCACCAGGATGACCGTAATCCCTTCATCACGGTTGAGCGCTTCCAGGATGCCCATAATTTCCCGGCTCGACTGACTGTCGAGGTTGCCGGACGGCTCGTCGGCCAGGAGCAGCGACGGCGACGTGACCAGCGCCCGCGCGATCGCGACACGCTGCTGCTGCCCGCCGGACAGTTGCGTCGGGTAATGGTCTTCCCTGCCGTGCAACCCCACGCGCCCCAACGCCGCCGCGGCCTGCGTCCGTTGGTCCTTGAGCGAGAGGCCTCGATAGAACAATGGCAATTGAGCGTTTTCGAGCGCGCTGGTGCGGGGGATCAAATTGAAACTTTGAAAGACGAACCCGATCTGCTGATTGCGGATCCCGGCCAATTCGTCGGGCCGCAGCCCTCCAACCTCGACCCCGTTCAACCGGTAGCATCCTTTTGTGGGTTGATCGAGGCAACCCAGAATATTCATGAGGGTGGATTTGCCGGAACCAGAGGAGCCCATGATCGCGACGAACTCGCCCTGCTCGATCGTCAGACTCAGCCCGCGCAGAGCCTGCACCTCCACGTCGCCGACGCGATAGACCTTCCAGACATCTTCGCATTCGATCAGCGAGCTCATCGGCCTATCTCGTGAAACGTGAGAGGTAAAACGTGAAATGCGTCACGGGTGGCTATAGACCCCGGTTGCGCGAAGAGCCCTTCTGGCCGCCGCTCCCGAATCCCGGAGGCAGATCCTTTCCGCCCCGCTCGCCTTTAGGTCGCTCGATTCCCACAATCACCGGCGTCCCCTCGGACAATTCCTCCGACACAATTTCCGTGGCCACCCCGTCAGAAATGCCTGTTTGAACCTGAATCGGTTCCGGCTCTCCTGCCGGTCCCTGCTTCCAGACAGTGCGCTTGATCGCCGTGGCTCCTCTGCTGGCTCCAGCCTGAGGCTCCGGACTCTTCGCCTTGGCCGGTTTACCGCCTGCCGCCGCGCGATCGGCCGACCCGGCGGTCGGAGGCGTAAATCGCAGGGCGGCATTCGGCACCTTGAGCACGGCGTCTCGTTGCGCCACCACGATAGAAACGTTTGCCGTCATGCCGGGCTTCAGCCGGATATCCTGATTATCGACGTTGACCACAACATTATAGGTCACCACATTTTGCACATTGATCGGGGCAAGACGGACCTGACGGATCGTGCCGGAAAATTGATGGCCGGGGTAAGCATCGACGGTAAAGGTCGCCTCTTTCCCTTCAGTGATCCCGCCGATATCGGACTCGCTGACGTTCGTATCGACCTGCATCTTCGTCAAATCGAGCGCGATCAGGAAAAGGTTCGGGGTGGCGAAACTGGCCGCAATCGTCTGCCCCACCTCCACGGTGCGCGCCACGACGATCCCGTTCACCGGCGACCGAATGACGGTATATTTCAAGTCCAGCTCTGCGGCATTCAACGCCGCCTCTGCCTGTTTCACCTGCGCCATCGCCACATTGACTTGGGCCTCGGCCGATTGGGAATTCGTCGTCGCCACATCGACGTCGTTCTGCGATACGTACTGCTGCGCCACCAGCGACTTCACCCGATCCAACTCGCGCTTGCGTTGCGCCAGATCGGTTTTGGCCCGCGAGACATTCGCTTTCGACATTTCAAGATTGCTGGCGGCTTGATCGCGGCGGGCTTTGAATGGTTCCGGGTCGATCAGGGCCACGATGTCGCCGGCCTTGACCACCGAGTTGAAGTCGGCATGGAGGCTCTTGATCATGCCGGACACTTGGGTCCCGACCTGAACCGACACGACCGGATTGATCGTGCCCGTCGCCGTCACAAGCGACACGACAGAGCCCCGCTCCACCATGGCGCTCCGATAACGGACCGGAGCTTTCTTTTCCCCATTAAAAAAAACATAGCCGCCGATGGCGGCTCCGACGACCAGCACCCCGACGACCACAATGGCACGACGCATCAATTCGTTCTCCCGTTCCCTCGTCTACGTGAAGGACATTGTATCAACAGGGCCGAAAGGAATCACCTGGCCGCACGGCCTCTCAACAGCCCCAACGACAAACAGGCCGTCCACCACACGATGGACGGCCTGTCAAACTGCGCATCATGCCTTCGGTTACGGACCGACGCTGATCCGATCTTTGATCATGTCGAAAATATCTTTAGTCACCACGTTCTTCGCCACCAACTCACCCTTCACCCGGTAGGGACGGTTGGCCACGATACGATCGGCCACATCCTTAGGGAGACCGAGCACCAATACGATGTCCCCGACAGAGGCCTTATTGATGTTCATGGAAGACGACAGGGTCTGAGGCGCGCTCGGCACAGGGGAGGTGGGGGCCGCAACCGATGGAGCGCTCGGAGCCGGAACGGTCGGCTCGAGTGTTCCGGCCGCGGAGCGGGACTGGTCCTTGAGCTCTTTCTGGTAGCGGGCAACCAGGGACTTGAGGGTTTGGTTGTGCCGCTTCACATCCTCATATTCCTGCTGCACCGCCCGATTCTGCAGGGCAAATTGCCTGATGCGATCCTCGAGTTCTTTGATCCGGCTCTCAGCGCTGCCGCGCTCCTTGTCGCGCCCATGCTGGATACGCTCCAGCTCGTCGTGGGCAACTTGAGCCTCATTCCCGAACTTCGAATTGAGATCCTTGAGCGTCTTGACTTGTTGTTCCAGCGAGTTCTTCTGCGCGCGAAGTTTCTCCAACTCGGCCCGGGCCGAGTCGACATCGACCACCGCTTCATCATATTTCCTTTGAGAAACACACCCGACCATCGATACTGCGCCGATCAGCAGGACCGCCGCCAGCCATCCTGATTTCATGCAAACCTCCCATCCACTAAACGTGGCACCTGCAAGAGACACCGGCTATCGCCCTCATCTAACAAGCCTGTCGAGAAAAGAGGATCGCCCAGCACCTATACGTATGGTGTTGATGTATGCCAAGCCCCTCACTTTGTCAACAGATTTGCCAGTCGCCAGACCCAGCAGATCGGCTGAGCCGGCCGCAACCATTCCACTGCCTGCTTGACGGACCGTCACCACTTTGTGAATATGCGCCAGATACGCAATGCGCGCCGTCACCTGTCGCAGAAAGAGATCGCATGAACGAATGGGGCCCCGGTCTCGCCACGATCCTCGGTATCGTGGAGGGGCTGACAGAGTTTCTCCCTGTCTCGTCGACCGGCCACTTGATTCTCGTCGGGCATGCGTTGGGATTCGAGGGGGACCTCGCGGCCAGCGCGGAAATTTCAATCCAGCTTGGCGCCATCCTGGCCGTCATCGCCTATGAACGGCAGAAGCTGGCCTTCATAATCGGACAAGCCTGGCATGAACGGCAGGAGGCTTCGGCCATGATCCAGGCCCGCGGCGCCGCCCCCTGGACGGCAACCCTGCAAGCATCCTGGGCGGCCCACCGGAATCTCTGGTTCCTCCTCGGCCTGTGGCTCGCCTTTCTCCCGGCAGCGGCGATCGGATTCCTTACCCATGGCTGGATCAAGAGCCATCTCTTTACGCCACAAACCGTCGCCCTCTCCTCCATCGCCGGAGGTCTGATCATTCTTGCGGTCGAGGCCCGCCGTACCCAGCCAAAGGTCCAGCAACTCGAACAAGTGAACCTACGATCGGCGCTCTGGATCGGCCTGGCCCAATGCGCCTCCTTGCTGCCGGGCATGTCCCGATCCGGCTCCACAATCATCGGAGGGCTCTTGGTCGGACTGGACAGGAAAGTCGCGACGGAATACTCCTTCTTTCTCGCCCTCCCGACCCTCATCGCCGCGACCTGCTATCAAATGTGGAAATCGCGGGACCTCTTCCGGCAGGAGGACTATCTGGCCCTCGGAGTCGGGATGTTGGTGTCGTTCGCCGTCGCCTGGATCGTCATCGCGGCCTTCCTCACCTTCGTAAAGCGCCATACCCTCCGCCCCTTCGCCTACTACCGAATCCTCATGGGCATCGTTGTCTTCTATATTTTTGGGGGTTAACTGGCTGCTGAAAAAGCCCGCCAGCGATTCGTGAAACGTAAAAGGTGAAAGGTTTTATCGGAAGGTCTCCGACATTCCTTCGTTTCACCTTTCACGTTTTACTTCTTACGGCCCTTTATGAGGAAACGGGAGGGAACTCTTGAGGTAAAAGCGACTCGTCTTTCTTTTCAAAGGCGAAGTGGATAATCAAAAACACCACTCCCACGCTGATTGCTGAATCTGCGACATTGAAGGCAGGCCAATGGTAGGAGTTCACATAGACATCCAGGAAGTCGATTACCTCCCCATACCGTAACCGATCGATCAGATTCCCGATCGCCCCTCCCAGAACCCCGGCAATACTAAGCTGTCCCACCCAATCCTTTTCCGGCAATCGGAAGAGGATCGTCCCCAGCAGGCCCAGAGCGATCAGCGACGTCACCCCGAAGAACACCATCCGAAAGGCATTGCTGCTGCCGGCCAGCAGGCCGAAAGCCGCGCCGGGGTTTCGAATGTAGGTCAGGCTGAAGAAATCCTGAACGATCGGAATGGATTCATGCAGCCTCATGGACTGCATGATGGACAGTTTCGTCACCTGATCGATCACGATGATCGTGCCGGCAAGCAAAGCCAGAAGCCCATAGCGGCCAGACCGTCGCATCACTGCACCGCCTCGATGCACCGCTCGCACAGCAGAGGATGGCTGGCATCCTTCCCCACCGCCTCTCGATAGTTCCAGCAACGTTCGCATTTCCCAAACGAGGACTTCGTCGCCACAATCGCCAGCGGACCTTTCGCCTCGCCACTGGCGATCAATTTCACCTGCGAGACGATGAAGAGCGTGGTTAAATCCTTGTGGTAGGACTGGAGAAACTCATAGCTGTCGGCATCGGCCAGAAGTTCCACTGCTGCCTCCAGCGAAGATCCGATCACTTTGTCACGCCGGCTTCCCTCCAGCACGCCCTGCACCTGTGTCCGATAGCCCAAGAGCTTCTCCCACCGTTGCGCCAGCTCAGCATCCTGCCATTGAGGCTGGACCTCCGGGAATGTGCTCAGATGGACGCTGCTCACCCCCTGCTTCCCTCCCGGCTGCGTCGCCAGGGCCCGCCAGATCTCTTCTGCCGTAAAGCTCAAGACCGGGGCCATCAGCTTCGTCATGGCCACGAGAATCTCGAAGAGCACCGTCTGCGAGCCGCGCCGCAAGGGCGAATCGGCCCGGAAGGTATAGAGCCGATCCTTCAGAATGTCGAGGTAGACGGAGCTCAAATCCACCGAACAGAAATTATTCAGGGCATGGAAGATCGTGTGAAACTCGAAGTCGTCATAGGATTTCCTGACCCGCGGAATCAGCTCGCTCAGCCGATGCAGGGCCAAGCGATCCAGCTCCGGCAACTGCTCATAGGGGATGCGATCCTTCTCCGGATCGAAATCGTACAGATTGCTCAATAAGAATCGGCTGGTATTCCGGATCTTCCGGTAGGCCTCGACCATATGGGTCAGGATTTCCGGGGAAATTCTGAGGTCGTCGCGATAATCCTGGGCCGAGACCCACAGGCGCAGAATTTCCGCGCCAGACTGCTTGATCACATCCTGCGGCGCGACGACGTTCCCCGCCGACTTGGACATCTTCTTGCCCTGCCCATCGAGCACAAACCCGTGGGTCAACACCGCCTTGTAGGGCGCGCGGCGATCGGTCACTACTCCGGCCAGCAACGCGCTATGGAACCAGCCCCGATGCTGATCAGACCCTTCGAGGTAGAGATCGGCCGGCCACCACTTACGCGGCTTCAGCACCGCCGCATAACTGACCCCCGACTCGAACCAGACGTCGAGAATGTCCCGTTCCTTTTCAAAATCAGTCCCGCCGCATTTCGGGCAGGCCGTGCCCTTGGGCAAGAGATCGGCAGCCGATTGCTCGAACCAAACGTCGGCCCCTTTGGTCTCCATCAAGGTCGCCAGGTGCTCGATCACGGTCGAATCTGCCAGCACAGACCGGCAGCCGGTACAGGTAAAGCCGGGAATCGGCACGCCCCAGACCCGTTGCCGCGACAAACACCAATCGGGGCGGTTCTGGATCATCCCGTTGATCCGATCCCGGCCGTAAGAGGGAATCCAGCGAACCCGTTCGATCTCCGCCAGCGTTTCTTGCCTGAGATCGTTCGTCTCCATCGACACGAACCATTGTTCGGTGGCGCGGAAGATGACGGGATTCTTGCAACGCCAACAATGGGGATAGGAGTGGTTTAGCGAGCCATGGCCCAGCAACCGTCCATTGGCCTGGAGGAACTCCACGATCTTGGGATTGGCCTTCAACACATGCTGGCCGGCAAATTCCTTCACGATCTCGGTAAAGCGTCCGCCGTTGTCCACCGGCGCCAGGATCTCCAGCTTTTCTCCCGCCGACGCCTTGGCATTGTGTTCCAACACGAGGATGTAGTCTTCCATACCGTGTCCCGGCGCAATATGAACGCAGCCGGTTCCCTGCTCGAGCGTGACGAAGTCGCCAAGCAGGATCGGCGAGAGGCCGGTGCTCATGGGCCGTTGCGTCTCGATCCCTTCAAATCCTTCTTTCCCCTTCTTCACCCCGAATACTTTCGCCCCTTCGAGCTTACAGGCCTTCGCCATGCTCTCAACCAGCTTCTCCGCCACGATCAGCACCTCGTCGCCGACTTGGACGAAGGCATAGTCGATATCGGCATGGAGACAGACGGCTTGATTGGCCGGAAGGGTCCAGGGAGTGGTCGTCCAGATCACGACGGAGACCAGCTTGACGCCGCCGGGGAACGAAATGCCGGGGAAGGTCTTGCTCAACACCGTGGGCGACGTGACCAGCGGAAACTTCACATAGACCGAGGGAGAGGTATGGTCTTCATATTCGACTTCCGCCTCGGCCAAGGCTGTCTGGTCCGCCGTGCACCAGAGGACCGGCTTCAGTCCCTTATAGACGCCTCCCCGCTCCACGAACTTTCCGAACTCGCGAATGATCGTAGCCTCGTAGCTGGGATTCATCGTGAGATAAGGCCGCTGCCAATCCCCCAAAATGCCGAGCCGCTGAAACTCTTCCCGCTGAATCGTATAGAACTTCTCCGCATATTCCCGGCAGAGCTTGCGGATAGCCGGAGTATCGAGCGTCTTTTTCTTGTCGCCGAGCTCTTTAAGCACCTGATGCTCGATCGGCAGACCATGGCAATCCCAGCCCGGCACATACGGCACTTGATATCCGGCCATCGTCTTGGATTTGATGATGATATCCTTAAGGATCTTGTTCAGCGCATGGCCGATATGGATACGGCCATTGGCATAGGGAGGCCCATCGTGCAAGACATACAGAGGCCGGCCCTTCCCCGCTTCCTGGATCTGTTCGTAGAGCCGTTCCTGCTCCCACGAAGCCAGGAGCTCAGGCTCCCGCTGCGGCAGGTTCGCCTTCATAGGGAAATCGGTCTTGGGGAGATTGAGCGTTGCCTTGTAATCCATAGCCTATCTGGTCTCTCTGGAGAATCTGCGCACGTGATGGGAATCAGAGGTAGGAATATACCGGAATGGCAGCCAGGGTACCAGCCCATAGCCTTGATGCGGGATCGTCAAAAGCGTCTTCCAGCAAGGCCGCAGCGAGCGAAGGGCCGAGGCGTACCCGGAGGGTACGTTGAGGGTCTGAGCGATGCGAGAACGACGCCCGGTGAAAGGTGCATCTTGGCGCACCGGGGCTGGGTGGGTGGAATCAGGCGTTTTCCACGATCCCGCTAACTGACCGCCATCATGCGATCCAGCGCAATCTTCGCCCAGCGTTTCTCATCGTCTGGGACGATAATATGGTTCACGACGTGGCCTTCGACAAGACTTTCCAGCGCCCAGCAAAGATGAGCCCCATCGATCCGGAACATCGTCGCACATTGGCAGACCGTGGAGGAGAGGAAGAAAATCTTCTTGTCGGTGAGGTCCCGCTTCAATCGATTGACCAGGTTCAGTTCCGTTCCCACAGCCCAGACGGACCCAGCCGGCGCCGCTGTCACGGTCTTGATAATGAACTCGGTTGATCCTGAGAGGTCTGCCCTATTGACGACATTTTCATGGCATTCGGGATGGACGATGACCTTCCCCTCCGGATACTGTTTGCAGAAATTGTCGATGTGCACGGGCTGGAACATCTGGTGCACACTGCAATGGCCTTTCCAGAGGATGAGTTTCGCGTGCTGGATCGCCTCACGGCTATTGCCCCCGTTAGGTTGAGAGGGGTCCCAAACGATCATCTTGTCGCGCGGCAATCCCATCTTGTTGGCCGTATTGCGGCCCAGGTGCTCGTCCGGAAAAAAAAGGATTTTCTCCCGCCTGGCCCAGCACCATTCCATGACCGCCTTCGCGTTGGAAGAAGTGCAGGTAATCCCGCCATGTTCGCCGCAAAAGGCTTTGAGCACCGCGGCAGAATTCACATAGACCGCCGGCATGACCGTTTCTTCCACGGGGAGAATCCGTCCCAGCTCCTCCCAGCATTGATCGACCTGTTCGATCGCCGCCATGTCCGCCATGGAACAGCCTGCCGCCATATCAGGGAGGATCACCGTCTGCTTGGAGCGACTCAGGATATCGGCGGTCTCGGCCATGAAGTGCACGCCGCAAAACACAATGTAAGGTCGCTCCGACCGTTCGGCCGCCAACTTCGACAAGAGAAGCGAATCCCCGCGGAAGTCCGCATGGGCGATCACTTCGTCCCGCTGATAGTTATGGCCCAGGATCATGACCCGGTCTCCCAGCACGCGTTTCGCCTCAACCGTCCGGCGGAAAAGCTCCTCCGCAGACAGTTGCTGATAATCCGTGATCGGTTTCGGAAGTGTCGAAATAATTTGCATAGCTTCCCTAGCAAAGTGACATACCGCACCATTCTACGTTAGGGTCCCCCGACAATCAATGAACCGGCCCTGCAAGGAAGTCCTACAGAGGGTCCACTCGGTTCGCCCTCGATAGGCCTAATACCCCGTTGACAACGGAGGAGGCCAGCGATACGATTCTTGCTCGAAGCTAGGGGAGCCACGTGGCTGAGAGTCCGCCCGAACGGACGACCCTCAGAACCTGACCTGGGTAATACCAGCGTAGGGAAGCGAGAACAACCACACACTGTTGGTCTCTCTGCCGCACCCCCTTCCATCGGTGCGGTTTTTTTTATTTCTGATTACTACGCACAGTTCACGTTTCGGAGAAAGGATCTCCTCATGAGCGACCAGACAATCGGCAACGGATCTGCCACTGGCAAGGGACAAAAATCTGCCGGATCGACCTTGACGACCACGCCCTTCCCCGCCTCGCGCAAAGTGTACGTGCAGGGCACCCAGGCCGGCGTGAAAGTTCCGATGAGAGAGATCAGCCTGACGCCGACGAAAGCGATGAACGGGGGCACGCCCACCCCTAATGAGCCGATCACGATCTACGACACCTCCGGCCCCTACACAGACCCGAACTTCACCATCGATGCAAAGGCTGGCTTGGCTCCCTATCGTAGAAGCTGGATACTCGGCAGAAACGATGTGGTCGAGCTCCCAGATGTCTCTTCGCTGTATGGCCGCCTGCGCGCGACCGATCCCAAGCTGGACGAGCTCCGGTTCCAACACATTCGCAAGCCGCTGCGGGCCAAACCGGGCATGAACGTGACCCAGATCCACTACGCCAGAAAAGGCATCGTCACACCGGAAATGGAGTTCATTGCGATCCGGGAAAACCAGTCCCGCGAAGTGGCGCGCGAGCTGGCCTCGCGGAACGGACATGGCGGCGGGGTCACGCAACACCAAGGCCAGTCCTGGGGCGCCAGCATCCCCTCCGTGATCACGCCGGAATTTGTCCGCGATGAAATCGCCCGTGGCGGCGCGATCCATTCAAAATGGTGCCTGGCCCATCATGAAGAAAACTTCGCCTACACCCATTTTGAAGAAATCTGCGAGATCATGAAGACCTACGA
>SXGR01111217.1_pt1 | contig 12446 bp, 10 predicted proteins | sample 3174711 | NCBI WGS metagenome assembly SXGR01 (sample SAMN11356860, study PRJNA531348) | freshwater metagenome | isolation source: freshwater sample F1-60 | place: China: Fuxian Lake, Yuxi | collected 2017-12-25
CAACTACGGCGTGGAGGACAATCCCGGCTTCGGCCTGGTGGTGCATCCGCCGATCGGCAAGCACCTGATTGCACTCGGCGAGGCGATGTTTGGCTACACCGGTCTGGGCTGGCGATTGAGCAGTGCGGTGTTCGGCGTGATCCTGGTGGCGCTGGTCGTTCGCATCGTCCGGCGGATCAGTCGTTCGACACTGATCGGCGCCATCGCGGGCCTGCTTGCGATCTGCGACGGGGTCAGCTTTGTCGCCGCCCGGACCGCACTGCTCGACAACTTCATGACGGTTTTCGTGGTGGCGGCGTTCGGCGCGCTGGTGGTCGACCGGGATCAGGTCCGCGAGCGAATGCATCGTGCGTATCTCGAGGACCGGATCGCTGACACCCCCTGGGGCCCACGGCTTGGCGTGCGGTGGTGGCGGTTCGGCGCCGGCGTGCTACTCGGGTTAGCCTGCGCGACAAAGTGGTCCGGGCTGTATTTCGTGGTGTTCTTCGGGCTGATGTCCCTGGCTTTCGACGTCGCAGCCCGCCGCGCCTATCGGGTAGCCCAGCCGTGGGCGGGCGTCCTGCGGCGCGACCTCGGCCCTGCCGCCTGGGTGTTCGGACTTGTTCCGCTGGCGGTGTACCTGCTGGCGTATGCGCCCTGGTTTGCCTCCGAGACGGCAGTCAATCGCCACGAGGTGGGTCAGTCCATCGGCCCACGGCAGTGGTTCCAGCCGCCGGATGCCATCAGATCGCTGTGGCATTACACCTACAAGGCTTATCACTTCCACTCCACCCTGACGAACGCCGAGGGCAATCACCACCCGTGGGAGTCCAAACCATGGACGTGGCCGATGTCGTTGCGGCCCGTGCTCTATGCCATCGATGATTCCGGCGTGCCCGGCTGCGGGACGGCATCGTGCGTCAAATCCGTGATGCTCGTGGGTACACCCGCACTGTGGTGGCTCGCCGTACCGGTACTGCTGTACGCCTGCTGGCGAGCCGTTGTTCGCCGCGACTGGCGCTATGCCGTTGTGCTGGTGGGATATTGCGCGGGTTGGCTGCCGTGGTTCGCGGCGATTGATCGTCAGATGTACTTCTTCTACGCGGTGACAATGGCACCGTTCCTCGTCATGCTGATCGCCCTGATTCTCGGCGACATACTTTTCGCACCGACCCGCGGCCCGGAACGCCGCAATGCGGAGCGGAGAACCCTCGGCGTAATGGTCGTCTGCTGCTATCTGGCGTTGGTGATCACCAACTTCGCCTGGCTGTTCCCCATCCTGACCGGCATCCCGATCTCGCAATCCACCTGGAATATGCAGATATGGTTGCCGAGTTGGCGCTAAGGCGCGAGATCGACCCAATGGTTGTCCGGCGTCGGGGCGTTCATCCACCGCCGTGATGTCGATCGCGGGCGTTTCACAACGGATCGCGGGCCGCCGGGCAGGACATGCAACGAGGTCCGCCCCGGCCGGTGCCCAGCTCGCCGGCGGCGATGGGCAGCACTTCGATTCCGGCGTCGGTAAGCCGGGCGTTGGTCTCGGTGTTGCGCTCGTAGGCGACCACCACACCCGGTGCCAGCGCCAGGGTGTTGTTGCCGTCATCGGACTGCTCGCGTTCGGCGGTCACCGGGTCTAGTCCGGTGTCGATCACCCGGAGTCGATCGATACCCAACGCAGCGGCGGCAGCGGTGGCGAAGGGCACCGCCTCGGAGATCCGCACGCCATCCGGGGTGCGCCTGATGGCGAACGCCGAGAGCGAATCCGCGACGGCCGGGGAGATGACAACGGCATCGACATCAACCATCGTGCACACCGTGTCCAGATGCATCGTCGCCCGCGCCTGCGCGATCGGCACGGCCAGAACGGTATGCGCGAGATCGTCATCGAAAAGACTGCGTGCCAGCGCTTCGGCGCCGGCAGGCGTGGTCCGCTCCCCCACCCCCACCGCCACCACCCCGGGGCCCATCAGCAATACGTCCCCGCCCTCGACCGGCGCGGGGTGTGACTCGTAAGCCCGGCGGACACCGAGGAAACGCGGATGGTGTGCGTAGATGAGATCGGTCAGCGAGGTTTCCCGTGTCCGGGCCGGGAGCGCCAGCGAGGTGATGGCCACCCTCGGCCCGATCCAGAACGACGAGTCGCGGGTGAACATCAGGTTGGGCAGCGGCTCAACGACAAAGTCGTCGTTGTGATGCATGCGTCGGACCAGCGACGAGTCGGCCTCGGTTGCGCAGGGAAGCTCGGTGAATGTCATGCCGGCCACCAGTAGGTGAGCCAACTCGCCAGGCTGCAGGGTGCGTAAGTGAGCCGAGAGTTCCTGCGCCAGAGCCAGACCCAGCCGCCTGGCGTCGACCGCGGCGGCGATACCCTGCATTCTCGCCGCGCCGCTGTCCAGTGCCTGGACGAGCAGATCCGAGAGCAACAGAACCTCGACACCGCGGGAGCGAAGCAAGCCCGCAAACGCGTCGTGCTCCTCCTGTGCCCGGGCCAGCGACGGCAGTCCGTCGAAGAGCAGGGCGTCGTTGTTTCGCGGGGTGAGTCGAGTCAGTTCGGCACCGGGCCGGTGCAGGATCACCGCACGCAACGTCCCGACCTCGGAGTCGACCCCGAAAGCTGCCACGCTCAGAACCGTATCGCCCCCAGAACCGTATCGACCTGCGCGCCGGCTAACGCCGGATGGCGTTGACACCGGCGATCAGCAGATCGCGGGCCCGTTGGGTGTTGACCGCGACCACCGGCTGGCCCGGTAGCACCAGCGGATTTGCCGAGACGATCACCTGGTAATCACCGAAGTGAGCGGAATAGTTGTACACCTCGCCGGTGCGCGGTTTGCCGTCGACGATCGTCTGGACCACCCGGTGCACACCGATGGTCTCGGTTCCGGTGATATTCGGCACCTCGACGGCTTCGACCGTGCCCTGCACCGCGTCGCCGACGAAGGCGACCTTCCGGCAGTCGGATCCGGGTTCGATCACCGGTACCGCCTCGTTCGTCTGGACTGCGATGACGATGAACCGGTTGCCTTCGCCCTCGGCTGAGACCGCCGCCATGTTGCCCTCGGTGCCCGCCGGCACCAGTTGGCCGGTGGCGAATCGGGCGCAGGCCGAGGGCTCGAACGTCACTGTGTCGGGGAGCTTCTGGCCACTGAGCACGCGGGGGTCGATCCCGGTCGGAGCGATCTCAGTGAGGGCGAACTGCGGCCCGAAACTCGCCCTGACGTCGGAGATTGCCGCGATATCAGCCGCCGGGCCGCGATCGGAACCGCAGCCGATCAGCACGGCGGCCAACACCAGCACACCGAGCACTCCGCGGACGATCATCGTCGTCAATCTACCCACACCGGCCCGTTCAGTCGCGTAACGCGGTCACCGTGGTGGCCAGTAACTCGGCGACGAAATCCGGGCCCAGTGGAGGGTTCGGCGAACCCGGGTCGGTGACAACCGTGACGAACGCCGCGTGATGATCGAGGTACGCGACTGCGGTCTCGATATCCGAATTGGTCTCGGCGCCGGCTTCGACAACGGTGCGGGTGCGGGCCTGCCACGCAACGGTATCCGCACCGTCGACGGCGGGGGCATCAGTGCGCCGGACTTGGGCTCCGGTGTGAACGAAACGCATTGCCCACGAGGGGCATTGATCCAGAAGCTCGGGTTCTGGAGTTGTTGCGGCGATCACACCGACATAGACGATGCCACCCGGACCGGATGCCGATAGTCCCCTCGCGCCGCGATCTGCCGGTGCGGGGTCAGCTAGTCGGGCGCATTGCGGCGGGTCGGCGGTCCAACCCGTTCCGAAGCCCCACAGCGATGCCACGCTGAATGGTCCGCGCAATTCGGCCACCTCGTAGCCGACCGGCAACGCCGACCGAACCCTGATCACGTTGCCGGGGTCGACGGCGCGCGGCGCCGATGAGGCGTCCAGAGGCGGCGGGGCCGGCGGGGACCCGCAAGCGGCGAGGCCCAGCACCGCCGCCAGACCCACCACCAGTCGGCGCACGTCGACTTCGTATCACGACTCGGGGCCGACAGCGGGGAGATAGCGCCGGGGGTCGGACGCCGTCAGCGGTTGAGTCGCCAGATGTGGGTGGCCATCACGGTGGCGAATCCGCACCACAGCGGATAGGGCGCCAGCGCGGCACCGAGTTTGGGCTCGGCCGCCGCAGCACGCCGGGCGAGATCGGCGCTGCTGGCCGTCAGCACCGCCGCTGCGACCGCCGCCGCGCCAGGCTTGCGCTTGCCGAAGAAAATCCAGCTCCACCCGGCGTTGAGGACGAGGTTGGCACCGAGAGCGCCGATGTAGGCGCGCGCCTTGGCGTCGTCGCCGCTGGCCCGGAAGCGGTTGATCGCTGCCGACGAGGTGATCGCGATGTCGGTGTAGAGCGCGGTCCAGGCGATCGGGAACACCGCGTTCGGTGGCACATAGCGCGGCTTGCGGATCGTGGCGTACCAGTCGTCGACGCCGCCGCCGCTCGCAACGCCGCCCGCGATCGCCGCACCCACCACAGCCAGCGTTGTCTTGAGGATGGTCTTGCTCATATTGCCCAATCTACCGGCGGGAACCTCACCCCGCTGCGCGGACAACCTGCCTTGTCACCGCGCGGATCTCGTCGGCCAGCACCGGGTCCATCTGTAACTCCACCGGGCTCGTCTGTGAGACACAGGGCACATCGAACACCGCCGTCACCACACCCGGTTCCTCGCGCTCCCATTGCGCACCGAACCTGTCGAGGATGGCGTGCATGGGCTGATTCTCGGCCAGTAACCGGGCGGTGAACCGGTGCACACCGAGGACCTGCGCAGCCACGATGAGGGTTTCCATCAGCAGTCCGCCGATACCGCGGCCCTGGTAGTCGTCGGCGACGATGAAGGCAACCTCGGCGACACTCGCGTCATCAACATCTCGGACGAACCGCGCGTCGGCCACCACCGGGCCGTCTTCCCCGTCGATGAGAACCCAGACGAAATGGTCGACGTAGTCGACTTCGAACAGATACTGCATCAACGCGGCGCTGGGAGCGCGGGCAGACATGAAACGGCGGTAGAGGGTCTCGCTGGAGAATTCCACCGACTGGTGGTGGGAGCGTTCGTTGTCGCCGGGGAGCACCGGCCGCAACAGCAACACGCTGCCGTCGGTGAGCGTGACGCTGATCGGCGTGATGTAGGCCGCCAGCCGTTGCCGGACCTTGCGCAACAACCGGTCGCTGACGCCCGGCAGATCCGCCATGGCCGCGAAAACCTTGTCGTCGCCGATGTAGCCGGTCATCGACTCGGCGGCGGTGACGGTGGCCGTTCGCGGTTTGTTGCGCAGCAGTGCGATCTCTCCGACGATCTGTCCCGCCAGGACCTCGTCGAGCACCACCGTGTCGTCCTCGCCCATCCGGCGAATCTCAGCCCGACCGGTGTGGATCAGGATGAACGACAGCGCCTCGTCACCCTGTTTCATCAGCACCTGACCTGCAGCGGCGCGCAGTGGCCGCAGCCGCTGCGCCACGGCGTGCAACTGTTCGGCCGAGCAGTCTGCGAACAACTCCATCTCGGCAAGACCGGCGGCGCGCATTCTCACCACCTCCGCGCTGGCGGCGGGTGCCGACGCCGGCAGCGGTGGAGCACCGCCGTCCGCAACCGTCATTGCCTCAGCCTAAACGGCGAGCAGATTGACAATGCCGCCGAAGGCCCGCGGCAGCGAACTGGCGGCCGGCACGATCAGGGAACGCACCGGCGGACAGCCGCTCGCGTGCAGCAGGCCTGCGGTCAGCGCGCGATAGCGCCGGGACATCCGGCGCCACTGGCGGTCGTAGTCGCCGGGGGTATCTGCCAACACGCAGTTCACCAGCACCTCGGCACCGCCGAAGGCGATCCCGAGGCCCTCGCCGGTGAGCGCGTCGACGTATCCGGCGGCATCGCCGACGAGCATCACCCGGCCCGCCGCCTGGCTTTTCACCCGTTGCCGCAGTGGGCCCGCGGCCCGATCGGGGCCGTGCGGCGCTTCACCAAGGCGAGCTGCCAGGGCGGGGAATTCGCGGAGGTGGTCGTCGAGCCGGCCCTGGCGTGAGGTCAACACCGCCACTCCGACGCTGTCCTCGGCCACCGGGGTCACGTAGGCCTCGGTGTCGCGCGCCCAGTGGACCTCGACGGTGTCACTCCAGGGGGCGATCTGGAAGTGCCGCCGGATCCCCCACCGTCGCCGGCCGCGGTGGGGTAGGTCCAGGCCGAGGGAACGGCGGATCGGTGAGTGCAGACCGTCGGCGGCCGCCAGATAGCGGGCGGTGAATTCCCCGCAGCGGACCGACGACGCATCCTGGGTGACCGCGTCGACGTCAGCGTGGACTATCCGAACGCCGGCGGTGATGGCGGCTTCGTGCAGGGCCTCAGACAGGGCGGTGCGTCGCATGCCGATCCCCTGTCCGGACCGAAATTCGGCCCGGACCGAGTGCTTTGCGTCCAGATAGGTGATGCCCCGAAATGTCTTGCCGCGCGGATGAACACCGAGTTTTTCCAAGTGCGTGACGGTGTGGGGCATCAGACCCTCGCCGCAGGCCTTGTCGATCGGCCCGGGACGCCGTTCCACCACGACGGCCTCCAACCCGGCCTGGGCGGCGTGGGTCGCCGTGGCCAGTCCGCCGGGTCCGCCGCCGACGACGAGCAGGTCGATCACGACAGCCTCGCCAGTGCGGTGTTCTCGGTCCTGATCCGCGTCACCAACAGCGCGGCATTGAGTGCGGTGAAGACGCACGCGGTGATCCACGCGGTGTGCACCAGTGGCAGCGCGATGCCTTCGGCGATCACCGCGACGTAGTTCGGGTGCGAGAGCAGTCGGTACGGCCCGCCGGTGACGCGCGGCGCTCCGGGGACCACCACCACGCGGGTGTTCCACTGCCGTCCCAGCGTCGAGATGCACCACCAGCGCAGCACCTGCGCGCCGAGGACCACCGCGAGCATCGGCCAGGCCAGCGCCGGCAGAAACGGGCGGTCCAACAAGGCCACCTCTGCAACGCAGCCCACCAGGAGAGCGGTGTGCAGGACCACCATCGTGGGGTAGTGGCCGGAGCCGAACTCGACGCCGCCCCGCGCCCGACTCCACGCCAGGTTGCGTTGGGAGACAACCAACTCGGCCACCCGTTCCAGGGCGACCGCGCCGATCAGCAGCACGTACCACGTCATGTGTTCGACACCGTCAGTGCCATTGCAGCAGAACCAGTTCCGAGCAGAAGCCGGGTCCCATCGCCATCAGGACACCGGGGCCGGGGGCCGGACGTTTGGCGATGGTGTCGCGCAGCACATGCAACACCGACGACGACGACAAATTGCCGACCTCGGCCAGGGAGCGCCAGGTCAGTTCCAGGGCGCTATCGGGTAGGTCGAGGCAATCGACGATGGCCTCGATCACCTTGGGGCCGCCCGGGTGGCTGACCCAGGTTCCGATGTCGTCGATATCGAGGCCGTGTGCGCCGAGAAACCCGGTGACGTCTCCGCGTAGATACCGGCCCACCACCTCGGGCACGTCGGCGGAGAGCACCAGTTGCAGCCCGGCCGATCCGACGTCCCAGCCCATTGTGCGCAGCGAGTCCGGGTAGAGATGACTGCGAGAGTCGATGACTTCCGGCCCTGCCGCACCGATCAGGCGAGCACGGCGCTCGCCAACAGCCACCACCGCCCCGGCCCCGTCGCCGAACAGCGCACTGCCGACCCAGCCGGCGATCTCGGACTTCAGTGCGGGGAAGGTCAACGAGCACAGTTCCACCGACAACAGCACCGCCACGTCGTCGGGTGCGCCGCGCAGGTAGTCGTGCAGGCGCGCCACCCCCGCCGCACCGGCCACGCAGCCGAGGCCGAACATCGGCACCCGCCGGACATCGGGGCGCAGGCCGAGTCGGGTGGCCACCCGGGCCTCGAGCGAGGGCACCATGATTCCGGTCACCGTCGTGGAGAAGATCGCATCCACGTCACCGGGTTGCAGCCCGGCTTCGTCGAGAGCCGCGGACAGCGCCTCGCAACCCAGGTCCACCGCATGCTCGATGAACAGGTCGTTGGCCGCACCGAAGTCGGTCAGTCCCGGGTACGCCTCGATCGGCAACACCAGATTTCGATGCGAGACCTTGGCGGAGCGGTGCAGGCTCCGCAGAATTTCCTGGTGCGCGGCGAACTCCGGCTTCGCCAGGAACGCCTCGGTGATCTCAGTTTGGCTGTATCGGTTCGGCGGTAGCGCGCCCTGGACTCCTGCGATCACGCTGGACAACGAATGTTTGCTCGTCACTTCATCTATTATGCCCCGACTCGCGCCGGGGCCACCATTACGAGACGCTGACGACGTCCCGTAACACCGTCGTCATCGGCGTTTTCGCGGCCACGGCACCCAGTACGGAACCTGACTTACGTAGTTTTCGAAGGTCGCGCCGTAGATTCGCCGGAATCGGGCCTCTTTGAACAGTGGCGCAATCACGCAATAGGCCGTGAAGGTGACAGCGATCACTAATTGGTCGGGCGTCCACGTCGGCGGTGTCCATAGCGTCAACGTGAAGGCGACGTAGATCGGCTGACGAGTGAGCCGAAACAACCCCGTCTCAGGCATCGGCGGATACACCGGCTTGCGACCACGAAGCAGGGCGACCCACCCGAGGCTGCCCGTCTGTAGCGCCAGGCCGGCATCGGCCATCGACTTGCCGAGCAGGATCCAGGACGCCGCGTAGAGCAGGGTGATCGCTACCAGGGCTACTCCCCCGGCCCGCCACCAGATCGTTTCCGTGGGTGTCCAGAAGGCGAAGAGCGCGAAGATCTGCCACGCGGCGATGGTGACGTAGGTCGTCGTCGACAGCGTCGAGCCGGTGCCGCCCGGCGCCAGCCGCGCCAGCAGTGCCCGGCCCCGATCAGTCAGCAGCAGCGAGTGCACGACGGGAAACTGGGCGAGCAGGGCAGCGTTGGCGAACCACATCCACGGGGTGGGAACGGTTCCCAGCGACCGGCTCATGCCGAAGAACATCGCGGTCATCATGGTCACCACCCCGAGCAGGAATGACACGTGACATACCAGGCCGTAAGACAGTGCGATCGTGCTGCGGGTGCGGTCCCGAAATGCCGGTTGAACCTCTGACACCACACCTCCACAACCGTTATCGCATCTGCCAATCCGGACCGCTGCTACTGGTGACGTAGCGTAGTCGCATGGGATTTCGTCGGAGTCTGCCGATGCTGCGCTGGTCGGTGTTGCGCGCGGGCATCGGCATCCGAAAGTTCAACGCGAGCGGGCAGTTAGGTGACGGCCGGGAAGCGGCCGCGGCCGACTACGTCATAGCCAGGGCTCGTCCCGGAGACATCAGCGACGTCTTGGCCACCCTCGACGAATTCGCCTACCAGAAGTCGTTTCTGGTCAATATCGGTGACCAGAAGGGCAAGTTACTCGACGCGGCGGTCCGACGATCAGATCCTCGGTTGGCATTGGAACTGGGAACCTATTGCGGGTACGGCGCACTTCGGATTGCCGCTGCCGCACCTTCGGCGCGGGTGGTTTCGGTGGAACTGTCGGCCGCCAATGCTGAGGTGGCCCGGCGCATCTGGAACCACGCGGGCGTCTCCGAACGCATCACCTGTGTGATCGGCACCATCGGTGATGGCGGAACAACGTTGGACAGGTTGCAGGCGGAGTACGGATTGTCCACCGGGGCATTGGATTTCCTGTTCATCGACCATGACAAGAACGCGTATCTGTCCGATCTTCTTGCCATCGTCGACCGAGGATGGCTGCACCCGGGCTCTGTCGTCGTCGCCGACAACGTCGGGTTCCCCGGATCGCCGAAGTACCGCGCCCACATGCGCGATCAGCAGGATCGAGGCTGGCACACCGTCGAACATCGCACCCACGTCGAATATCAAACGATGATGCCGGACCTGGTTTTGGAGTCGGACTATCTGGGTTAGTGGCCGGCCTCGCTGATTCCCAGCCGACGGTGAATGCGCATCAGCGGTTTCGGTGCCCACCAGTTCCACCTGCCCAGCACGTGCATGAACGCCGGAACCAGCACCAGCCGAACCAGGGTGGCGTCAACCAGGATCGCCAGCGTCAGACCGGTACCGAACAACCGCATCACCGCCACCTGGGCTGCGATCAGCGCCGCGAACGAGATCGCCATGATCAACGCCGCAGCCGTGATCACCCGGCCGGTGCGGGCCAGACCGAGGGCGACGCTTTCGTCGTTGTCCGCGTCCGTCTGGCCCGAGGCCAACCAGTACTCCCGGATCCGCGAGATCAAAAACACCTCGTAGTCCATCGACAATCCGAAAGCCACACAGAACAGCAGCACCGGCATATTGGCTACCAAGGTGCCGGTCGACGTGGTGCCAAGGGCGCCGAGATTGCCGTCCTGGAACACCCACACCATCGCCCCGAACGTCGCACTCAGCGACAACACGTTGAGTATCAGCGCCTTGACAGGCAGCACCACACTCCCGGTCAGCAGGAACAGCAGCACCAGCATGATGGTGGCGATCAGGCCCAGCACCAGTGGCAGCCTGGAAGTGATGGCGTCGACGCTGTCGCGATTGGTCTGTGCCAGGCCGCCGAACTCGACGGTCCGGCCCGCCGGGGTTGGAATTTCATGTAGCCGACTGAGTTGAGTTTCGGAGGCTTCCGAGAACAGCGGCAGCGAGCTTCCGACGGTCAGCAGGATGCTGCCGGACACCTCCCCGGTGGCGGCCATCGGTGGCCCGGTCAGCACCCCGTTGGCGAAGTTTCCGCTCGGCGCAGACACCGAGTTGACCCCGGCGACACGGGAGATGTCCGCGGCATATCGGGCGACCTCGGCGCGGTCCAGGCCGGCGGAGTCGGCGATGACGAGGAGCACCTCGGAGTCGGAGTCGATGGCGAAGTCCGCTCGCAACAAATCGCCCACCTCATGAGCCGAGGCGGACTTCGGCAGCACCCGGTCGTCGGGAAAGCCGGGCCTTACCCCGAAGAACGGGGCCCCCAGTACGCAGAGAAACACCACCACGGCGAGGCCAATCGGCACCGCGTGACGTGCGACGAATTTGGCTGACCGATACCAGAACTGCTGCTCGACTGCCAGCGGCTCGGGCGTCGGTCGGCCGCGGAGGCGACGCAACGCGGCCCGCACGTCCAGCTTGTCCAGGCGGTCACCGAGCGCCATGATCGCCGCTGGTGTGACGAGGATCGCGGACAGCGCGGCGAAGCCAACCGTGGCCACCCCTGCGTAGGCGAATGAGCGCAGGAAGCTCATTGGGAAGAACACCATCACCGCCATCGACAGCGCGACGATCAGCGCCGAGAACAGCACCGTGCGACCGGCAGTGGACATCATGGTGTGGACCGCTTGCCGGCGATCGGCGCCGTCGGCGACCTCGTCTCGGTAGCGGCTGACCATCAGCAGTGTGTAGTCGATCGCCAGCGCCAAGCCCATTGCGGTGGTGAGGTTCAGCGCGAAGATGGACACCTCGGTGAACATGGTGACGGCGCGCAGCACGGCCAGCGCGCCGAGGATGGCCATGACACCCACCGCGACCGGTAGCGCAGCGGCGAAAAGCCCGCCGAACACCCAGATCAGTACCAGGAAGCTCAGTGGCACCACAATCGCTTCCAGCAGCAGCAGGTCGCGCTTGGACTGCTCGGTGACTTGCAAATTCACCATTGCCGCACCGCCGGCACGCACTACGACGCCGTCGCGTTCCCCGACTACCGCATCGGTGAGTTCCTTGGTGTAGCTCTGGAGTCGGCTGTCCGGGCCGTTGATCCCGGTCACGATCAGACCCGACTTCTTGTCCGCGCTGACCATGGCCGACGCGGCCGAAGCCGGTGAGGTCCAGGCGGAGGTGACCGTCGAGACATGCCCCGATCGGGTGAGTTGGTCGATGACGCCGGTGGCCACCGCGCGGGCCTGCGGGCTGTCGTACCCCTCGGCAGCAGTGACCACGATGACTAGCGGCACATCGCCCTGCCCGAACTTCTCGGTGAGAATCTCCGCTACCCGCGATGATTGGGCGGTCGGATCCTGGAAACCGCTGGGCGAGAGCTTTTGCGCCACCGGAACCCCGAACACGCCCACGGCGATCATCAGCAGCAGCGCCGCGATGATGACCCGCCGTGGCGCGGCGATGGCGAGCCGAGCGACGCCGTGGAGCATCGGGTCAGTCTGACACGGTCACGGCCGGTGATCGCCGCTCGACGACGTGTCTGGCTATCCGTTTTCCGGCTGCGGCGGGACGAGACGCTGCGGTAGCGACCACGGCGGCGGGCCGGGAGGAAGAGCGCTGCCGCGGCGATCGGGAAGCCGGTCGCGGGGCCGCCGATGTCGTGGCGGCGGGCGAATCGGTTGCCGTGGAGCCGACCCCGGCCCTCAGGGCTGCGGTACCACCGGCCGGTTGTGCGTTCCCCGCCGGCGGGTGGCTGATGTTGTAGAGCGCAGTCTGCGGAGCCACGACCGCATCACGAACGGCAACGAACAGTCTGGTGAGCGGTCCGG
>SXGR01469135.1_pt1 | contig 12443 bp, 12 predicted proteins | sample 3174711 | NCBI WGS metagenome assembly SXGR01 (sample SAMN11356860, study PRJNA531348) | freshwater metagenome | isolation source: freshwater sample F1-60 | place: China: Fuxian Lake, Yuxi | collected 2017-12-25
ACAATGCGGGAAAGATCGCTAATCGCATAAGACCTCCAAACAACCAGTGATACGGTCTAACAACGACTGACGGCTGATGCAACGAACCCTCGACGATTGTACGAAGTCCACCGTTACTCACACCAAAACCAAGAAACCAAAAAAAAACACCCCTTAGTCATTCGACCAAGGGGCGTTACTTACAACAACTTGGGGTCCCCGACGGGGCTCGAACCCGCTACCTCCAGAACCACAATCTAGCGCTCTAGCCAAATGAGCTACGGGAACCACGTTGTGGGGGGCAGAAGGTAGGAGCCATGTTTGGTGTGTCAACGCGGGGACCGCACGAGGAAGCACACGCACCAACCTAGACTGGGCGATGATGTCGGGCACTCTACACAACTATCACTATGAGCGCCCGATTCTCGATCTTATCAGCTCGATTAACTAATCGCCACTGGACCCTTCCAGTGCTGGGGATGGGGCTCTTGTTATTGCCCGGTTGTTTTACCCCGCGCACCGCCGACGCCATGCGGGTTGAATCGATGAAAGCGGTGATGGAAAACCAGCAGGCAACCGCCGTTGGTACGTTGAACGAATTATATGAAAGTCATCTGACTGGCGAGATTGCGGAAGTCGGTGGTTCACCAACGACAACAGATAAAATTAATGCCAAACAATCCTTGTTGTGGCATATGGAACGTGGCTTAGTTGATCATGTGTTCGGCGATTTGCTAAATAGCAATGTACATTTGGATCGCGCCGGAGAATTAGTCGATGAACGGCGCACAAAAACCCTCGTCACCGAAGTCGGTACTTTTGCTGCGAATGATACAATTCGAGATTTCCCAGGCACCGCGTTTGAGCATACCCAAGTTGATTATTATCGCGCCCTGAACCGCGTATTGCAGGCAGAACAGCGCGAAGGCATTTATTTACCAACACATATTTTAGCACCTTTACCACCGAAACCCAACGAGAAGCGACCAGAACCAACCACCCTATGGACGCTCAACGGTAACGATGGGGTATCGGCGGCGGATAATTATGATCGCGCCATTAATTTTTCGCGGCGCATGACTATTAATCAATTACAAGAAACCAAAGAAGCTGCCGGTAGCAATCGCTATAATGATGATCCCTTTGCTCGTTTTTTAGCCGCTACGCTCACTTATGCGCCCAAAATTGGTGATCGCGCCGAAGCCAACCGTCAGTTTGCCGATGTGATGCTCAAAAAATCCATGGAAGGCTATACCAAACAAGCGGAAATACTCACTGGTAAACAACCGTTCCGCTATGAAGTCTCACGCCGGCCGGAAACGGTTGAGCGTATGTATATTCGCCATTGTCGCGCCTATGACCCTGAGGCATTTGAAAGATCCCTGTCTCAATATGGCTTGTCTGCCACTGATCCACGAATACAAAATGCGGCATTACCAGCTGGTCATGGATCCATCTTAGTCCTGAATCACGTGGGCTATATTACCCATCCCGAAGTGCTCGACATTCGCTTTGTCGCAGCGCAATTCAGCGGTTCGCAAAGTCCCACGCCCGCACAAGCTGCCCAAGGGCATACCTCGTCTAAATTTTATATCGGTGCCGTGGCCTTTTGGGCTACGGGTCCAGGCAGTGACGTGGTAAAAACCTGGGGTGCTCTTCCGATCCCAAGCGATCTCGTGCAAAAACTCATTGCCCCAGGCGGAGCAGCCTTCATCGGCTTCGCCATTCCCGTGCACGATGTGGATCGCCCCATTTTACCACCGGGCACCGTGCGGGCGCGCCCAGCCGGTTCGACTTCACAAGCTGGCGACTTCGCTAAGCCGTTAGAAGTATTAACCGACCTGGATGCTTATGCCCGTGCGACGCTGAAAGATGATCAACCAGGCGTATTAGCTAAGACCATGATTCGCACCGCAGCGAAGCAAACCGCCGTTGCATTAGCCAGCCATGAAGTGGAAAAACGAAACAAGGATAAAGATGGTGTAGGACAATTGTTAGGACTGGCCGTCAATCTGATCGGTAGTGCGGCAATGACCTTTAGTGAAGTCGCCGATACCCGCGCCTGGACCACGCTTCCAGATCACATTTCTGGCACCTTATTAGATCTGCCCGCTGGTCGTTATACCCTCACCATTGATACCGTTCTCGGTCCCGTCGAATGCGGCGGAGTTATCGTTGAACCTGGCCGCGTCGTGGTGGTACCAGTACGCACCTTCCCTGAACCATTGCGCTACCGCAGTGGTCAATAACCATACGCTTCTCAACAGCACAAGGAAACCCGCATGCGTCCCCTGACTTTCACGATCGCCGCCACACTCGTTCTCCCCCTCAGCCTAGCGCTGATGACCAGCTGCGGAGGCGGCACTCAAGTAACTCGCACAGAATCCAATGCGGTTCGCGATTTGTCCGGTAATTGGAACGCGACCGATAGCCGCGTCACCGCCGAAGCGATGATCGCTGACTGCGTGTCGCGCCCATGGATGGAAAATTTTACCAAAGCCAATAATCGCCCACCGGTGGTTAAAGTTGGCCGCGTTAAAGTGGTGACGAATGGCGATGTCGTAAATACCGAAATCTTCACCAATGATTTAGTGCGCTCGCTCATCAACAGCGGTAAAGCCGAAGCGGTTGCCTCAACCAGCGAAGTCGATCAAGCACGCGAAGAACGCAAACAACAAGATGTGAACGCCAGCGAAGCGACGCGCAAAGAAGGTTTCCAAGAAACCGGCGCCGATTTCCTCATCATCGGAACCATCAATGTACAAGACGATCAAGCCGATGGGAAAATGCAAAAATTCTATTCCACCGATTTGAAAATGACTGACATTAAAACACAAAAACAAGTGTGGATCGGTAATCACAAAATCGCCAAAGACGTGACGCGCTCAAATTATAAATAATCGCTTACTTGTTAAGACAACAAAAAGCGCCGGCCAATTGGTCGGCGCTTTTTTATTAACACCAGATATTCATTTTATTTTCAGTGATGTATGAACTAGCTTGGTTAGCTGGAGTATAAGTAGGTCAATGAACGGAACGGTCTTCGACCTTTTGCACTAGGTGCACCAGCGACATTGTTGCCCACAACCATCGCCATGGGCAAATCCCATGTAACCAAGCCCTCAGCCAGCGGTAACTCAAGTAACCAATCAGGAGTTATCACCATGCGTGGAATCCTAACGCTCGCTTTATTCACAGCATTAAGCACCGTCTTTAGCACCTCAGCTACGGCGGCATTAGTTGCTGACATTAATTTAGATCGCGTACGCGAGGCTCCGGAAGCCGATGCCGTGCGTGAACGATTGGAAGCGGTTATGCCCGCAACTATGCAAGAACGCATTGCTGCGTTAGCACAAGCCTTTGATTGTGATCCACGGCGTGATTTACATCGCGTGGTATTTAATTATCCCGATCACGGCGCCGCAACTTTGCGCTTAGTCGGATTACCCGCTACGCGCATCGCCGAAGCCTTAGCGAAAAAAGGCGATGGTATTCCTGTCCTGGGTGGTCTGACTGGTTATCCGTTACCAAATCGTCCCCAGGCGGTGATGGTCGCGATCAATGACAGCGAAATGTTAATTGGTCGCGCGGATGCACTCAGTAGTGAAACCGCTGCGCCACCAAGCCTCGCACCCATGAATAAAGAATTAGCGCTCCATCTACGCTTGATTCCATCATACAAACCACGTGCCGAAATTATGACCTTGGTGCGTTCATTGACGCTCACGGCGAATGGACAAGGAAATATCGTGATAGATGCATCGGCACACAATCATGCCGACGCCAACGAATTAGAACGACGTATGGAAGTGGTTAAAAACTTGGCCAATATTGGTGCTGAGGGTTTACTGCCTGGCCTGACTCGCGCTAAACAGTTTTTAGATGCCAGTGTTATGAGACGCGAAGAAGACCGTATTATCATCACCATCGATATGCCGGAAGAATTACGCAAAGCCGCCATTGAACGAATGATCAGTCGCGTTGAACAACGCATGGGACAGGGAAAATAAAAGCGATGCCCTCCGCCCTGAGCGATCGCCTGCCAACACTAGCGAACGGATTTCCATCCGACACGCTGAGGCATCATGCCCAGACACGACAGGCATCTATGAGCAGCAACACAGCGGACACCCGCGGTGTTGCTAATGCCGTGGGCGATGCTGCTGGCCAAACAGCAGAGCGTGACCGCGCTGATGTCGCTTTGGTTTTAGCCGGAGCTGTCGATCACTTTGCCATTCTTGTTGATCGTCACCAAGGTCGCATCATCAGCTATTTGGCGCGCCTAGTTGGCCGCAGCAATGCTGAGGACTTAACCCAGGATACGTTTGTGCGCGCTTATCAGGCCCTTGATCGCTTTGATCCGAGGTATCCCTTTCGCGGCTGGCTACTCGTTATCGCCAGTCGGCTCGCCGCCAATCATACCACAAAACGACGAGAAATAGCGGTGGGACAACACAACGATGTGCCCCACACGAATGAAACACAAAATCCTGCGCAACAAGTATCCGAACAAGACGCCGTTGCCCATTTGCAGCGCTGTATCAATAACGCCCTCGCCAGTCTGCCGACCGACTCGCGCGCACTTTATGAATTACGTTTTCGTCAAGAGTTAAGCTTGAGCGAACTTGCGCACCATTTCAGCGTCAGTGAAAATGTCATTAAAGTGCGAATACATCGTTTGCGTTTACAACTCGCCAATAAACTTGGCGTGCCTCTTATGCAAACCAATTCAACCCAGGCCGAGTGAGGAGCATCACCATGACATCACCACATGAACTATGGCAGTTGCTTGATCACCCGCCGGCCGATGTCGATGCGCCGCGCAATCCGGTTCTAACCGCGCAGGTCATGGCACGCATTGCAGACCAGCAAATATCCCCGCGCAGCAATCAACCAGTTTTCCACTGGATAATTATTGCCGTCTTTATTCTCGCTGGCGTTGCCGTCATGCCGAATACGAACTTAACTGGCGTCAACGATGTCACCATGGATGGCGGATTAAGTGGCGCGGTTGCGTTTTTTGATCCCGACACCCTAATTGAAATCGTGATCGGGGCGATTATCGCCAGCATCACGTTAGCCCTCACTTGGCGGAGACTTATATGAGTGACATAAAATCCGATCCGCTCGGCCTCGGCGGCCCAGCCGTCAACCCACCGATGGGCGGTCATCATTGGCCGGAACAAATGGATCGGATCAACAAAGCGCAAGAATTAGCCTTAGGCGCGGTGCCCTATGTCGGATTATTGATTGGCATTTTTGGCATGGCTCTGCTGTGGATGATGCTAGCCCCAAATCGCCAACGCCTCGCTGTCGATCGTTTACGACAGGCACCTATCACTTGTTTTGTCGTTGGTTTTTTTGTCTGGAGCATCCCAGCCATATTTTTAGCCTTCGTTTTGATTAAATTCGGTGAAACGCGGCTACGCGGTCAAATCCTACTTGGTTTATGGGTGTTTTTTTGGGCTGGAGCTGGTTACGCCGTTTGTGCCCGCGCTTTGGGTGAACGCTTACTCAGTGATCGCGGACCAGTCGCGCAAACCGCTCTCGGGCTAACTGGTTTAGTGATGCCGCTCTTTACCCTGATTGGCTTACCCGTCTTGTTGATTAGTGCGCCACTCGGTGTCGGCGCGTGGTTGACTGCGGGCAGGAAAAAAGCCGCCTTGGCAGAAAATACGCCAACAAACTAACAAGCGATCCCTTCACTGATTTAATTATTATTTATCGCTCCACGAGAGATCTAAAACCAGCAACGACGGTTTCCACTGTTTCTACTACTTCTACTACTACCACAAAAGCACGGGTTCCACATGGACCGGTTGATGTGCTGCTGCAGATGCAATGGCGCCAATGATGGCAAACCAAAATAAGGCCCACAAGGTTGAGACCAACGACATCGTAATACCAATGATACCGGTAACCAAACCGGCAACCGGCAAACTGGTCACTTGGTAACGATCTTGATCTGCACGCAAGAAACTGTCCGCGCGCCGAGATTGTATCGTAGCAATCATGCCTAATAGCATGCCGAACAACGGCACCAAGCCGGTGATTAACGCACAAATACCAAAAACGAGACTCGCGACTGCGCCCGGAGGATGTGGTTTCATGGCCCGGATGTTCTAACAAGTAGTCGCAGGCGCAACACGCCTGTTCACTTAACTCCCACTATGTTCAATTGACCGCCACTGGCACGGGTGGCGGGATCGTTGAATGATGTTAGAAAGCCACCCATCTCTCTTGCTGACTGAACGTACGCACCACAAAGGATAATTATGCGTTTGATGTACGATTTACTTCCCCGAGTGTTTTCTTTGGTCGTAGTAGGAACGGTAAGTTTAACCGCCGCAGACACGCCTACCGTCATGTCACTTACCATTGGTGATGGGGCGCGTTTAATTAAACATTTTGATGCCAGCATCTATGCAAAATTATGGAACGATCGTTCCATGGAAGCATTGCGACTAAAAACCAGTGACGCCCTGGGGAAAATTGAGAAAGATACCGGCATTAATCCACTTGATGTGATGAAGGCACTTCGTTCATTTAATTTCCAATTTACTGATTTAGTGAAAACGCCACCAGTGGCCAAAGATGCCGATCCGCTGGCTCCAGCGGAAACGACAACAAAAACCACGACAGCTGGTTTTCTACAAGTTGATCTTGGTGAGTTTGCTCAACGGATCATGGAATTATCGTTGAAGACTCACGAGTCAGCAACACCCATGACCATTCCTGGTGCCGATGAAGCCATTAATGGCACCATCGGCACACAAGGTACAGATGCATTCACGCTCGCCCGTTATGGCTCGCGCTTAGTCATGGGAATCAATCAAGATCAGCCACCATCACCGTATACGATTTCGACCGATGATGCTGATGTGGTATTCACGTTAAATTACAAATCACTATTAAACTCAATTGCTAAACAGGAAACACAACCAGATCAAAAAGCTGTTTTTGATGCCCTAAAACAAATGGACAAGTTTTTAGGCCCGATTCATTGGGATATGACCATTCTGCCTGAAGGCATTCGTGAACGCATAAGTCAACAAACTTCGTATCCTGGATTAATCCCCGTTGATCGCAGCCTTTTTGCCCGTCTCCCAACCAATACGTACATGGCCGTGGCGTATGGATTTGATAGTGCCGTCTATTGGCAAGCATTTGAACCGATGCTTATTGATCTCCTGGCGGCGCAAGGCACGCCCATGACCAGCGCTCAATTTAAAACCCAAATTGAAAGCGTCATTACCCAATTTAACGTACCCATTACTTATGATGATATTAAAAGCGCAATCACCGGAACTATTTTAGCGTCTGTCTCTCCTGGCGCGCCATTTCCTTCTGTCACTATCGCCATTCCAAGATCAAAGGCACTGGATGCATTTATTGGCGTTGGTGCCAATTTACAGCAATTAACTCTGCCTGAAGAAGGTAAAAGTGGACAAATCCGCTTACCCAACATCCCATTGCCTTTTACTATTATTTGCGATCAAAAATATTGGGTCATCAGCAGCGATCCTAATGCTACCATGGCGTGGAATGCCACTGACGGAGGATGGTCAACGAGCACCGCCGTCAAAACGGCTTTTGAACAAGCACCGCCTCATTCTGCTATTTTAGGAGCCAGCGACACACCAACGGTTCTGCGTGCTGCCGGAGGATTCCTGCCATTTGTTCCCTTTAACGACCCGAAAGATAAACAATTAGCCACTGTTTTATTAGCTCGCGCAGCAGGCGCAGCAACTACGGGGTATATTTTCGGATTCTCATCAAAAGACCAATGGTCCATGGAAGCGCGTGGAATTATGGGTTTTGGCGCCATGCCTATTATTGCTGCAGTTGCCATTCCCACATTATTGCAATCGCGTCAAACTGCGAATGACGCTGCTGTGGTTGCTAGTTTGAAATCAGGCGTCTTTCCTGCGCAAATTCAATTCCAAGGTGGCGGCTATGTCGATCAAAACCAAGATGGAATTGGTGAGTTCGGTTTCTTCAATGAATTATCTGGTGGCCCATTAGATCATCGCGCGGATAGTGTGCGTTTAAATTTATTACCCATGACATGGAATGCTCCTTATCCCACCATTCACGGTTATACCTTTGCTTGCTGGTTACCGGATGGAGCTGATGGCGCCATTGGCGCAAAAGAAGGACCGCGAACCTCTAATTCCGTCGCTGGGGCGGCACAGCATAAAAACTTCGTGGTCTATGCTTGGCCTACCGATCCAACCCAACGCAAGACCGTCTATGCACTCAGTAGTAGCGGCATGATTTATTATAAATCTGCCGATGAAGTTGAATTGTCAGAAACTGGCCCCGCCTGGAACGCTTTATTTGATGCAAAAGGTTGGGACTCCCCCGCGACTTGGACGCCCTACAAAAAGAAATAATATCACCCATGATTAAATATTATTCTATTTCGCTTATGATTTCTCTTTTGATGATCAGCTTATTAAGCAGCTGCGGCGAACCACGACGTTACGGCGATGTTGGAGGAGTTGATGTCACGCTCACCATAGAGGTTGATCGCGCTTTTTTCAAAAATATGGAAAATCGTCAAGGACGCCCCAGCGCAGGTGCTGGAGTAGGATTTAGTTCTGGAGGCGCTTCCGGCGTTGGCGTTGGCGTTGGTTTATCATTTTCTTCGACGCAGGTTTACCTAGTTGGCGGTGATGCCGTCGGACAATCCAATGTCTTTCGCAAAGAATTAAAATGGGGCAGCAATACGATGGTCGTTCCATTAACTCCAGGTCGGGTGCTGCATTTGACCGCCATTGCTGAAGGTGGCCGTCGCGGATGGGAAGCGCTGGGCACGGTAACGATTCCCGCTGAATCCCCGGCTTTTCAAGTCGTCCTTACAGCTGACGGAGCAAAAATCGCCTCCACGACCCTGGCTCCAACGACCACGCCAGCTCCTACGACACCAGCAACACCCTAACGCCTGAGCTTCTGCTGGCTGCTAATTGCACCAATGCCAAGAAGCCGTAATTCTGCGCCCCCACGTTATTCATGGCGCTCGCCCTTGCGTCAGCGTGCGCCACAGGTGCGTCAGCCGACAACGGCAAATGTCCATTGTGAATCGATCAACCGTTTAGTGAGTGTCTTATGGTATCTACTGGCATGCGTCGTTATCGGGTTCGTACGACAACCCAAGCCAGTTTGGTCGGAGATCTCGGTAAAACCGTGCTTGATCCCCTCGCGTTATTTGGCCGCACCGCACCGCTGCGCTTAGAAATTGGCTTCGGCCATGGTGAATTTATTTCGCAAATGGCCGAAGCGCACCCCGATGAAGATTTTATTGGCGTCGAATATGATCGCCTACGAGTGACTAAAACCGCTCACAAATGTAATAAAGTCGGGGTCAACAATGTGCGCTTGTACAGCGGTGAAGCCCATACATTTGTCCGCGATCGTTTACCTACCGCAGCATTTCATCGTGCCTACGTGCTATTCCCAGATCCGTGGCCTAAACCAAGTCATCGGCGACGACGCTTAATGAATCGAGCATTTTTACTCGATCTCAGTCATGCAATTGCACCGAGGGGTCGATTAATTATCGCTTCAGACACGCACAATTACGCATTCCAAGCACTTTCGAACCTCACCACCTTGACCGGTTTGTGGCGTAATTGTTATCCCAATGGCTATCGCTTTGAGATTCCCACGCGCTTTCCCACAGTGTTTGAACGCCATAAAAAATCTGAGGGATGCACGATTTGCTACTTAATGATGGAGCGAACTGACGTCCCCGCACCGACTCGGGCACCGTGGCCCATTGTCGCGAACCTCGGTGAGACCTCCGCCGATCAAACCTAATAACCTTTCTGTCATTCTGTTCTGATCAGCAAAGCTGAATCAGACACGCTCTTGCGATGAGTTGCCGCTTTCTAGCATCTTTTGGCATGCATCATACGTCCGCTCGCACGGCCATTACTCAGCTGCTCGCCACCAAAGGCTTCGGCGAACGAGGATTAGCGCTGGTGCTGGCTGCCGCTTGTGGGGATGCCGAAATTAATGCCGTCACCCTTCGACAGCGCGCGTTAGAAATGGCCAGCGCTATGCCTGCACAGCACGTCACCAGTTATGTTGGTGAATTGCTGTACGCTCCGATTCCCAAAGATGAAACCGAATTATGTCGACAATTATGTCCCGCCACTATTGACCTGGCCAAAAATATTGGATTACAACTCGCCTGCTTAGCTGGCCTCGTCACATTATGGCCACATGTCAGTAGCAGTGAACGCGCACTGATGCGCCAACGATACCTTGATGGACTGATGAGCGATCAAGCATCAAGTGACATGCATTTACCTTCTGCACAATTAACTGCCTGGCAACGCGACTTACCAACCGCCAAAAGTGAACCAAATGCTAGCGTAGCAACGCTTAAAGGACTGCTCAACGAAACGACACCGAAAGATGCGTATCGCATCATGTCGGATCACCTTGGCCTTAATGCCAATCTTGCGACGTTAAGTTGGGTTTTGGGTTCACTCGCCGTACAAGTACGCTTACGTTTCCATGATCCCAACCGCTATTTGTTGCATATTATTTTAGGCACCGTCGCCTGTGAGCGATTAAGTCATGTCGCTCCTCCTGAATATATCGCCACACTCATTACTCAAATAGGTCACCAATTATGGTGGTGCCGTCATGAAGCTGGCCTACAGCCCATTCGCACCTGTATTGATCATGACCTTCAAGATTTTCACCAAGCCATCGCCAGCGGCAACTTGACCTCCGCCCAGCGCGCTTCGCGCACGTTAGGCCAACAACCTGAACAATTTTGGACTGAAGCTTGGAAAATGGTCGCTGAGCGCATCGCCGCTAAAGATCCGAATTGGCATGTAGCATTAGAATTAGTCTTAGTCACCGCTTGGCGCACGGATACGGATGTCGTCTCTCCAGATGATGCCGCCGCCGTCGGCACCGTTATGGCTGATTTGGCCTATCGTGAAAAAAATACACCGGAAATGATTACGCATTAATTCCTCTGAATGATAAATTAAAATAATTTACGTCGTCATGGTCGACCATGACGACTCCCCAGAGCGCGTATCGTTTTTGTTCTCCCCCAACTGACAACGCCCTGGGATAGGTCCTTGCATCGTTCCATCACGATGGAACGATATGACTATGGCCATCGGTGATCATTTACGCTTATTAGCCGACGAAACTCGCTTAAGGGTCTTACACCTGTTGGCTGAGGAACCCCTGACCGTCGCCGAATTACAAGACGTTTTGGAGTTGGGACAAAGCTCGATCAGTGGTCATCTCGCTAAGCTCAAGCAAGCCGGAATGACCCACGATGTGCCCGAAGGCAGCGCGCGACGTTACCGCCTGCGTGATGATTTAGACGGCTCGTTAAAATCTGCGTGGCTCGCTGTGCGCACACTCTCGGCTAACGAAGCGCAAACCCAAACTGACCACGAACGTTTAGTTGCCCTGCGCCAACGTCGCGGCAGCTCTTGGGTTGATCGTGTCGCTGGTAGCCTGCACCGCGAATACGCGCCTGGGCGAACCTGGGAAAGTTTATGCCATGGTTTTATTCGCCTCACCCATTTTGGTCGCTGCGTTGATGTTGGCGCCGGTGATGGAGCGATGACGGAATTAATTGCCCCGCAAGCGACTGAGATGACCTGCGTCGATCCATCCAGCGCCATGTTGGCTGCCGCACGCGCACGCGTGGCCACTTTACAATTAGCCAATGTCCATTTCGTTGAAGGCAGCGGAGAAAAATTACCTCTACCGAATTCGAGCGCAGACACCGTATTATTTCTGCAAAGCTTGCAGTACATGAACGATCCCGAACGCGCGCTTGGTGAAGCCATTCGCATTCTCGCTCCTGGTGGAACCCTCTTAGTGGTGACGTTAGCAAAGCATACCTCAGTCGAAGCGGATGCATTCGGCCACCAGCACCGCGGATTCACTCCAAATCAGCTTAAACACTGGACTCGCACGTTGTATCAACATCACACCGATGAATTGCCACGCGAAACGCGTTCACCTCATTTTCAGACCATCATTTTATCGGCAAAAAAAAGCTCATGACAAACACGACTCACGGAACAACTGGCCACCTTTGCGACCACCTTTGTCCACACCATGGCGGTGTGCCCAAGGTTGATCCGCGTTCGGTCTCGGGACATCTCGGTTATCGTCGCGATGAACGGGCAAAGAAATTCCCTTTTCTCGCCGCGCTGCGTGATCGGGTTTTGATTTATGATGGTGGGTTTGGTACTGAACTATTTAAATTTGATCTTGGTCCGAGCGATCTCGGAACGGGAAAACAAGATGGCTGCGTAGAACTCATTCACCGAACACGTCCAGAAATAGCGCCCGCCATTCATCGCAAGTATTTCGCAGCTGGCGCTGATGTGGTGGAAACCCATTCGTTTAATGCCCAGCCACATTCACTTAGCGAATTCGGCATTGCCGAACAAGCAGAAGAACTATCC
>SXGR01137219.1_pt1 | contig 12440 bp, 12 predicted proteins | sample 3174711 | NCBI WGS metagenome assembly SXGR01 (sample SAMN11356860, study PRJNA531348) | freshwater metagenome | isolation source: freshwater sample F1-60 | place: China: Fuxian Lake, Yuxi | collected 2017-12-25
ATCACTCCTTCGGCGGCAACCACAACTTCGGCATGGTGCTGTTTCATGGCGGCACGCTCTACATCGATGACGGTAAGCCCACGCCCGCCCTCATGCCTGAAACGCTGCGCAACCTGCGCGAGGTGTCGCCCACAGTGTATTTCAATGTGCCGACCGGTTTCGAAGCGATCGCCCGCGCCATGCAGACCGATGATGTGCTTCGCCGATCGCTGTTGTCGAGAGTGCGCATGTTCTTTTATTCAGGCGCTGCGTTGGCCCAGCCCATCTGGGATAGCCTCTGGCATTCACAGGAACGCGAGATCGGCGAACGTATCGTCATGGGCACAGGTCTCGGTATGACCGAGAGCGCGCCATTTGCGGTTTTCATCACCAATCCGGAGGTGCGCGCAGGCGACATCGGTGTGCCCGCGGCGGGGCTGGAATTGAAGCTTGTCGATACCGATGGCAAGACCGAGGTGCGCTACCGCGGACCCAACATCACGCCCGGCTACTGGCGCGCCCCCAAGCAGACTGCCGAGTCGTTTGACGAAGAAGGCTTCTTCCGAACCGGCGACGCAGTGCTCTGGATCAACCCCGACAACCCTCATCTGGGGTTACGCTTTGATGGCCGCATTGCCGAAGATTTCAAGCTCGCCACGGGTACCTTCGTGAGTGTCGGGCCGCTGCGCGCCCGCATCATCGCAGCGGGTGCTCCCCAGGTGCAGGATGCCGTCATTACCGGTCTCAATCGAAACGAGATCGGGGCGCTTATTTTTCCTGCGCCTGCCGTACGTGCGCTGGCCGGTCTTGCACCCGATGCTCCCCTGGCCGAGGTGCTGGCAGCGGCTCCGGTACGTGCGCATTTTCAGACCGTTCTTGACGCGCTTGCGGGCTATGCCACGGGAAGCGCGAGCCGTGTGGCACGCCTCGCGTTGCTTGCGGAACCGCCCTCGCTCGATCTGGGCGAGGTTACCGACAAGGGTTCAATCAATCAGCGGGCAGTGCTCCGGCATCGGGCTGCGCTGGTCGAAGCGCTGCACGAAGGCAGTTTGCCCGGTCTATTTCTTCCGCGTTGAGCATGCCGCCACAACAGCGGGACTGTCGGCGCGTGGTGTGTGCCCCGGTCGCTGGTCTAAAGAGAGAAACGCCACCCGGCAGTTCAGACGATATCGAGGCGCGACGCACCGGTGAAAAACTCGCGGGTGGCGCGTTCACCAAGAACGCCGCGGTGACCGACAACCAAGCCTGGTGCAGGTGGGTGCGCGTCCCCGCCATTTCGGGTGCGCAGCGCTCGCTCTTTGTGCCCGACATGCCCACCTTCGCAGAGCAGGGCTTCCCCGATCGGGTGGTTGATGAGTGGTTTGCACGCTTCGCGCCTGTCCGCACCCCACTTTTGGAGTGGCTGGCTAGTTGATTGCAGAGCTCGGTTTTGAGAAGATCGATTGCCGGGTGTCCAGGCGAGGAACCGACTGTTGTTAGGTGCACAGCTTGATATGATCAAGCTCGAAAAGTGTGATTGCGGGTGTACGCAACCCAACTGGCGCACAGGTGAGTTTTGCGTGCGCACCTGCCATCCGACAAATCGCCAAGCGGATCTTGGTCCGAGATGAACCGGGGCTCAAGGATCTGAACGGCAAAGTAGAAGTTGTATCCTGATTCACCGGGCGGCGCGGCCTTGGCTGCCGGCGCCGTCTGCCGGATGCCAGCCGTCGCTCTGACCAACCAAGGGTCGAGGTCATTGACCCAGTCGTGCTCACCATGAAAGACACCCAGATACTGATCAGCGGTGGCGGCCTCGGAGGCCTGTCCGGTGCCCTCGCGCTCGCCGAACGCGGCTTCTCGGTCACGGTTCTCGAAAAAACCGCTGAGTTCACTGAAATCGGCTATGGCATCCAGTTGGGTCCTAACGCCACCCGCATTCTCAAGCGCTACGGCTTGTGGGATTCGGTCTCTACCAGCGCGGTGTTCCCCGAGGCGATGGTATTTCTTGATGCCATCGATACCGAGGAGTGGGCGCGGGTCAATCTGAACGACGCGTTTCTCGCGCGCTTCAAGCACCCCTACGCGGTCATTCATCGGCGCGACCTGCTGGGGGCGTGGCTCGCTGCCTGCGAAAAGCACCCCCGCATTCAATTGCTTACCTCCAAGGGCCTCGCCAGCATCACCGATCACGGCACCTCGGTCGAGGTGCGTTGCGACGACGGTTCGAACTTTTCCGCACGCTGCCTGATCGGTGCCGATGGGCTGCTTTCGCCCACGCGCGACTACGTAGCGGGCGCAACGCCGCCCCGGGTCACCGGGTTTCTCGCCTACCGAGGGGTCATCCCCATTGGCAAGGTTTTCGACCATTTCTATGATCGCTCGGTCATTGGCTGGTTCGGTCATAACATTCATCTCGTACAGTACGCCCTCAGGGCGGGCGATATGCTGAACAATGTAGCGGTGTTTGGGAGCCCCGCCTTCGCGCGCGGCGAGCGGGAGTATGGGTCCCCCGCAGAGCTCGCCGCGATGTTCGAGCATGCGCATCCCAGAGTTCGCACCATGCTGGAGTACATCACCCCTGATCGCCACTGGATGATGCGCGACCGCGATCCGATCGGTAACTGGACGCGGGGTAATGTCACCCTGCTGGGCGATGCCGCGCATCCCACCTTGCAGTATCTTGCCCAGGGTGCGTGCATGGCGTTTGAAGACTCGGTGGTGCTGGCTGCGCGTCTGGCTGAATCGCCCGATGATCCGCACCGCGCCTTTCTTTCCTACCAGAAAGCGCGGGTGCTTCGAACTGCGAGGATTGTGCTCACGGCGCGCGCCTTCGGCCATGTGTTGCATGCGGGGGGTGTGGCGCGTGATCTGCGCAACGAGCTGTACCGAGGCCGCGCACCCGATTCGTTCTTTCAAGAGATCGACTGGATTTATCGGGGGATTCCCGAGACCGAATTCTGAAGTCTGTTTTAGGGTACCTGCGCGTACGGATCGCGGGTTACACTCTCTCAAACATCAAAGGAGACATCGTCATGAGCACATCCCGCCGCGACCTGATCATTGGCGGCGCCTCAGCCGTGAGTCTGTCAGGTTTTCCGGCTATTGTCCGGGCCCAGCAGAAATTTGAAGTCAAGGTTGCCAACTTTTCGGGCCCTCAGCACTTTCAATCGCAGTGGCTGGTCAAGTGGGGCGAGGAGCTTGAAAAGAAGTCTGACGGGCGTCTCGTCTTCAAGCATTTTCCAAGTGCCCAGATGGGCCCCACGCCCAAGCACTTCGATTTTGCGCGCGATGGCACGGCCGAGATCGCCTACATCCTTCATGGCTCCACGCCCGGCCGGTTTCCGCTTACCGAGCTGGCTAACATGCCCTATCTCATCGGGAGCGCTGAAATTGGCATCAAGGTGCTCAACGACCCCGAGCTTCGCGCCAGATATCTCGACGCCGAACATCGCGGTACCAAGGTGCTCTATCTCTTCACGCACCAGCCAGGTAGCGTTCACACTACCAAAAAGGCGCTGCGGACGCTTGATGATTTCAGGGGGCAGCGACTGCGCTTTTCAACGGCTGCCATCCGCGAGTTCATCTCCGCCCTGGGTGCCACGCCGGTTGGGGTGCCACCGACTGAAGTGGCTGAGCAGCTTCAGAAGGGCACGCTCGATGGCGCCTTCACCGACTACGGTGGCGCGGGCATCGCATGGAAGCTTGGTGGAATCTGCAAATACACCACCGAGCTTTATTGCTTTGTATCGAGCTTCGCAGTGGTGGCCAATCAGGCTTGGTACAACAAGCTTCCTGCTGATCTTCAGAAACTCATTGACCAGTCGGTCACCGGTATAGAAAAAAATATCGGCAATGGCTGGGATGCGCTGGATCTTCCTGGCAAGAAGGCAATGATGGACGGCGGCGGTGAAGCAATCCGGCTGTCTGGGGCCGAAGACGAACGTCTGCGCAAGATCGGCGCCGACGTAACCGAGTCCACGCTGAAGGCCTTGGAAGCCAAAGGCTTACCGGCACGGGCGGTGTACACCACCATGAAGTCGCTCGCTGAAAAAAACGCCAAGACTTCGAAGAACTTCTGGGCGTGATGTCAGCCGTTCGAGTACGCGCCGTGGTGGGGCGCCTCTCGCTGCTGTTTGACGGCATCGCCGTGGCAGCGCTTCTCGCGATGATGGTGGTCACCACGGCCGATGTGCTATTGCGCCGGTTCACCAACAAGCCGATCACCGGGGTGACCGAGCTTGCCGAACTCGCGCTGGGCGTAGCGTTCTTCATGGCGGCTCCCGGGGTGTTTGCCCGAGGTGCGAACATCACCGTCGACATGATTGACCAGTGGCGGCCGCAATGGTCGGCCGCCCTCAAGCGTGTGGCTGCGCTGTTGTCTGCGGTGATGCTCGGTTTTTTTGCGTGGCACATGGTCGGACCGCTGGTTGATATCGTCGAGTTCGGCGACACTTCGGCGGATCTGCAGATCCCGAAGGTATGGTTCATGGCGCCAGCCTGGGTTGGCGTAGTACTCGCGCTTTTCACCTCGGTGGCGGTGCTGCTCGCTGGCGAGACCGACTCCGCGCGCTCAGAGGGTATGCCATGAGTGTGGGCATGATCGGCCTGGTGTCGGTCATCGGGCTACTCGCGCTCATGATGCTGCGAGTGCCCATTGCCACTGCGCTCACCCTAAGCGGAGTGCTTGGCTACGCTGCGGCGCAGGGCTGGCCCGTGACCTTCCGTACGCTTGCCTCTGTTCCCTATGAACTTACTGGCGCAAACCCCGGTGTGGCGTATTCATTTACGGTGGTGCCACTGTTCATTTTCATGGGGGCGGTGGCTTCGCGGGCGCAAATGTCCTCGGAGCTGTTTGCTGCAGCCAATGCGCTCTTCTCAGGCATCCGTGGGGCGCTCGCTGCGGCCACCATCGGTTCTTGTGCCGCGTTCTCCGCGATCTGTGGCTCCTCGATTGCCACCGCAGCTACCTTCTCGCGGGTCGCTATTCCCGAAATGCGCCGCTATGGCTATGACATGGAACTGGCCACCGGGAGCGTCGCCGCGGCGGGTACCCTGGGCATCCTGATCCCACCGTCGCTTATTCTGGTGGTCTACTCGCTGGTGGCCGAGGAATCGATCAAAGCGCTGTTTGCGGCCGCCATGATTCCTGGCATTGCGCTTGCGGTTGGCTATGTCTTGGTGATCGCGGTGCTCGCGCGGATCCGCCCGAGCCTCATGCCGGCATCGCCCGCTCAGCCTCTCGGCGAGCGTGTGCGTGCGCTTGCGGGCACCTGGAAGCTCGCGGTCCTGTTCGTACTGGCGGTGGTCGGTATTTATGTCGGGTGGTTTTCGCCCACCGAGGCTGCTGCTGTGGCGTCGGCAGCAGCGGTGGTGATTGGCTTTGCCGCCCGGCAGCTCACGCTGCGCGGCCTCTGGGAAGCTGGCATCGAAACCGTGCAGACCACGGCGATGCTGTTCATTATCGTGATCGGCGCCTTCATCTTTTCCCGGCTGATCGTGCTCACGCAATTCCCGGGCGCGCTCGCCGACTGGGTGAATGGCGCGGGGCTTGCGCCTTGGATGGTAATCGCAGCGATCGTTGCGCTCTACCTGCTGCTTGGGACTTTCCTCGAGGAGGTCAGCACGCTTCTCATCACCGTACCTGTGCTGCTGCCGGTGGTGAAAGGCATCGGCTATGACCCGATCTGGTTTGGTGTGTTCGTGACCGTCATGTCAACGGTGGGACTGATCTCGCCGCCTGTTGGGCTCACGGTGTTTGTCGTGCAGTCCCAGAATCCGGAGGTACCGCTTGAGAAAATCTTTCGCGGTGTGATCCCGTTTCTCGTGGCCGATATTGTGTTGCTGGTCGCGCTGGTGGCGTTTCCCGCTCTGGCCACCTGGCTGCCCAAAATACTGGCCTGATTCACACGTTTCCCGGCGCCCCCCTTTCCCCTTTCCGCTTTCCCCTTTCCCCGCGGAGCGAATCATGTCCCGATCCGACAATGCTTCAGTCACCCTGCGAGGCAGTATCGCTGCGGCTGCGGTGGCTTGTTTAGTGGGAGGCGCTGAGGCGCAGACGGAGCCGCAACATGATGTGGCGGTGATTCGCGACTTCCGTTTTCATACCGGGGACGTCTTCCCGGAGCTGCGCATTCACTACACCACGCTTGGCAAGCCCGATGGCATTCCCGTGCTGGTCCTGCACGGTACAGCGGGCTCTGCGCAGACCATGCTCGTGCTGGGGTTCGGTGGCGAGATCTTCGGAGCCGGCCAGCCGCTTGATGCGTCGCGCCATTTCATCATCATTCCTGACAGCCTGGGCACCGGAAAGAGCAGCCGCCCCTCCGAAGGGCTTCGAACCCGCTTCCCGCGCTACAACTACGATGACATGATCGCCGCGCAGTACCGGCTGGTGACCGAGCATCTGGGCGTGAAGAAACTTCGTCTGGTCATCGGTAATTCCATGGGTGGGATGCACACCTGGCTCTGGGCCCAGCGTTATCCGGACATGATGGATATCGCCGTTCCCATGGCTTCGCTTCCCACCGAGATGTCCGGACGGAACTGGATCACGCGCCGGCTGATCATCGACAGCATTCGCAACGACCCGGATTGGCAGGGGGGCTACTACGCGCGCCAGCCGAAAGGCTTACAGCGGGCAGTGGTGTTTTTTGGTCTTGCCACCAACGGTGGCAATCAGGGGCTCCAGCGTCTGGCGCCCACCCGTGAGAAGGCTGACGCACTGCTCGATGAACGCCTGAATGCCCTGTTTACCGCCGATGCGAACGATCTACTCTATCAGTGGGAGGCCTCCCGCGACTACAACGCGGCGTACGATCTTGAGAAAATTCGGGCTCGCCTTCTGGTCATCAACTCAGCCGATGACGAGCGCAACCCACCCGAACTGGGCGTGATTGAACGTGAACTCAAACGCGTGAGCAATGCGCGCCTCTATCTGATTCCGGCGAGCCCGCAGACATCGGGTCATGGCACCACCGGCCAGGCGCGATTCTGGAAACATGAGCTTGAGCGCGAACTGCGCGAGCTTCCGCAACGCTAGCCGGGTTGCTTGACGGCCGCGCGAACGCCACCCACCCACAGCTGAGCGGCCGACATCAGGAAACCGATATCGGTTTGAGTGGTCACGAACAGGGCGCCGTTTCGGATCGATGCAGCTTGCCGTTCAACGCTTCGGTTGCCGCCGCACCCGGCGAATTTTCCGTGGCGCCTCGCCACCTCGATCACCCTCGCCTGAGCGGCCTGGATTTCCGGGTCGTCAAAGCGCCCCGGTTTGCCGATGTTGGCGGCGTAGTCGTTGGTGCCCAGGTGAATGACATCAATGCCCGGCACCGCACAGATGTCCTCGAGGTTGGCCATTCCCTCCGCCGATTCGATCATGCACACCAGCAGGCAGGCATCGTTTAGCGCTTGGGTGGCTTCAGCGAGCGGCACCGCCCGATAGTCAAAGTGCGGGTAACCACCCACCACCGAGCGCTTTCCGATCGGTGCAAAGCGGCAGATCTCAACCGCGCGGCGGGCCTGTGCGCCCGTGTTGATGTCGGGGTAGACGATTCCGGTGACGCCGTTGTCAAGGAGCAGGGAGACGTCAGGATCGTCCACGCCACGAACTCGCACGAGTGGTGTAACGCCGATCGCAAGCGCGGTGTGCGCAATGTTCTGGATGGATTCGAGATCAAAGATCGAGTGCTGGCAATCGATGAACAGAAAGTCGTGTCCGCTCGCCTTGGCAATGCGTGCGATGTCCGGTGACCGGGCCAACCGGACGTTCAAGCCCAACACGGGCTGGCCATCGGCAAGTTTCTGTCTGAGCGGATGAAGCGACATGACCGGGGTCCGGAAGGGATTTAAGCCGGGCTCGAGCGCATTGGGAAGGCGCGAGCCTGCAGAAACAGAAATTCCACGCGCAGGAGCGGCGTCGCGCCTTGCTCACGCAGACCGAAGCCGACCACGGCCACGCGTTCGCCCTCGCGAATCTCGGGCACCTGCCACTGTGACATTCGAAAGAGCGGTGCGAGCTCGATCTCCCAACGGGCAGCCTGCCGGCTGAGCACCCTCGCGCGCGCGAGCAGTTGCGCAGCATCGACCGGCGCCGACTGGGCCGGTACGTTACGTCGGGCGAGGTCTGGCGGCAGTTGCAGGCGGGGGTCGGGTTCGAGCATGAATTCGGCGTGCGGGTTACGCCATCGCACTTGTCGCGCAACGCCTTCCAGATAGAGCGGCTGATCCTGGTTGAAGCTGCTCCAGCCGTGATGGGCCCAAGCGGCCGGGTGCGGCGAAAGCAGCAGCGCAGCGAGCCCACCCAGGGCCTGCCGGCGAAGCGAAACGGTGGGGTGAGTCATCAAAGCGTGATTCCTTCGTCTATCAGGCATAACCGATCCAACGGCCCAGCGAAACAATGGCGATCCAGATCAATATGGCGGCAAGCGCGCTCAAGCGCGCAGTGACATCCAGCCGCGTGAGCGAGCCGCGCAAATGAAACCATACCGCGTTACTCGCCGCGACCGCGAGCAGCAGCATCTTAAGCGTGAAGATCCGGTTGGTGAGCAGTTCGGCCGCTTGCGACGCAAACATCAGAACCCCGCTTACCACGCACAACAGGGCTCCGGTTGCGACCAGACGTAGACAGAGTGACGCGAGGGGCTGCAGGGGCACGGCCTGCCCCAGCCCTAAGACCCGGAGCTCGACCAGAAAAAGATTGCCGAGCAGCATGGCGATACCCAGCAGATGGACGATCTCGAGCGCCGGGTAGGCCCAGGGATGCGAAGCAATGGCAGCGGGGTTCATGGTTGGGTATGGGCGCGCGGGCACGGGCATGAGGCCACGGCAAGTGGTTGCGGGGAGATGATATCGGCATCGAAGCCACATCGTGTGTCTGACCTACGCCCCACTGGGGCGGTCATTTGAGTGGAGCCAGCGTGGATTCGGCGCGACGCCCGCTTGAATCTGACTTGACGCCCCCGCTTTCCGACGCGCATATTAGTGCTGCAGTTCGCACCCGCGGTCCTTCACGTTCGATTGCGTAGGGGCCTATCCATGCCCGAATCCGATATTTTGCAGCGCCCACTTGTCGAGTCTGGTCGACCCAAGCTCGCCGACTGGATGTTTATCGCATTCCTGGTTTGCATGCTGATCGTGATCGGTGTGCTAGGGAGGATGACTTTCAGGGAGGGCTTGAGGACCGAGGCGAGCAAGTCCCAGGCTGAGGCGCTCCTGCAGTGGCTCGGTCAGGCTGGCACGCAGCGCTTTGCTGAGGGCTATGTTCTGCCGGTCTGCTCGGGATACGCTAGCGGCGGCACACCGACCACGACGTGGGGTGAATGCGCCAAGGCGCTCGCCCGTGCGTCGGGCCCGCTTGAATCCGTTCGCAATTCGTTTACTGACCAGCCGATAGGGTTGATCACCCGATGCGCAGTGGGTGACGTGTCAACTGCTGGGCAAATTGTGATCGAGAAGATCACACCCACGCCGCCCGGCTCGGCGGTTGCACTGACAATCGGGCCGATCGAGGTAGACGAGCCGCTTGGCCGGAAATTAACCCTTCGGCTCACTGTCTGTGACAAGGGCGGCTATCCCATTCGAGTAGGCGAAACCACCTTCTAGGGGTTGACATGACCAGCGGCACTCCCACGCCTCCGGACGACGGTACCGAGAGCGCTACGCCGGTTTCCTACAGGCATGCCGCTGACGGCAAAGTACCTGCAGTGATCGGCGGGCGGGCTGAGCGCGAACGTCAGGCCAGGTCGGGCGAGGGCGGTGCCAGGCGGTTGATCTATTCGTGGCTGTTTGATCCGACGCTCCCCGGTAACTACCACAAAGCCTTCGACCGGCTGATCGTCTGGGCCATCATCCTCAATTTGTTTGCCCTGCTGATCGAGCTGGACCCGCAGATCCACGAACCCAATCGCGCATGGTTCGATCGGTTTGAGATTGCCTCGGTGATTCTTTTTACGGTCGAATATCTGCTCAGGCTGTACACCGCGCCCGAGGATCCTCAATTTCGAGCGGCAAGATCAGCGCGTATTGCGTTTATCCGTAATCCATTTGCGGTCGTCGACCTGCTTGCCGTACTGCCGTTCTATCTGCAGGCTGTGCTTCCGATTGATTTGCGGGCGCTGCGGGTGTTGCGCCTCCTTCGACTGCTGAAGATCTTCCGGCTGCTGATTCCGGCCTGGCGTGAGTTCGCGGAGCTCAACCGCGGTCGGACCTTTCGGCAGAGGGTCCATGCGTTGGTGTTTCCAAGTGAATATGGCGGGCGGCTGCATGGATATTTTGATGCCTTCATCTCTGCCTGGGTCCTGATTTCCGTCTTTTCGGTGATCCTCGAGTCAGTGCACTCGATCAGCTACCAGCTGAGTCTCGAGCTGATCGTGATCGACGTGATCGCAGTGGCGATTTTTACCATGGAGTATTGCGCGAGGCTTTACTGCTGCGTGGAGGACGAGCGCTATCGCGAAGCTGTGAGCGGCCGCCTGCGGCAGGCTAAATCTGGCTCGATGATGATCGATTTTCTCGCCATCCTGCCCTTCTTTATCGAAGCGTTGATTCACCATCTTTTCGATCTTCGCTTTCTCCGAATATTTCGGCTGCTACGCCTGCTCAAACTCACGCGTTACACCGGTGCGACCCGAACGCTCGCCAAGGTGATCGTGCGGGAGTGGCCCGTGATGGCCGCAGCGGCGTTCATCATGTTGCTGCTCGTGGTCCTGACTGCGAGCCTGGGGTACTTGTTTGAGCATGAAGCGCAGCCCGACAAGTTCGAAAATATTCCGCAATCGATCTACTGGGCGGTGATTACGCTCGCCTCGGTGGGCTATGGCGACATTTCGCCTGTCACACCGGCGGGTCGGGCAATCACTATTGTGCTTGCGCTGATCGGAATCGGCATCTTCGCGATTCCCGCTGCGTTGCTGTCTTCAGCGTTTTCAGACCAGCTTCACAAAGAGCGCGATGCACTCAAGAACGAACTTTTTGACATGTTGGCCGATGGACAGCTTTCCGAGAAAGACGCGGAGGTGATTAATCGCGAGGCGAAGCGTCTGCACCTATCCGCGGAAGACGTCGAAGTCCTGATCGAACAGGCAAGGCGCGAGCGCGAAGCGGCCGACGATCTCGCCAAGCTGCCGCTCCACAAGATTGCTGAACGCCCCGAGCATGCTGTCGAGCATTTCAAATCATTGGTCAGCGAGATCCGGCAACTTGGCTTACTCACTGATACCCAACGATTTGAAGCACTTGCGCGAAGCGGCGACCGGCTCACGGTGTCGGAGTGGCAGCTATGGCGCCAGCTGACGACCCCTCCGCCGGGTTCGCCGATCGCGGACAACGAGCATCCGACCAAGGCGTGAGAACCGGCCCGGTGCGCTCAGGCAAGCATGTGGGATTCAATGGATTTTTCCAGTCGCTGCTTGTCTTCCGCGGTCGCGGCTTCGGTTGACAGCAATCGCACCTGTTCCAATCGCGAACCATTGAGGCCTGAGGCCTCAAGAAATTCGAGCGCAGCCCTTCGGTCCGGATCGGTGTCGGCTTTGGTCAGCGCCTCGGCAAAGACATGAATGGCATAGTAGGGGTTGCGTGCGATGAGCGCTGCGTGGGCCTGCTTGTCAAGCGCTTCATCGGACGCTTGGGGCTCGCCTGCTTGGGTGGCGGCGTCGCGCGCGGTCGTCTTGAAAGCCTCCAAGGTCTCGGCGCGAGCCTGCTCGGTGCCAACTTCGTTACGAAGCGCGACGTCTGCTTTGGCGCGGCGACGACCGTAGCAGAGCATGTCGATGCTGGTTGCTGCCGAGGCGACACCGATACCGAGCGCGGCGATGCCCAAAGCAAGCGCCCCCACGCCGGTCGCCATGATGGCCGCGATCGCGAGCGACCCGCTGACGACCCCGAGCACGCCCTTGAAGATATTCCACTTCGAGTTGGTGATCTGGGTGGAGCGACGCTCGACTGCGTGCTGTCCGGCGCGGGTGAGTACGTCGCTATTTGACTGATTCTCCGCGGGCGCGATCGCCTGCTGGATCGCTTCGCGACGCTGTGAGGCCTTGTTCAGCCGATACGCTGCAATGCCAATCATGGCACCGCCCGCCACGATTGTAAGGCCGCCCGCCGCAGCGCCAGCAATGTGCGAAGCTGCGACCAGCCCGCTGCCTGACGTACCGTCCGTGAGGGCTATGACAGCGTGCGCGCCGTCGAGACCTGACCGAATCCCCCGAGTTCGTCACTTTTGCCTCATTTTTGAGCAATTTCGACTACCTCCTGCGTGAGAAATCAAGAACTTAGAGTCTGATTTCTGGAAAATCGTGTAGTTCCACGTCATAGTCTTGTACGATTGACAAGAAATCTGACTCGACGCTACAGTAGCGACATGTTTGTCAAACTCAACCGCAGCGGCGGGCGCGTCTACGCCCAGCTCGCCGAAGCCTTCCGCGACGATTCCGGCAACCCCCGTAACCGCGTCATCGCCACCCTCGGCCGCGTTGATAAAGACG
>SXGR01135634.1_pt1 | contig 12438 bp, 13 predicted proteins | sample 3174711 | NCBI WGS metagenome assembly SXGR01 (sample SAMN11356860, study PRJNA531348) | freshwater metagenome | isolation source: freshwater sample F1-60 | place: China: Fuxian Lake, Yuxi | collected 2017-12-25
TCCCACACCGTGGACACTGTGTCCCCAAAGACAGTTTTGGCCGAAACGGGCCGATTTAAAGCAACTCAACGGTCGTTGAGTCCTTTTAAATGGGGCTTGATTGCCTGGGCACCGCTGGTAGCTGCTTGCATGTGACGCATTACATCGCTTACTTCAGAGTCTCCACACGACACCAAGGACACGACGGTAACGGTATGAACGCCCAAAGGGATGCCGTCGCCCGTTTCGTCCTCAGCCAAAAAGGTCAGGTCCTTCACGAATTCTCAGAGGTCGAAAGCGGTGGTCTCAACGACCGTCCCCAACTCAACGCCGCTCTCGAAGAGTGCAAACGGTCCAAGTCTACCCTGGTGGTCGCAAAACTGGACCGTCTGAGTCGAAACGCTGAGTTCCTACTTCGTCTTCAGAACTCCGGAGTCAACTTCGTCTGCTGCGACTGTCCCAACGTGGATCGGTTCACCGTGGGAATTCTGGCCCTGGTCGCGCAACGCGAACGGGAACTGATCTCGGAACGAACCAAAGCCGCACTCACCGCTGCAAGGTCCCGGGGAGTTCGTCTTGGTGGATGTCGAGATGGTCATCACCGATCGACCGTCATGGTTCGAGCCAACCAACAAGCCGCTCAACGCTTCAATCGCTCGATAATCGGTGTGATCCGAGAGATTCAGGCCACTGGTGCCACCACCCTTCAATCGATCGCCAACTGTCTGACCCGTCGTGGAATTTCCACCCGTACCGGTCAAACCAACTGGCACCCTACCCAGGTGCGAAACGTTCTCCGAAGTACGTAGTCTTTCACCCTCTGGAAACCGGTGAAAAGGTCGGTGATTTCACCGGACTGTGCCACCTCGGTCCTGACAGTCACCGTGTTCAGTGGATGATGTGGTGTTCGTCGACATTGCCATTCACGAATGTGGTTCGAATCGCCAAGGTGGTAAGGTTGACGTCGATCCTTTTGACGATGCTTCCGATTACCGGTGCCAGCTTCACCCTAGTCTCACGGTCGCCAAGTGCAGCCACCATGGAACCCAAAAATTTGTCGAGGTCTGATGAGTCTTCATCGTCGATAAGTTCTTGGAGATTTCCAAGGGCATTTGGGAGGTTATTGGAATCATTAATCGCAGTCGTCGTTTCGATTATTTTGCGGTCGATTGCCTCTGAATCCTTAGTTAAATCAGCGTATTTTGACCGAAGTACAGTATCGTCATAATCACTCAGTAAGTTCAAAAGACTTCTCTTCTTCTTGTCGTTTTCCAGTTTTTGGAGTCGAAGTGAATCAAGTTCTGTTCCTGCGGGTTGATTGTGTTTCCTGACGACAATTTCAGGGTGCTGCCTTAGGACAAAGACGAAAAAATCCTCCTCAAGGAGATTGATACGAAGACTGAGCCGTTGGGTGCATGCTCCACGAATTGTGTGAGTGCATCGATAGTATGAGTAGTTTCTTCCCTTAGACCTAGTCATTGTCACAGCAAAACCGCATTCCCAACAAAAGATCAGCCCGCGAAACAAGTTGACGAGATTTGATGACCTGCCGCGCCTGTTTCGGTTTTTTTCGAGGGTGACTTGGGCTCGGTCAAATTCCTGTTGGGAGATGATTCTGGGAAAGTATGAGTGCTCCTTAAAATCACCGATGGTTGTTTTTGCGCCAAGAATGTACCTGACGCTCGCAGTGTGCCACTTGCCCCCCCCGAAAGGCAGGCGTACCTCGTCGGTTGAAATCCTTGACGATCGAAACGATAGAAGCGCCAGCGTTGTATTTGGTGAATATTTCACGCACTAGATTGGCTTTCTCGTTGGTTTCAAAACGATTGAGAATATTGTTCCAATCTAGCCATCCAGGAGCCATTTCACGAACGTTTGAAGTGCCTCCATCAGCAATTATTGAGATCTTTCGAGATTTGGCGTTTTTGACCCTTCGTGAAAGGTTTGCTGAGTAATCGAAAGCGCCTTTCATCGCTACAAGGATTTCAACCCTAGCAGCAAGATCTTTTGTACTAGCCCGGGTGAATGTACGGTTTCCAAAGCCGATGTGAATCGCAACGCCGGATCGAAGAAGTTCGAGGACGGCCTTCTCAGACTCGTCAAGGTCTTGTCGAGAAAATCGATCCCAAGCTTCAAGGATCAAGACTGGATTCGGGGAAAGTTTGCCAGTTTTGGCAAGACGGATGAATTCTGCCAAAGCACCGGTGAGACGATTTTTCCCGGTAAAAGCGCTGACTCCGAGATCCTGAAAGGTTAGTGGTGAGAGTTGCCAACCCATTTGCTCACAGATCGCCTCAGCCCTCGTGCTTTGACGATGTTCACCAGTGCCTCTAAGCTGTTTTTTGGACGAAAGACGGATGTAGGAGTATGCATTTTCGATCCTCGCCACCTCTGATGCCATGTCGATGTCATCCACAGAAGAATGCTACCGAGCTGTTGCCAAATGACAAGTCCTACGACATTGTGTTTCATCCGCCCAAGCCGGGAGCCGAAGGCAAGGTCCAACCCGGTTCGTTCACGGTGCTGCACAATGGGGTGCTGGTTCAGGACCATATTCCGATCCAAGGTGACGCCTCGGTTTCGGCGAAGTTGTCCGGGGCGACTCCCACAGGACCGCTGTTCCTCCAAGACCACGGCAATCCGGTCCGCTACCGCAACATCTGGGTCCGCAAGCTAGACTGATCCAATCCTAAGGTTGCCGTTTTGACCCAGAAGCGCCGAGGCGGGTTGCATGCTGATGAAAAATCAATACCGACTGGGGTGGCTGCTCCACTGTTTCTGGATGCTGGGACTGTCGGTTGGGGTGTCCGCCGCTGAGTTGCGGCCGCTCCGTGCGCTGCTGGTCTGCGGGGGATGCTGTCACGACTATCCGGTCCAGAAAGATGTTCTCAAACGAGGCATCGAGGCCCGGGCTCGGGTGATCGTCGAAACGGTCCAGCAAGGAGGTGTCTCGAAAGAGAGCCAGATTCCTTTGTACGCGAACCGCGACTGGGCTAAGGGCTACGATGTGGTGATCCATGACGAGTGCTTCGGTGCGGTCGCCGACACCAACTGGATTTCGCAAATCCTGGCCCCACACCGGGCAGGTCTGCCGGCAGTAAATTTACATTGTGCTGTCCATAGCTACCGCGCTGCGCCCGGCGATCTTTGGCAGGAATACTTGGGGCTTCGCTCCATGAAGCATGGCAAGGCTATGCCCATCTTGATTCGCACGGTGGAGAAACAGCACCCCATCATCCAAGGGTTGGGGTGGCGGGACTGGCTGACGGGCAACGAAGAACTCTACAACAACGTGAAGGTGTTTCCCTCAGCCACCGTGCTTCAACGCGGAGCCCAGGGTGACGACGATTGCGCCATCACTTGGGTTAATCGCTATGGATCCACCCGGGTGTTCAGCACTTCTCTGGGGCATTTCAACGAGACGGTGAGCGACGAACGCTATCTGGATCTGGTGACGCGTGGAGTCCTCTGGGCGTGCGATCGCCTGGATGCCCAACACCTCAGGTCGATCACTCCGTCGCCACCGATCCGCTCCACATCACCGGTCACGATCCCAGTGAAACCCTAGACGCGCCCAGATCAAGGTGCATGACCGTGGGATCGAAACCACTCCACGGCATCGGTCAGGGCCTGTTCGGGTGGAGTCTGTGGCAACCCGAGTTCCTGGATGGCTTTGGCGGGGTTGAACCACATTTTGTAGGCAGCCATGCGAACCCCGGCCAGCGGTGCCTTCGGAGGTTTTCCAGTCCAACGAGCAATCCACTCGTCTACATGCGCCGCACCCAAAGCCACGGCGTGGGGCACCTGGAATCGCGGGGCTGGGACGCCTGTCAGACTTGAAAGGGTGTCGAGGGCCTGTTTCATGGTCCAATTGCCTTGGGCATGTCCCAGAATGTAGCGCTCTCCCACCCGCCCTTTCTCGGCAGCTAGGATATGACCCGCGACGACATCCTGCACATGAACCCAGTTGAGTCCGGTGTCTAGGTAGGCGGGCATCGCCCGGCGGAGAAAATCTACGATGAATTGTCCGGTGGGAGTGGGTTTGACATCGCGCGGGCCGATCGGGGCGCTCGGATTGACGATGACCACCGGCAAGCCGGCAGCAGCGAGTTCTCGGGCCACCACCTCGGCTCGCCATTTGGAGAGCTTGTAGGGATTGGACATCTGAGACTCGCTGACCGGCGTGGATTCATCGGTCGGGACGATGGTACCGTCGGGGCTGGGCTTTGGCAGCCCGATGCAGCCGACGGTGCTGGTGTAAACGATGCGGGAGCATCCGGCCTGATGGGCCGCGCTCAGGATGTTCCGGGTGCCGTCCACATTAGCTCGGAACATGGGTGCATAATCGGGCAGCCACAGCGAATAGCTCGCGGCCACATGGAAGCACCAGTCACACCCGGACATCGCCCGGGCGAGCGTGGGTATATCGTTGGTCAGGTCCCCGGGAACCGTTTCGTAATCGCTGCCAACGAGCCCTCGGACATCCGCCCCCGGGCGCAGCAGCGCTCGAACGGAATGCCCGCGGGCATTCAGTGCATGGACCAAGTTGGCTCCAACAAAACCTGAGGCACCGGTGACAAAACAGCGCATGGCGGCAGAGGGGCTGATTTTCGGATCTATCCCGGAGCGAACTCACTTCGCCCAGAAATCTATCACGAACACATCGGCTACCATTGGGCGCACCAGTTTGCCGAATTCTTGATGGTCAGGATGAACGAGGTAGGCATCGCGGTCCTTCTCTGAGGTGAAGGTGAGGATCCAACCGTGAGTGCAGCCCTTGTTGAGATTCTCAGGGCTGTTGTTGGTACCCGCCTCGAGGGTGGCGATTTGGGGAATCTTCGACTTCAGGGCGCGGAAGGCGGTTTCCACTTTCTTGACGTCCGCAGGGCTGGCGATGTCCTTGAACTTGAAGGCAACAACATGGCGGAGGTGACCGTGGTTTTTGGAGGATGCGGTGGTGTCAGACATGGCAGGAAAGGTGAGGGCAAAAAGCAGCGCCCCAATGAGCATCAGAGGTTTCATTAGAAAGGGTGGTTAGGCTGGAATCTGGTCGAGCTCTGGACAAGCGCAGATCGCGATTGTGTCTTTGAGCCCGGAGACTGAATCGGGTTCGGTGTTTACAGCGCCTGGAAGGTCGCCTTCAAGCCAGTGCCGGAGGCGTTCTTGACCCTCCGCTGGTTGGCGGCCAAGTGGGTGCAGATCTTGAAGACCATCTCGGCTGCGTCGGGTTGTCCTACCGCGGTGGCCAGTGCATCGGCCGAATAGGCCTTCTCCGGGTTGGCAGCCAGGTGAGCCACGGCTTGACGCTGAATTTCCAGCACGCTGGCAGCGGCTTTCTTACCCGCCTCGACGCCGGGTTGGTGGTAGGCGTTGACGTGGATCAGCGATGCGTAAAGTCCTACGGCTCGCTCGAACAGGGCGATGAGCATTCCCACTGTGAAGGCTGAGGCATCTGGGACGGTGAGGGTTAGACTTGCACGGCCCGACTCGTAGAGGGCAGATCGCGTGCCCAGGAAGAACCCACTCAGGAAGTCGCCGCTGGTGGCGCCCGACTCCACCTCGAGGCTGGCCCCGTCGCGGTCCTTCAGAACTTCGATGAACACGGCGAAGAAGTTGGCCACGCCATCTCGCAATTGCTGCACATAGGCATGCTGGTCGGTCGACCCCTTGTTTCCGTACACGGCCAGTCCTTGGTGGACGACCTTTCCATCCAGGTCCAGTTCTTTGCCCAACGACTCCATAACGAGTTGTTGGAGGTACTTGGAAAAGAGTTCGAAGCGGTCCTTGTAGGGCAACACCACCATGTCTTTTGTGCCGCGACCTTCTCCAAGGAAATACCACATCAACGCGAGTTGCGCGGCCGGATTGTCACGGACGACCGAATTGCGGGTAGCTTCGTCGCAGGCCTTGGCTCCGGCGAGAAGTCCCTGGATATCCAAGCCCTGCAAGGCCGCAGGCAGTAGTCCAACTGCGCTCAATTCGCTGGTGCGCCCACCCACCCAGTCCCACATGGGGAAGGTTCGGATCCAGCCATCGGCGATGGCTGTTTTGTGCAGGGCGCTGCCTTCTCCCGTGATGGCCACCGCATGAGCCGCAAAGCGCAGACCCGCTCGCTCGTAGGCGGCACGGGCCTCGACCATTCCGTTGCGGGTCTCCGGGGTGCCGCCGGACTTGGAAATAACGAGTGCCAAGGTTTGCCCCAACTTGCCTGCCAGGGTGCCGAGGACCTGGTCCATGCCATCGGGATCGGTGTTGTCGAAAAAATAGGGTGTCAGCTTGTCGGAATGCGAATGCCCCAGGGCCTTGGCCACAAATTGGGGACCGAGTGCCGATCCTCCAATCCCGATGACCAGCACGTTCTGGAACGGCCCTGAGGTCCCGGTTAGTTCACCGCGATGGATCTCTGAGGTGAAGGATTGTATCGCCTCTAGGATGGATTCGATGGCCTGGGAGAGGGCCGGCGTCGGAGCCAGCGCCGGATTTCGGAGCCAATAATGGCCCACCATCCGCTGTTCGTCGGGGTTGGCGATGGCTCCCCGCTCCAGTTCGGCCATCGCGCTTAAGGCTTTCTGGATGGGGCGCTCCATCTTGGAGTGAAAATCATCCGGAAAGGGAACTCGGCTGATGTCCAGACCCAGCCCGATGGCGGGACAATCAAGATAATGACGTTGGAAGCGGGACCAAAGAATCGCTGGGGTTGCAATCATCGCAGCCCGGACGCTAGGAACTGGATCAGGCCTGCCAAGGAGTAAAGCGTTGCACCGGATAGAATACGTGTCCTTCGGCCTGCTTGCCTAGTTGGCGTGGCTCAACATTCACTTAACAAAGTTGGTTTTGAAGGTTATCCGTAACCGCCCCGCATGTTGCTCCGTCAGCGCCAACTCCTCAACAAAGTCCACGCACTTATGGACGCGACGTTGTTTGGTGGCGTCTTTTGGATGGCTCATTTCATCCGCTCGCTGCCTCAGTTGGATCCTGATGCTGTCATCGGTGGTTTTCATAAGTACCAGTGGCTGCTGGTGGTGGTGGTGCCGCTAACCCCCGCATTGCTTGAGTTGCAAGGGTTTTATCACCGCGCGGTTCTGGCGTCCCGGCGGCAATCCTTGGCTCAGATACTCCGTGGGTCCGCATGGGTCTCGTTGGCGATCATCGTCGCGATGTTTTTTACCAAGCAAGAGGTCGCGCGAGGCGTGGTCTCACTATTCTTGCCGATGATCGTCAGTGCGATGGTCCTTAAAGAAGAGCTCATGCGTTTGTGGATCCGGTCTCGAATGGCGGGTCAGGAAGCGCGCCGCCGGGTTATTTTGATTGGCGGCGACCGCGAAATGAACCGACTCGATGAAGCGTTGAAACAGAATGCCCGTGGCGAGATCTCCGTCGCGGCCCGCCTCGACCCTGGTCAGTTCTCCGTCCTGGTCCTGACGGATTTGTTGCACTCGCACGCGGCCAATGCCGTTTTGGTGGCCCCGAAACAATTTCTCTTCGGACAGATCGAGAAGATCATTCAGGTCTGCGAACTCGAGGGTGTCGAGGTTTGGTTACATGCCGATTTTTTCCAGACCCGGTTTTCGCAGACCACTGTGGACGAATTGGCGGGGCATCCGGTGCTGGTTTTTCGGACCGGGCCCGACCAGACATGGCAGTCCATGGCCAAAGGGGTGATCGATTTCCTGGGCTCGCTGGCCCTCGTGGTGATCACCTCTCCATTGTTCCTGGCAGCGGCCTTGGCGGTGCGACTGTCGTCTCCCGGGCCGGTGCTTTTCCGGCAGCGCCGGGCCGGGCTCAATGGGCATCCGTTCACCATGCTAAAGTTTCGGACGATGGTAACCAACGCCGAGCAGCTCAAGCACGAGCTGGCCAAGCTCAACGAGATGAGCGGGCCGGTGTTCAAGGTCACCAATGATCCTCGAGTGACTCCCATTGGTCGGTTCTTGCGCAAGTGGTCGGTCGACGAGCTGCCGCAGCTTTGGAATGTTTTCCGCGGAGAGATGAGTCTGGTGGGCCCACGCCCGTTGCCGGTCGACGAGGTGGCGCGCTTCGACGACATGGCCCATCGCCGTCGTCTGAGCGTAAAGCCGGGCCTAACCTGCCTCTGGCAAGTGAGCGGCCGTAACAACGTGACTGATTTCAAGGAGTGGGTCCGTCTCGACCTCCACTACATCGACAACTGGTCCATCTGGCTCGATCTCAAAATTCTCCTGCTGACCATCCCTGCTGTTTTCTCCGGTGCCGGAGCGAAGTGAACGACCCCTTTTTTTGGTTCGATGAAACGGTGCTGGAAAGTTCTTGGGTGTTTGCGGGCTTGTGCGAGCGCGGGGCAGGGCCTAGCTTTGAGAACAAGTGAACGGAAATCCTATGGATACTTCGATGCTGGCGTTTATTGGTGGAACCGAAATCATGTGGATAGCCATCGTGGTTTTGGTCCTCTTCGGTGCTAAGAAAGTCCCCGAACTCATGAAGGGCGTGGGCACAGGTATTCGTGAGTTCAAAAAGGCGTCCAAGGATGTCCAAGACGAGGTGCAGCGCGTGATGGATGAGCCGGAGCACCAGTCCCCGCCGTCCTCATCGTCGACCTCGCCGGTGCGGCCGCCCTCGGACATCATTTCCCATAGCCCTAAGGCCTGACCTAGGGCCGTGATGGATGGCCCTGCTTCTCACTTATCCGGTGTCTGGCCGTTTCCGGGGTGGAGACGGGCCTCGGTAGACACGGTGACGGTGACGTTGGCCGGCTTCCTTCAGTCCCAAGTTTTAGTTTGTCTGGATGGCCCGATTTGAGCGCGCATGGCTGAAGATCCTAATTACACCCTAACCCCCTCGCTGCCCCCAAGTTCCGATTCGTTGGATTCTGACTTGGAGTCGGAGGGTGGTGGGCCGGTGAAGACCTTCCTGGAGCACCTCGAAGATCTGCGTTGGACCCTCATCAAGTGTGCGGTAGCGGTGTTTTTGGGATTCATCGTTTGTTTGAGCGGCAGCAATGTGGTGATCCAATTTCTCAAGTGGCCCCTCGTGGCGGCCGAGGGTATGCGGCACTCCACGGAGGGTCGGGTGGTGTACATGCTAGGAACCAATGTGCTCACCCGCATGACGCCGCAAGATAGCGGCATCCCCGGGTTGGCTACCAACCGAGACACGGTTTTCCGGTTGTCGCCGAGGCAGATCGGCACAAATTTCGTCATGACTGTTCAGGAGGAAACCAATCCTCCAGCCAGCGCGACGCGTTCCTTCGATGTGCAACTCAAGACGCTGGGGCCGGTGACGGCGTTCAGCGTGGTGATGCAAATCGCCATGTTTGGCGGTATCACCGTTTCGATTCCCTTCGTCTTATTCTTCATTGCCCAGTTCATCTTGCCGGCGTTGCACCATCACGAGAAGTCGCTCGTGTACAAGGTGAGCGGGTGGGCAACCTTCCTGTTCCTGCTCGGGGTGGCCTTCTGTTACTTTGTTTTGCTGGTGATTTGCCTGAGCACCACGGTGAGTTTCTCCAATTGGCTGGGCTTCGCCGCCGATGAATGGAAAGCCGATGAGTACATTAGTTTTGTCTGTTGGTTCATGCTGGGAATGGGCATCGCCTTCCAGCTGCCATTGGTCCTGCTGACGTTGGTCAAGATTGGCATCCTTGACGCTGCCAAGCTCTCCAAGTTCCGTTCCTATTGGGTGGTGGCGGGGTTGGTGATCGCGGCCTTCATCACGCCCGATGGCAATCCCTTGAACATGCTCCTGCTGTTCTTGCCGCTCCATCTGCTCTATGAGATCAGCTTGGTGATTGCCTGGTGGTGGGGTCGGAAGGCGGCCAAGGCGGCGACGGTGTCGCCTGAGGACCGTGCGTGATCAATTCATTTTCCATCGATTGAAGTCCGCGCTTGCACCCACCTGTTCCGCCTATAACCTCCGGTCACCAAATCCTATTCTATGCGTTCCCTTCTCAAGTCGGTAAGTCTCCTTGTGACCGTGGCCGCGGTGCTCGTCGGATGCACCAGCGCCGAGCAGAAGCTTGGTCGTGGCCTAGACAATTTGTCGGAGCCTTTCCGCCTCGGTGAACTCCAGCGCAGTTACGAGCAGGGTGCTCTTTTCGGTGGCGCACATGGCGGCAGTATGGGCGTGGTCCGCGGTGTGAATCGCACCATTGGTCGCACGGTTGTGGGTGCCGTGGAGGTCTTAAGCTTCCCGATCCCCAGCGAGCCGTACATCAAGCCCGACTACAAGGTGTATCCGGATAGCTACAAGCCGGGAGCTCTGGGTAAGTCCACCGTGACAGCTACCGACAACTCACTCGGTTTCGAGGCGTCCGATGTGGCTCCTATAATCCCGGGCAGCCGCTTCCGCGTCATCGACTGATGATCTGGGGTTTCCCTTTGGTGGGTGGCTCTTTTTAAGCTCTTTCCGCGCTCCTGCAGACTCTGCGGGAGCGCTTTTTTATGCCGCTGATTCGATCCTCTCCCTGCAAGGTCAACTTGCTGCTCAATATTCTGGGCCGGCGGCCGGACGGGTTTCATGACCTAGAAACCTTGTTTCATCCGGTGCCGCTTTGCGATGAGTTGACCTTTGAAACGGACTCGAATTCGGGAATCCAGTTCACCTGCGATCATCCGGAATTGCCGACTGATCGGAGTAACCTCGTGGTGAGGGCTGCTGAGCAATTTTTGGCCGAGGCCCAATGGACAGGGCAGGGGGTTCGGATCCACTTGACCAAACGCATCCCCTTGGCCGCAGGGTTGGGTGGCGGTAGCTCCAATGCCGCCCAAACACTCGTCGGGATGAACGATTTGTTAGGGCGACCGCTGGGAAACGACCGGTTGGATCGATTGGCAGCCACCCTCGGTTCGGATGTTAACTTTTTCCTCCAAGACCAACCGGCCCGAGCCACCGGTCGCGGAGAACAGGTCGAGCCCCTGGCGTCGTTTGAGGCGCTCCGCGGTCGAGGCATGATTTTGTATCATCCTGGTTTCGGCATCTCTACGGCCTGGGCTTATCGAGAACTGGCTCAGTATCCAGAAGCGCTGAAAGGCAGACCGGGTCGTGTCGAAGACTTGGAGCGAGCCCTGAGATCGGGTGATCTCTCCGAAGCTGGGAAGCACTTCTACAACTCTCTGGAGGCTCCGGCCTTACGCAAGTATCCCGTTCTGGAGTTGCACCAGAGTTTCTTTCGCGAGCACGGGGCTTGGGCGGCGCTGATGTCTGGGAGTGGTTCCACCACGTTTGCGCTCTTCCCGGACGTGGTAATGGCCCAGGCGGCGGTTGCGCCCTTTGAAGCACGTTTTGGGGCGGAAGGCTGGATGCAGGTGGTCAGCCTGTAGTCATCCCTCTGGTTCAGACTCTTTTCGATGCGGATGCTTGTTCGGATTGTGGTTCCGAGGCGTCCGATTGGGGTTGAAAGTTGGTGCGAAAACCCAGCCCAACGGGTTGCAACGGCCTTTTTCTCGCCTTGAAGGGTGATGTGTGTCGGAATCTCATTGGCTTTCAACCCCCTCAAAAAGACTCCTATGATTCGTCTCGATGGCAAGACTGCTCTAGTGACGGGTGCCGGATCCGGCATCGGTCAGTGCATCGCTGAAACCTTTGCCCGAGCCGGTGCCCGAGTGATTGTCGCTGAACTCCGGGTCGAGGCCGGTGAAGCAACTGTACAGAGGATCCGTGAAGCCGGAGGGCGCGCCGAGTCCGTGGCCCTGGATGTGACTTCAGAATCTGAGGTATCGGCTGCAGCAGTCCGTCATCCGGTGGTGGATGTGCTGGTGTGCAACGCCGGCATCGGTCACGTGGGGACCCTCCTGACCACGAGCGGTGCGGACTTCGATCGCGTCATGGCCGTCAACGTTCGAGGGGTGTTCAACACGATGAAGGCCTGGTTGCCGGGAATGGTTTCGCGCGGGTCCGGTTCGGTGGTTAATCTGGCTTCCACGGCCGGTCTGGAAGGATTGGTGGACCGCTTTGCCTACAGTGTCAGCAAACACGCAGTGGTAGGCATCACACGCTCAGCGGCTCTCGACCATGCGCGCAGCGGCGTTCGCATCAATTGCCTGTGTCCGGGACGGGTCGAAACACCGTTCGTCCTGGCCCGCATCGCTGAATATCCAGATCCCGCAGTGGCGGCCCGTGAAATGGCTTCGACCCAGGCCATGGGTCGCATGGGGCAGCCTCAGGAAATCGCCAACGCCGCCCTGTTTCTAGCCTCTGATGCCGCAACCTTCATCACCGGCGTCGCGCTGCCGGTGGACGGCGGTTGGACCGCTGGAATGTTCCCTAAAGGTTGAGCACCCCTTTTAGAGAGTCCACCCACCGGTACTTCAATTCTAGTCATCCAAGAGCCTGTCCCTTGTCGGAAGAGCCTGTCCCTAGTCCGAAGAGCCTGTCCCTACTAGTCCGAAGAGCCTGTCCTTGTCCGAAGAGCCTGTCCTTGTCCGAAGAGCCTGTCCCTTGTCCGAAGAGCCTGTCCCTTGTCCGAAGAGCCTGTCCCTTGTCCGA
>SXGR01349636.1_pt1 | contig 12437 bp, 13 predicted proteins | sample 3174711 | NCBI WGS metagenome assembly SXGR01 (sample SAMN11356860, study PRJNA531348) | freshwater metagenome | isolation source: freshwater sample F1-60 | place: China: Fuxian Lake, Yuxi | collected 2017-12-25
ACGCCACCACCGAAATGATCCCGGTGACTTGGCCCGAATTCGCCAACATCCACCCACATGCGCCAGCCGCTGACACCGCTGGATACCGCCAACTCATTACCGAGCTCGAACAAATGATGTGCGAAGTGACGGGCTACGACGCGGTGAGCCTGCAACCCAATGCCGGCAGCCAGGGAGAGTTTGCCGGCTTGCTGGCGATTCGCGCCTACCACGCCAGCCGTGGTGACACTCAACGCACGATTTGTCTCATTCCTGCCAGTGCGCACGGCACCAACGCAGCCAGCGCAGTAATGGCCGGCATGGATGTGGTCGCGTTGTCGTGCGATGCCCAAGGCAACGTGGATCTTGCCGACCTCACTGCCAAATGTGAAAAAGCCGGCGATCGACTCGCTGCACTCATGATCACTTATCCATCAACTCATGGTGTGTTCGAAGAATCAGTCACTGCAATTTGCGCAACGGTCCACGCTCACGGCGGTCAGGTCTATGTCGACGGCGCCAACCTCAACGCACTCGTTGGTGTCGCCAAGCCCGGGCATTTTGGCGCCGATGTGAGCCACATCAACTTGAATAAGACGTTCTGTATTCCGCACGGCGGAGGCGGGCCCGGCGTTGGCCCAGTCGGCGTGCGCGCCCACCTGGCAGCTTTCTTGCCGGGCAACCCGTTGAGCGGTGAACCCCAAGTGGTCGGGCCGGTGTCTGGTGCACCATTCGGGTCGGCGGGCATTTTGCCCATCTCCTGGGTGTATGTGCGACTCATGGGCCCGGAAGGTTTGCGGCGTGCCACCGAACAAGCAATCGTGAGTGCCAACTATGTGTCGTGGCGCTTGCGCGACCACTTCCCCACGTTGTACACCGGCGCCAACAACTTGATTGCGCACGAATGCATCTTGGATCTGCGTGACATCACCAAACAAACAGGTGTGTCAGTTGATGACGTGGCCAAACGACTGATGGACTACGGGTTCCACGCACCAACGATGAGCTTTCCAGTCGGCGGCACGCTGATGGTCGAACCCACCGAAAGCGAATCGCGCGCCGAGTTGGACCGCTTCTGTGATGCGATGATCGCCATTCGCGGCGAAATCAATCGCGTCGCAGCCGGTGAATGGTCGGTCGAAGATTCACCACTGCGTCACGCACCGCACACTGTGCAAGACGTGGCCGGTGAATGGAAGCGTCCGTACGACCGTTCGTTGGCGTTGTATCCGCTCGCGTCATTGCACGGCCGCGGTTACTTTCCGCCGGTTTCACGCATCGACGCCGCCCACGGCGACCGCAACCTCGTTTGCTCTTGTGAACCACTCGAGGCGCTGGCCAGCACCGAAATCTGATTGCAGCCCAACGGCTACGGTTGAATCGTGTCCACCACCCCTCCAGCACTTGATATTCAGAAACTCATCAGTGATGTTTTGGCGCTACTGCGCAACGTCGACCCCGTCGGTGAAGGCGTCAAACTTGCCGATCAAGGGCGCCGCACGGTCGAAGCGCTGATTGTGGCACTCGAAAACGTTGGTGCCACGATGGACAATCTCAATCAGGCGGCAGCCCGCGTGAATCGCCTGCTTGACGACGTGGAAGACCCCATCCGCCGCATCGCTGGAATGGCCGACCAAGCAGGGTCGCTCATCAACTTTTTGCCGTCGTTGGCCGGCAAGGCCGTAGCCAACCTGACGGCGAAACCCGACACGGCTGCGTCGACTACGTCACCGACTGGTGGGCCTACTTCGCCTGCTGCGTGAACGGCGTTGTCACCACCGTGCCCGACAACTTCGTGTCGCGCACCACAATCTCCACCACCTGTCCCGGCTGAGTTGCAGCGGGTGCAACCAAACCAAGCGCGATTCCCACCCCGAGCACAGGTGAGAAGTTTCCGCTCGTAACGACGCCGACATCGGCCCCATCTACCAAGATTCGCGACCCATCGCGCGGTGGGCGTCGCGATTCGGTGCGAATACCGCACAGCAAGCGACTCACGCCCGCTTCACGCTGTGCCACGAGGGCCGCTTTGCCGCGAAAATCGTGCTTTTCCCAGCCCACCACCCAAGCCAGATTTGCCTCCAAAGTCGTTATCTCGGGTGATAATTCATGCCCGTGCAGCGGCAAGCCCGCTTCAAGTCGCAGGGTGTCACGCGCCCCCAGACCTGCGATGGTCACACCAGCCTGCAGCAATGCAGTCGCTACCTGCTTGGCATGGTGCGCAGGTACGGCAATTTCCAACCCATCTTCTCCGGTGTATCCGGTTCCGGCTACGACACACTCCACCCCCAGCAAGTTGACCGTGGCTACACGAAATCGCTTCACACTCGCGGCCTCTGACGACAATGTGGCAACGCGTTCGCGGGCACGTGGACCCTGCACCGCCAAGATTGCGCGAGTGCTGGTGGTGTCGTCACCACCGATGATGGCGCGCACGCGATCGGTGTTGGATGCGTTCGGCATCACGTCAAATACGTCAGGGCCCAGCCACCACACGATGATGTCGTCGCTCACCCCGCCTTGTTCGTTGCACGAGTGCGTGTACTGCGCGCGACCAGGTGCAATCTTACGAAGATCGTTAGTGAGTTCACGCTGCAAGAGGTCGAAGGCATCCACCCCGGATACTCGCACGGTGCCGAGATGTGACACGTCAAACATCGCCGCATCGGTGCGACACGCCAGGTGCTCGGCAATGGTTCCCGCGGCATAAGACAACGGCATTTCCCACCCGCCGAAGGGAACCATTTTGGCGCCGAGCTCACGGTGCAAGGCGTCAAGTGGCGAACGACGGTTGCCCGTCACGGCGTTACCGCGCGACGCTGCGCAACGGTGCGGCGACAGAACCAGTGGTTGCTGCTGCACGTTGTTCGCTGCGCTTCAGTTCGATGATGCGGGCATCAAGTTCCTGCTTCACATTTGCCAGCGGCAACACGTTCAACACGCCTTGTCCGTTGCGCACTGCGTCAATCAGACGATCGCCATCGCACAGCACCACACTCTTACCGCTAATCACCACGTGCGCCGAGGCAACATCGGTGGTCACATGGCGACGCAAATAATCGAACACTGCTCGCACCGACTCGAGCTTGATGCCGGCGTCGAGCAGATTTTTGATTACTTTCAGCTCGAGCAAATCTCGGTACACGTATTCGCGACGGGTGCCACTGCCTGCTGCATCGGTCGCTGATGGGCGAACCAAGTTGGTACGCGCCCAATAATCAAGTTGGCGATACGTGATGTTGACAATGTCGGCGGCCTGCTTGCCGCTGTACGTACGCAATGAATCGAACTGGTTCACCCGCGCTGCCCCCATAAGAATGGCAACGCTACGGGCAAGACCCCCCGCGCGCCAACTGTGGGGCTAACTACTTTTCGTCGAAGTCCTCAGGATTGATGGTGTCGATGAAATCCCGAAACTCGCCAATGATTTCCTCAGAATCATCCCCGCTCTCCGTGGCGATGACGCCCACTTCGTCTAGCAGGACGCGATGGGCGGCAATCGGGATGTCGGCACGCACCGCCAGAGCAACGGCATCCGAGGGCCGGCACGAAATGGTGTGGGTTTGGCCCTGGTGCAACAACTGAATTTCGGCAAAATACGTGTGTTCGCGCATCTCGGTGATGACGACCCGCCGCAAATGAGCGCCGAGATCTTCAAACACATTGACCAACAAGTCGTGCGTCAACGGCCGAGGTGGAACACGACCTTCCAGCGCGTGTTCGATTGCCATATATTCGGAGGCTCCGATATAGATGCTGAGTAGCCGCCGATCCCCGTCGTTTTCTCGCAACTGCATCATCGGCACATTGGCCGGAGTCTCGATGCGAACTCCGACGAGTTCGAGGTCTACGCAGTCGCCAGCACTCATGGCGCAAGCGTAGCAACGGCCTACCCTTCGGGTCGCAAGCCCTTGGTCACATTGCGCAGTAACGCTGTACGCAACTCTTCACCGAGAGCGATGAGATCATCGAGCAACTTCATCGCTTCATTTGACGAGTCGCCAAGCGCGTTCACCCCGCGTGCCGAGAGCGCCGAACGTACGAGGGGCTCAAACACATCAGCCTCACGCTCGGCTGAAAGCCGCCAGGTCATCAACAAACGCGGGTCAATGCCGAGCGCTGCCAGTCGTCCCGCCAAATGCACGATGTCGCGATCGGTTTCGTCAAAATATGGGTCAACTCCCATCATGCGCGGGCGCACCAACTTCATCTTTTCCAACACCGCCAACATCTCCGTGCTCACACCAGTGGCATCCAACACGTCATTGCGCGAAAGTCGCTCACGACGCTTTGGCACCAGCGGCTTGCGGCTGTTGTCAACACTCGTGCCCGAGCCCGGCGCAACAACGCCCTGGCGATTCGTCGGGTGTCCAGCCGATGGCAAGTGGATTCCGCGCGGCATGCTCGGGTCGGTTACATCTTGTGGCCGCAAGAACCCGTCGCTAGTTTCACCCTCGAGACGGTCGCGAATGACGCGCAACGGCAGGAAGTTGTCTTTTTGCTCACGCAAAATGAACCGCAGACGATCGACTTCTGGTTTGGTGAACTTGCGATATCCCGAAGCAGTTCGCTCGGGGGTGATCAAGCCCTGGCTTTCCAAGAACCGAATCTTGGAGATGGTGACATCCGGAAACTCTTCGGCAAGCAGCGCCAGCACCTCACCGATGGACAAATACTGTTCGGTCACCTGAGCTATCCGAAAAATGCGACTAAGCGAAAACGACCGATTTGAATTTCGTCGCCATGGTTGAGTGCAGCCTCTTCGACCCGCCGGCTGTTTACATAGGTGCCGTTCAGCGAGCCGAGGTCGCGCACCAACCAAGCAGACCCTTGTTGCACGAAAATCGCATGCTGGCGCGACACGGTGAAGTCGTCGAGCACGATGTCATTATCGGGCACTCGCCCAGCGCTGACCTGATGCCCACTCAGGCTGTATCGGGTGCCGATTTCGGCCCCTTGACGCACCACGAGCATTACTTCACCTGGTGCAACTTCACCACCGTAAACGACCGCATTGTCGTCATCACCCGCGGCATCGAGCAGTGGATCAGTTTTCGGCAACACACTCGTGCGCAGGCTCGGCTTGTCCACCACAGCCCCACAAGCAGAGCAAAACGTTGAGGATGGCGGATTGCGATGACCGCACTGGTTGCAAAAAACGTATTCCATTGCTAGCCCGCCAACAGGGCTTCGTAGTCTGACGCGCTCAGCAAGCCTGGCACCTCACCCTCGATGGTGATTTCACAGATCCAGCCGGCACCATAAGGATCAGAGTTCAATAACTCTGGTTGAGTCGCCAGCGCCTCATTGACGGCAGAAACGGTGCCCGAGACAGGGGCGTAAATGTCAGAAACACTTTTGGTGCTCTCTACTTCGGTGAACGACTGATCGGCCACCACTTTCCCGCCCAATGTGGGAACACCGACGAAGACCACGTCACCCAATGCGTCCTGGGCGTAGTCGGTAATGCCGATGCGCGCCACCTTCCCGGTAATGAGCACCCATTCGTGCTGGGCGGTGTATCGAAGTTCAACGGGGACAGCCATGACCTCAACCGTAGCCTCAGGTTGAGACCTGTTTCTAGGTCACGGATGTAGCACGCGCCGTGCGCACACCACGCCACACCAGTGGCACATACAGCACTGCAGTCGCGTAACACAGCACCAAGCCCGGCAAACCGATCGCCCATCCAGCATTGCGGGCACCCAACGCCCACCCTGCTTCGCTGGCGCCAAGCAGCATGAGTGGAAACGCCACCATCAACGCAAAGGTGTAGTTCTTGCCCCATTGGCTGACCGCAAAGCGTTGCATGCCCAGAGCTGTGCCACCCAGCATCATCGCACCCACGAACACCTCCCGCAACACCACCGACCACCCGAACCAGGCCGGCACCGAGCCGTCGAGCACGATGGCACCCACTCCGACAATGAGCAATAAGCGATCGACTGCGGGGTCAAAGACCGCCCCGAATTCGCTGCGTTGATCCAAACGCCGTGCCAACCAGCCATCGATCCAATCGGTGGTGCCCAGCACCCCGAGTAGATACGCAGCCGCCTCGCGATTGTCACGCCAAAACAGCAGCCACAAAAATAACGGCAGACAAAACAAGCGCAACAGGGTGACCAGGTTGGGCCACGTTGCAAGATTGCGACCCATCGGGGCGAAGGCTAGTTCGCAAACGCGCAACGATGAACTATCGTCGGCACCATGGCGTCGTTGTTCACCCGAATCATCGAAGGAGAATTGCCCGGACACTTCGCCCTGCGCGACGACCAGTGCGTGGTATTCATGACCATCAGCCCCATCACCACGGGCCATGCCTTGGTGGTGCCGCGCACACCAATCGATCAGTGGATTGACATGCCAGCAGCACTCAACGGCCATCTTTTTGATGTAGCTCGGCAAGTGGGCTTGGCCCAACGCTTGGTGTTTGGCACCGATCGTGTCGGGCTCCTCATCGCTGGATTCGAAGTAAATCACTGTCATTTGCATTGCGTGCCCGCGAATGCGATTACTGACCTGGATTTTTCTCGCCAAGAGCAAGGTGTGTCAGCCGAACGTTTGGCTGATGCGGCCGCCCGATTGGCGGCCCAACTGCGTGCCGACGGCGTGCCTGGCGCACTGTAGTCAGGCGGCAAAACCAATTAAAAGAGCGTGGTGGTTGTCGGCACAATGAGTTCGGCGCCCTTGTTGCGCACATTGTTCACAGCAGTTGCCACGGTGACTGCAATCAGACGATCGTTGTCGGCAGTCTGCAACACGTGCAGTGGGGCCTCGGGGCCAGCGAGCCATTCGTCGAGTGCATCACCATCAAGAATGCACGGCATGCGATCGTGAATCTCCGCCAGGCGGTCGTTGGGGGCAATCGTGATCAAACTGCAACTGCGCACCTCGGTGTGATTGCGCAGCGGGTCTTGCCAAGTGGTCCAGAGGCCGGCAATAGCGAGCGGTGCAGAATCAGGCGAACGAATGAAATACGGCTGCTTGGGTTGTTTCACCGATGTGTCAACGCCGACCGTACGCCACTCGTAGTACCCATCGACAAGTACTGCACACCGATGGGCAGCCAGGAGCGGGCGAAACGACGGCTTTTCGGTGAGCGATTCGCTCCGCGCATTGATCATGCTCGCGGCACGACTGCGATCTTTCGACCACGACGGCAACAACCCCCAATGGGCGCGACGTAAAACACGTGCCCCATTTGATGGCACATCTGATTGCGCGTCTGCTCGCATCTCTGCTTGGGTATTTTCCGCGCTGGCTGCAACTTTTTGCTCGGCAACAAGCGTGGTCACGTGCGTCGTTGGCGCCACGTTGTAGTTGGCGACAAACTCCGTTGATGCAGCGTCACCGAGGTGGGCGTCAAACAGCAACGCCAACTGCTGCGGGGCGGTGGTGGCTACAAAACGTCCACACATTGTCGGGCTGGGGAGATTTGAACTCCCGACCTCTTGTCCCCCAGACAAGCGCGCTAACCAAGCTGCGCCACAGCCCGAAGCTACGGCTCGGTCAGTCTACAAACGGCGCGATGATTCGCCAGCCGAGATACAGCACCAAGGTGAGCATGAGCAACTTGAAATGCCACGGAGCCTTCTCACCACTCAACCGTTGCAGCTCGCGCAGTGACGGCGCGTCGCTCGTTGCTCGGATGGGCATCTCAATGGTCCGTTCGCATACCGGACAACGGCCCTGCGCTGACACCGCTGACGGTGCAAAATAGCGGGAGCATGGCTCACACCACGGCATCGTTAGCCCTGTTCGGAGCGTGTTCGCACGCGCAATTTGATTGGCGTTGAGCCGAATTCGAACGCTTCGCGAATCGAGCGCTCGAGATACCGCAGGTACGTGTGTGGCAGTTCGCGATTGACGAACAACGTGAACGTCGGAGGATCAGCAGCCCCTTGCAGCGCATACAGCACACGTGCGCCCTGCCCCGCTGGCTGCTGCTGTTGGGCAGCCGCAATCACTCGGTTCACGTCTTTGGTCGGCACGCGGCGGTGATAGTTGGTGATCGCATCGGTAAGCAAGGGCTGCAACCGATGCACATTTTTGCCGGTGAGTGCCGACAGGCGCACGATTGGGGAATCTCCCATGAAGTACAACTTTCGTTGCAGTTCAATCTCGACAACTTCGCGACGGTCGGCGTCCACCAATTCCCACTTGTTGAGCACCAGCACAATCGGACAGCCACTGGCATCCACTCGCTCGGCAAGACGCTGGTCTTGGCTGGTGACACCTTCGGTTGCATCAATCACCAACAGTGCGATGTCGCTTTCGTCAACGGCCCGCAAGGCACGAATAATCGAGTAGTACTCGGTGCCTGGCTCGACCTTGCTGCGGCGACGCATGCCAGCAGTGTCGACGAAGACAATCGGCCCGGCGGTCGTTTCTACCCGCGTGTCGATGGCATCGCGTGTGGTGCCGGCCATGTCATGCACGATGGATCGCTCTTCGCCAACTAGACGATTGAACAACGTGCTCTTGCCCACATTCGGACGCCCGACGATGGCCACTCGTGGTTCTTTGGTCTCTGGGTCGCGCACGTATGCACCGCCCGCTGGTGCTTCATCGGCGACGATTTCCAATTGGTCGACGATTGCATCAAGCAAGTCGCCCGACTTGCGACCGTGAATCGCTGAAACCGGCAGTGCATCACCCAAACCCAGTGACAAAAACTGCCACAGGTCAGATTCTGCAGTTGGGCTATCCACCTTGTTGGCTACGAGCAGGATTGGACGGCTGGTCGTTCGCAGCCACGCCGCAATGGCCTCGTCGTCATCATTGAGCCCAACGGTCGCATCCACCAAAAACAACACCAGGTCGGCCTCGCGGGCGGCGGTTTCCACTTGCCGGCTCACCTTGGAGTCGAGCACGCTGCCACCTGGCATCCATCCGCCGGTATCAACTGCATCAAAATGGCGCCCGCACCACTCCACTTCGCGGGTGTTGCGATCGCGAGTAACACCTGGGTGATCCTCGACGATTGCTGCTTGTTCACCCAAAAAGCGATTGAAGAGCGTGCTCTTGCCGACATTCGGCCGACCAACGATGACGACGCTCTTGCGGGCGTCAGAACTCGTCATCATATTCAGGCTACCGACGGCTGTGCTTATAGATGTGCAGAGCAATGTTGCACCAAGTGCGAACTGTGCGCACTACCGTTGGCAGCACGCATGAATGTCGATCGAGTGCTACTCGCTGCGCCCCGCGGCTTTTGTGCCGGAGTCGAAATGGCGATCAAGGCGCTGGCCTGGATGGTGCGCACGTTTGACGGCCCGGTCTACTGCTACCACGAGATTGTGCACAACCAGATTGTCGTTGACCGCTTCAAAGCCCAAGGTGTGGTGTTCGTTGACGACGTGCTCAGCGTTCCCGTTGGAAGCCCCATCATGTTGTCGGCGCACGGCTCGGCACCAAGCGTGGTGGACGGTGCCAACGAGCGTGGCAGTTACATGGTCGACGCCGTGTGTCCGTTGGTCACCAAGGTGCATCACGAGGTGCGCACGCGTGCGGGCAAGGGTTACCGCATCGTGTATGTCGGGCACGCTGGTCACGAAGAAGCAGTTGGCACTATGGCGGTGGCGCCCGATGCAATTTCACGTGTGGAGAGCCTCGACGAAGTCGCTGCCCTTGATCAGTTCACCGAGCCCGTTGCACTCTTGGCCCAAACGACGCTGTCGCATCGCGAATGGGAAGGAGTTGCCAACGCGGTGAAGTTGCGCTTCCCCGACGTGTGGACTCCGGGTCGCAGCGACCTTTGTTTTGCCACCACCAACCGCCAGGCATCGTTAACCCACATTGCCAAAGACGTCGATGCCATGGTGGTCATTGGTTCGGCGAACTCCAGCAACACCCTGGCTCTCGAACGCTTGGCACGCGAAATTGGCTGCCCACGTGTGGTGCGCATCAACCGAGCCGACGAACTACCCGATGACTTGCGCGGCACCGTTGGGGTTACTGCTGGCGCTTCGGCACCCGAAGAACTCGTCATTGAAGTAATCGAACGCCTGGCCCCCCGCGATGGGTTCACCGAAGTGCGTGCCACACAAGAAGACGAGTACTTTCCGCCACCACGCCACATTCGACAACTCCAGAACGCGATGGAAACCGCCATCACGGTGATGTGTGGGGCCGACATGGCTTCTCACCGCACGTATGACGACCGCTCGATTAGCGCCAGCGCGGTGTTGGCTTCTTTGTCGGCTTAGATGTCTTCTTTGACGTCCACTTAGTTGCGCGGAACTTGGCTCCAAGGTTTATCGCGATCGACACGCACATCACCGGGCAAGCCGAGCACACGTTCCCCGAGGATGTTGCGCATCACTTCGCTGGTTCCACCCTCAATGCTGTTGGCTCGGCTCCGCAGAAACGACTTTTGTAGACCATCTGTCGGGCCCATGGCAGTGCTTGGTCGCACCATGGCGTACTCGCCGTACAACATTGCATCGGCACCCAGCAACTGCATGCAAAACGCATAAACATCTTTGTTGAGATCTGCACTGGCCATCTTGCCGATCGAACCCTCGGGCCCAGGCGCCCCAACCTTGCGCATCTGGCCGGCGCGAATGTTGGTGAGCCGCGCCACTTCAGCGCGAATCCACAAACGCATCAAGTCGTCGCGGGTTGCACTCGACTGACGATCAACAGGCAGCGCTTCCCAAAGTTTCAGTGCTTCGCGAATCGGGCCCGATGCCTTTGGCGGAATCATGCCGCCGATGGCTACTCGTTCGTTCATGAGCGTGGTGAGCGACACCCGCCAACCATCGCCCGGCTTACCGAGTGTTTCGGCAACGGGCACACGGGCATCGGTGAAGAACACCTCGTTGAATTCGGCTTCGCCGGTCATTTGTCGCAGCGGTCGGGTTTCGACTCCAGCGGCTTTCATGTCCACGACCATTGCGGTGAGCCCAGCATGTTTGACTGCCTCGGTGTCGGTGCGCACGACCAACAATCCAAAGCGCGATACGTGAGCCAGAGTGGTCCAGACCTTTTGAGCATTCACTATCCACTCGTCGCCGTCACGCACTGCCTTGCCGCTCAAGCCGGCAAAGTCTGAACCCGAGCCAGGCTCAGAAAACAACTGACACCAGATTTCTTCACCGGTGAAGAGCGGGCGCAGGTAACGCCGTTTTTGTTCGTCGGTTCCCCACTCCACCACGGTCGGGCCGCACATGCCGTATCCGATGGGATTGCGAAAATACGCATTCGGGCCACCGGCGGCAAAGACCCGCTCGTTGACGATGCGCTGGTATTTGGGTGACAGGCCCAACCCGCCATGCCCGACCGGGAAATTCACCCATGCCAGACCACGGTCAAACTGGGCGCCAAGAAAGGCCACCGTGTCCGTTGACGCTGGTGGCAGGTCGGCAATCAGGCCGTCCACGAGATCAATGACGTGTTTTTCATCTGATGAGGCGGGCAGATGATTGCTGGCGAGGGTATCAGTCGGCATAACCCGAGAGTAGCCGCCTCCCCGCCTTCGCACTATCTTCGGAGTCACCATGTTCCCCGGAAAAATTGCCGAGACTGCCCCCGATCGCCCCGTCGTTGTGATGGCCGGCACAGGTGAAACCCTCACCTATCGCCAGCTTGACGAAGGCGCCAACCGCGTCAGCCAGTTGATGGCCAGCCACGGGTTGCAACCTGGTGATCACGTGGCCATCTGCCTCGAGAATCATCCACGGTTCTTTGAAACCGTGTGGGGCTGTCATTACGCCGGATTGGTCTACACCTGTTGCTCGAGCCGCCTCACCACCGACGAACTCGCCTACATCCTCAACGACTGCGGCGCCAAGGTATTCATTACTTCCAAACACAAAGCAGATCAGGCCGAAGCAATCGTTGCCTCGACGCCGAATTTGGTGGCGCGCTACATGCTCGACGGTACGACCACACACTTCGACTCATACGAAGGCGCTGTCGCAGCGCAATCTGACCAGCCGTTGGCACAGCGCTTCGAAGGTACCGACATGCTGTATTCGAGCGGCACCACTGGTCGCCCCAAAGGCGTCGCGTTCGTCTACAAGCCCGAGCCGCTCGGCACCCCGCCCGGGTTGCTCATGCTGGCGCAATTTGTCTTCGGCTTCAATGAGCAAACCGTGTATCTCTCGCCTGCGCCGCTTTACCACGCAGCACCGCTGCGATTCAACATGGCAGTGCACCGTCTCGGTGGTACCACCGTGATCATGGAGCATTTCGATGCCGAGCAATACCTTGCTTGCATCCCGAAATTTTCGGTAACCCATTCCCAAGTGGTGCCAACCATGTTCGTGCGCATGTTGAAACTTCCGGAGGCACAGCGCAACCAACACGATGTTTCGTCGCTCACCACCGTGATTCACGCCGCAGCACCGTGCCCAGTCGAAGTCAAGCGCAAGATGATCGCATGGTGGGGGCCAATCATTCACGAGTACTACGCGGGCACCGAGGGCAACGGCTTCGTCTATTGCAATTCCGAA
>SXGR01200365.1_pt1 | contig 12435 bp, 13 predicted proteins | sample 3174711 | NCBI WGS metagenome assembly SXGR01 (sample SAMN11356860, study PRJNA531348) | freshwater metagenome | isolation source: freshwater sample F1-60 | place: China: Fuxian Lake, Yuxi | collected 2017-12-25
CTCGAGCATGCCTACTACAGCGTGATCAGCCCCGAGGGCTGTGCGGGCATCCTCTGGAAGAGCGTGGAGTTCAAGGCGGATGCCGCCCGAGCGCTGCGGTTCCGGTCGGCCGATCTCAAGGAGTTTGGCGTGATCGACGCCGTGATCGAGGAACCCGCCGGCGGCGCCCATCGGCATCCGCGGCGGATGGCGGCCCGGCTGAAGATGTATCTGGCGAGATCACTCCGCGAGCTCCTGGCCCGGCCGCGGGATCAGCTCGTCAACGAGCGGTACGAGAAGTTCCGCCGGATGGGGATGTTTCTCGAGGGCGAAGCGGCCGGCTGACGGCGGATGAGCGGCATGGCCGGGCCGGTCAGCCGTCGGGCGTTTCGATCAGGTGCTGCAGCCGCGCGGCGAGCTCGGCCGGATACCGTGCCGGCCAGTCACGCGCACCGCGTCGCGGGCCTTTGCATCGGGCCCGTCGAGGAACATCTCGATGCCGGCGACGCGGCGGCGGATGAATCCCGCCTTGGCCAGCGCCTCGCCGGCGCGATCGAGGTCTTCCCGCCGGAGCACGAGATCGACTGCCAAGAGCCCGTCGTACTCGGTCATGGGGAGCCTCTCCATCTGGCCTCCATGGTGCCACGGCGGGTGGAGCTTCCGGCCTTTTTCGCGGAGCAGGCCGATCGCCCGCAGCGTTCCGCGTTTGAGTTCCGCATGGATCGGCACGGGCACTGTGACCGTCGTGTCCGGATCAGTTAGCTAGCCTGCAGCGCCTCGACGCTGTTGATATGGATGAGCGCGCAGGTGACGCTACGGTCGTCGTCGGGATAGTAGACGATCATTTTCGTCTTCATGACAAACGCGCACTCTGGATGTCGGATCTCGTGGGCTTCCCCATTCGACATCCGGATCACAAACGGCTCGAAAGGCTCGCGGCGGAGGTAGTCGCGGATGGTGTCGGCGTTCATGGCAGACCTCGCAGGACTCTCCGGATACTGTACCGGTGAACATCGTAGCGGGCGTCCGCGCGGCAGGCAACGCGGCGGCTTTCTTGGTCGCGTGGCTGCCTTGGCCCGCCGGCTCAGCCGCCCTGGAGTTCCGTGTACTTGCGGGCGTTGCCGCGGGCGAGGTTGACCGGGTATTTCGCCTCGTTGGCCGCGAGCTTGGCAGTGATCGCCTCGGCGAGGTCGATGCCCAGCCGGTCGGCCAGGAGCATGGCGAACATCACGACATCGGCGATCTCGTCGGCCACAAGAGCCAGCTTGGCCGGGTCGGCCAGATCCTGATCGACCTCGGCGTCTGTCTTCCAGAGCAGCCGCTCCTGGAGTTCCGCCGCCTCGATGGCCGTCGCCGCGGCCAGGTTCTTCGGCGTGTGGAACTGGGCCCAGTCGCGGTCGTCACGAAACCGGCGGACAGCCGCCACGAGATCTGCGAGCGGGATTCTGTTTGGATCGGAGCAGGTGGGTTCCATGGCGGCGAACATAGCAATCAGCCACGAAACAGCCCCTCTCCCCAACGTCCGATAATGTCTCTTATGTCCGTTTCGGCCAAGCGTTTTCGCCTTGTTTTCTAGGCTCATTCCCCCTGCCCGCCCGATGTCCACGAGAGCCCGAACGTCGTGGCGAACACCACGCCGCCATGCCCGTGCGGGCGGCGAGTCGCGGTCCGTCGGCGAGCCCGTGCCCGGCATGCCGACGTCTCATCAGCGGATGGGAAGCGGTGTCTGTGCGCCGACCGGAAACTGCCCCGGCGGCTGCTGGTACTGCGGCCGGTTCGGAAATCCGCTCGTGGCCGGCGGTGTCGGTTGTGGCGGCTGCATGGTCGTGGCTGCCGGGCCGCCCCAGGCCGTCGGCGAGGTGAAGCCGGCGGGCACGGCCTGCTGCCCCCCCTGCCCCAGCGTCGCCGGTGCGGCGGCGTTGCCCGTCCAGGCTGTCGGCGAAGTGACGCTCTCCCAGATGGCTTTGAGCGCGGACGGCTGGGCCAGGCCGTTTGGCTGCGGCGGGGCGGCGACGCCGGCTCCCGGCTGCCGAAACTGGTCCTCGAACTGCTTGACGAAGGGCTGCACCGGCTCCGCGATGTTCGGCGGGAGCAGGTCGTCGGCCCGGACGATGATTTCGGCCACGAGCCGGCCGCTACGGCTGCTGACGATCTGGTTGCGGTAGGCAGGGGCCAGCGTGACGGCGAAGAACGTGACCACGACGCAGATCAGCCCGCCTTTTGCCAGGCCGAAGACCAGGCCGAGTTGGTGGTCGAATGCCGAGAGGTGGACGGCGTTGATCGCGCCCGAGATCACGCGGAACACCAGCCACACGCCCAGCGACGTGCCCACGTAGATTGCCAGCATCGCGATCAGCCGGTTCCAGGGGCCGACTGACCCACAAGCGGAGCCAGGGAGCCGCTGAACCGCAGGGCGAGAAAGCTGCTGGCTGCGATGCCGGCGATCCACGCGATTTGCCAGACGATGCCCTTGAAATAGCCCAGGACCGCTGCCGCGGCGAGTATCCCCAGCATCACCAGGTCGTAGCCTTCGATCGACATCGAGCAGCGTCTCCTGGGATCCCACGGCCATGCGAGCGACGGAGTGTAGAGACCGACCTGCCGGCGGACGAAGCCCAGAAACAGAGTCCTCGAAGGCAGGATCATGCCGTTACACGAGGCACTGCAGACACATCTTTCCCATCTTGCGCAGGGCACTCATCCGCACGCCGGCAAGGCGTCGGCGGCCGTGCAGATCGCCCAGTCTCCCCAGACTTCCGCCTTTTGCGGTTCAATCATCCGTCCATTGAAAAGGTGATAGTTCCGAACGTTTGCTTTCGGCGGTGCAGGGGATGCGGCGCGGTGTCGGCTGTCCCTTTGACGGGCAACGGTCGATACGAACGACGGAGTGCGCTGGACGGAAGGGAATCCGCTCGGTCGCTCTCCTTGGGGGAATCTCAGCGTGCCCGGCTTCCGCGAGCACATCACCGGCTCATCCTTAGTGGGTGCGGGCTACGGCGCGGCCGCCTGGTATCTGGGCGACATGCCGCCCATGACCTGCGCCCTGGGCACGGGGCTGTGCGCGGTTTCCGGCATGCTGCCCGACCTCGACAGCGGCCCGGGCACGCCGCTTCGCGAGAGCGTGGCGTTTGCCGCGGCCCTGGTTCCGCTGCTGATGATCCACCGCTTCCAACAGTGGGGCCTGCCGCTCGAGGCGATGATTCTCGTCGGAGTGGCGATCTATTTGACGGTCCGGTTCGGGATGACCTGGCTGCTCGAGAACCATGCGCGGCATCGCGGCATGTTTCACAGCCTCCCCGCGGCGGCGATCGCAGGCCAGGTGACGTTCCTCGCATTTTCCTCCGAGGAGCCGCTCCACCGCTATTTCGTCGCCAGCGCCGTCTTGCTCGGCTTTCTCACGCACCTCGTGCTCGACGAGATCTGGGCCGTCAGGCTCGGGCTTTTCGGACCGAAGGTGAAGAAGTCGTTCGGGACGGCGATGAAGGCCGCCGGAACGGAGCTCTGGCCGAACCTCATCTCCTACGCGATCGTGATCGTGCTCGGCGGCATCGCGGCCGCTGACGCGGCTTGGACCGAGCGGATGGCCAATGTCCGCCAGCACATGCAGCACGCCACCCGCACGTATTACCAGCAGCAACAGCAGCCACAGCAATATCCGCAGTCGCAGTTCCGGCGATAGCGGACTGGCGGGCAAGCCTGCACGAGCAGGATGCGAAGATCAGCGAACGGTGAAAACGCCGAGGGTTTCCCGAGGCGACACCCGCCGCATCCATCGGCGGCTGAAATGATCCGCGGCCCATCAGGTGCCGGCCCTTGTTTCGTGCAGCCGGTGACGGGATCATGGCCCGACAGTCGTTCCAACCCCCGCCGTGTGCACCATGCTCCTTGCCACCACGCTTCCCGACGCGACGGCTTTCGCCAGCCTCGTGGTGGAACTCCTGCTGATCGCGACCGCCGCCTTCGCGGGGGGGGCGTCGCTGGCGTTCCTGTCCCTCGGCCATCGGCCGATGCAGGTGCTCCTGTCGCTGACCGGGGGCGTGCTGCTCGGTGTGGGGATGCTCCACCTGATGCCCCATGCCTGGATGCAGCTCGACCGCGACATCGAAAAGACGATGGGGTGGGTGCTGGCCGGCTTCTTTCTCATGTTTCTGCTCGAGCGGGCCTTTCACGGGCATGCCCACCACACCGCCGACGGCGGCTGCAGCCATGACCACGGCAGCCATGACCACGGCAGCCATGGCGACGACGCCGGTCATGGGCATGAGCACGCCGCCGCCCCTGCCGTGCGGTCGTTCGCCTGGTGCGGCGCGTTTGCCGGTCTCGCCCTGCACAGTCTCGCCGACGGAGCTGCTCTGGCGGCCTCGGTGGGGGCGGATGCCGCCCACGGCGTCGGGCTCTTGGCGGGGTTCGCGACCTTTCTCGCGATCCTCCTCCACAAGCCGTTCGATGCCGGCATCATCGCCACGCTGATGATCGACGCCGGAGCCTCGCCACGGACGAGGCTCCTGGTCAACGCGCTCTACGCGGCCGTCGTGCCGATCGGCGCCTTCGGCTTTCTCACGAGCCTCGCGCTTTTTGGCGGGCGGCAGGACGCAGTGCTCGGCATCGCCATGGCGATGGCGGCCGGGGCGTTTTTGTGCATCGCCGCGGCAGATCTCTTGCCGGAGGTGCAGTTTCACAGTCACGACCGCGTGTTGCTGACCACCGCGCTGGCGATGGGTCTGGCGATCGCCTGGGGGATCACCGCCTTGGAGCGGTCATCGCATGCCCATGGCGCCCACACGCAAAACGCGATCACGGCTCCGGCCGCCGCCCCCGCTCAGGATCGCTGAAGGTCCACGGACAGAGTCATTCCCGACCTTCGTCCACTGGATCGAGCGGAGGAAACGCCGGGGGCTTTTCCCGGTCGCTGATCTTCGCGTCCTGCCCGCGCGGACGTGGTGCACGGTCGGCTAAGCCGAGTCCCCCGCGGCGGCCGCGGCGGGGCCGGCCGATTCGACGTCGAGTCCGCGGGCGAGCCGCTCGCGTCGCACCTCGGCGACAATGTCGTCGATCAGCTTTTGCTGTCCGCGGATGCCGGGCATCTGCGCTTGAAAACACCAGGCGATGGCCGCCGCGAGGCCGAGGCCTCCGATGAGGTGCGGCGTCACCCAGTCGCTGCTCCCCCTGCGGCCCGCCGCCGGATCGGCCGCGCCCCCCAACGCCACGATCGCCACCACGGCGAGCATGCCCGCGAGTGCGAAGGGAAAGGCGGCCCGCTTGAGTCGGCCGCTGCGGGCGATGAATTCGTCGTCGAGCCCATACGCCTCGACCACCTCCCGGCACCACCGCCCGGTCCCGATGAAGTAGGTCACCGTCAGGCTGTTGACCAGCACCACGGAGAGCGCCGCAAAGACCCCCGACAGGCGATGGACGGTGCCCCAGCGGAGCACGGCGGGCTCGGTCACCCCATGCAGATCCCCGAGCCAAAGCCCGACGGCCGCCGTCGCCGCCAAGAGCGTCAGGGCGAAAATCGCCGCCCGCGTGAACACCCGCTCCATACCGTTTGAATCTCCTCGCGCGTCTCGTTGTCCGGCCCGCTCGGAATCGTGCCGGGAGGCCGATGCACGGCCCCAATGAACGTTATAGGCTGAAGCGATCCACCGGCACCATCAACCCCTCCCGCGATGAAGCAGACACACGCCCCTCCCGTGCTTGCGCTGACCTGCGGCGACCCCGCCGGAATCGGTCCGGAAGTGGTCGCCCTCGCCTGGGCCGCCACTCCCGCGCACGCCACCGCGCGGCTGCGGGTCTTCGCCGAACCGGCATGCTTGGCCGATGTGCTCGCCCGCCGCAGGGGCATGCCCGCGCTCGCCGTGGAGCAGGTGGCCGCCGACGATCCGCGGCCCTCCGGAGGCCGCACGCTGCTGGTCGTCGATTCCGGACCCGCGGCCGGGGACGGCGGGCCGATCGAGGCCGGTGTCATTTCGGCGGCCGGTGGCTTGGCGGCGGCGCGTGCCGTCGAGGCGGCGTTTGCGGCGACGCGGCGCGGGCTGGCCGACGCCCTCGTCACGGGACCACTGCACAAGGAGGCCCTGCACGCCGCCGGCTACGACGTGCCCGGGCACACCGAACTGCTCGCGCGGGCCTGCGGCCTGCCGGACGCGGCCGCATCGATGATGCTCTGGCTGCCGGCCGATCCTCAGGCGGGCCGCGCCGCGGGCCTCGGCGTGGTCCACGCCACGCTCCACGAGTCGCTGCGGTCCGCCGTCGAGCGGCTGTCGTCCTCCGGCATCGAGGCGGCGGGCTTGCGGCTGGCCGGGCTGCTTGCCGCGCTGCTCGGCCGCCCGCCTCGGATCGCGGTCGCCGCGGTCAATCCGCACGGTGGCGAAGGCGGACTGTTCGGCGACGAGGAGTCACGGATCGTGGCTCCCGCCGTGGCTCGGCTCGCGGCCGCCGGGGTGGCCGCGACGGGCCCCCTGCCGGCCGATACGCTCTTCCTGCGGGCAAGCCGGGGAGAATTCGACGGCGTGGTCGCGATGTATCACGACCCGGGTCACATCCCCGTCAAACTGCTCGGCATGCACCGTGCGGTGAACATCACGCTCGGACTGCCGCTCGTCCGCACGAGCGTCGCGCACGGCACCGGATTCGACATCGTCGGTCGCGGTCTCGCCGATCCGTCGAGCATGCTTTCGGCCATCGATGCCGCCGAGAAGCTCGTGGCAGCGGGTCGGCCTGCCGCTACCGCATCAGGCCGAGGCCGTTGACGTACATCTCGGTGATGTCGATCAGCCCTTCCGTGGCGGGCTGATAGAAAAATGCCGTGGCATCGACGGGCCCGTTGAGCTCCACGTCGTGAAGGTCCATGGCGCCGATCGGTTCCGGAGTCGCGTCGGCGACGGGCCGCCTGCCGGGGATGGCCAGCCATTCGATGCGTCGCGGCACCAGATCCGACTTGCCGATCGACAGGCGGATGCTCCACGGCACGCCATCCGGCAGATCGGCCGGCCCCACGCCGCCGGGCTGTTTGATGCGGTCTTTCAACTCGGGGAGCACGATCCCGAGATGATCGGGCGCCCAGTTGCCCTGCACGATCCACACGGGCGTGCCTTCGAGATCGCCGGGCGTGGCCTCCGAAAATCGGAACCAGTGGCGGAGCAGCCGCAGCGTTCGCTGCAGTCCGCCGAGGTAGGCCGTGCCATCGGCGGCATCGGGCGCCTTGAGCGCGGAGAGTTTGCCGCGAACGCGGCGCACGTCGATCCGCTGCAGGGTCGCCGGCTCCTCGCCGTTGTGCTGGTGCATCCAGCAGAACAGCCCGTCGGAGACCTCCGTCAGCTCGAATGTCTCGGTGTCGCAGGTCAGCGTGGAGTCGAACCGGAACCGCTGCTCCTCCCCCTTCCCCGACTGGATGTAACGGCCCGTGCCCACGAGGACGCGGTCGCCCACGCGGGCCTTTTGGCGGATCTTGAGCGACACGGCCTTGGCGCGGGCGAACACGGCCAGCGAACTGGCGACGATTCTCTCCGCCTGGGCGGCCGCATCCTCCGTCGGGGCCGCCGCCGGGGTGGCCGCGCCATCCGGGCCCCGGCTGTAGACGCTCGCCGCCGGTTCGTCGCCGCCGGTGGGGGCGGTCCCGGCCGGGAGGAGCGCGACGACCAGGGCGGCCGCCGCCAGGCGACGGCGGAAGACGGGAGGTTTGGCGTGGGTTGGGATCGTCACAGTCGGGCCGACTTTGAGGATTTTGCCAAAGAAACCACCGTCCAAGCGTCGAAACATCTCTCGTGAATGGTCCCGTCGGGGCCGTTCTCCGGCTTCGTCGCCGGCGGTGAGTCTACGGAATCGGCTCTTTCCGGCCCATGCCGGAACAGGCCGTTCCTGACGGCCGCAAACGACCGTTCCGGCACGGGTTCCTGGAGGTATTGCGATGCTGAAGCGACGTCTGCAGGGCTTCGTCGGCATGTCGATCGCGGCGACGCTGACGGGCTGCACGATTCCGGCGAATTCGCCGTTCACCGGCCTGGCCCAGATCCGGCCGGTTGCCACCCCGCACACCAATGTTCTGCCCCCCGCAGCGATGCTCCAGCATCCCGGCCCCGGCGTTGACGGCCCCGGTCCAGGCATCATTCATCCGGCCTCCTACGAAGCCTCGCTCGAGGCGGCGGGCGTCGGCGGCATGATGGCTGACGGAGCCGGCGGGATCTACGGCATGGCCCCCACGTCGCAGGTCGGATTCGTCGGCAACGACGGGATGCAGGTTCGCTGGGACATCTCGATGCCGGGCGGGTTCGATTCCGAGCCGCTCGTCAGCCCGGGCCGCTACGACTTCCCGCAGGGTGCGATCTACCGTCTGAAGCTCACCGACATCCCCGGCCGCGAGGGGATCGAGCTCTACCCGTCGCTCGAAGTGGCGCCCGTGACGCCGCGGACGGCGGCCTACCTCGCGCACAACGCGGTGCCGTTCCAGATCACCGAGGAGGATCTCGACCAGGTGACGACCGGAAACTTCGTCACGAAGGTCGTCTATCTTCCCGACGCCGAGTATCAGGAGCTCGCCGTCGCGGGCGTGGAGACCCTCGTCAGCACCCGGCTCGACCCCGGTTGTGATCCGGTCGTGGAAGCCGATCGCCGCGGCTCGATCCTGGCGATCATCCGCATCGGCAACAAGGATCTCGAATCACCGGGCGCCGCCGGTGTCGCCGCCGGCGGTCTGGCCATGGGCGGCCCCGGCACCGCCACGCCCGCCGGCATGGCGGCCCCGCTCGGCATGCCCTGCGGCGGCAATCCGGCACAACTGCCCCCCGCCTTCCTCGCCGGCATGACGGCACCGCAGTACGGCATGCCCCACGTCGGCACGCCGATCGGCTTGCCCGGTCCCGCGCACGTCCCGCTCGGGGTGCCCGCCGGATTGCAGAAGCACACGATCACGAACCACACCAAGATGCACATTCCGCCCCCCTCGCGGTCGGTCGGTCTCCACGTTCAGGAGTTCCCGGGCCTCAGCTACCCGAAGCCCGCGCGACACGCCTACGTGCTCGAGCGGCATGATGTGCCGAAGCTCCATCTCAAGCAGCCGCACGAGGATCGCACGCGGTTCGTCGACAACGGCGGCATGGATCCCGACACGATCAACGCCGGTGCCCGCATGGTGCACGGCGGCGGAGGCGACGAACTGCCCTGCCCGCCGGAGCCGATGGAATAGGCGGCCGACGCGAGCTTCCCGGACAGACTGACCATCCGACCCATTCGGAACCGCATCCATGACCGCCGCCGGCATTCAAACCGCGACAGCCATCCCGATGCGGACGCACGACACCGGCACAAGGAGCATCAAGACTTTCCGGACAGGGACCGTGCTGCGGTTCTCCCGCGGGCTGCTGGCGACCGCCGTTCTCGTTTCGGCATCTTCGGGGGGACTTGACCCCGGGGCTGCCGCGTCGAGTCCGGCGGACACATTCGCCAACACCTCTATACCGGGAGCGATTGGCGCCTCACGGAGGCCGCAGCCCGGTCCCTGTCCGGAATCTCTGCTACCCGCGGGTGTGCAGCCGGTCGAGATCCGCGGACCGGCGGGCCTCGAGTTGGCGATCGAGACGGCCGAGGGCTGGTCGCCGCTGCGGACCGGACCGCTGCGAATGGGGCTGGTGGTGGGCCAGGCCTACCGGCTGCGAGTCGGAGGAATCCCGGGCCGTGAGGGGGAGGAACTTTTCCCCTCCGTCCGCGTGCTGGCGAAGCTGGCCACCCCTCCGGGCATGGCCTGGCGATTTCCCGTCGAGATCGTGATCGACGGGGACGACCTCGATTCCGCCTCGGGCGGCGCGCACGTTCGTCGCGTCGTCTACGCCTCGTGTGAATCGGAGCAGCCCGACCCGGTGCCTGCCGGCTGGTTCGACGTCAAGCCCGGTGACGACGCCCTCGAGGTCGCCCGCACGCTCGGCGATCCGGTCGCAGAGTTCGTGATCGGCAACCGTCTGCCCGCGCCGGGGAGCCTGCCATGAATGACACCCCGGATGCTCAGCGCGTCGTCGTGTCTCCGGCCGTCCGGCTCCGCTGGCTGCGGATGCTCGCCCTGGCGGCGACCGCTCTTCTGCTCGCGTCTTGCCGTGCGTTGCCGCTGACGGCCCTGGCGACGACCGGGGCCGTCTCCGACGCCACGATGCTCATCGAGGATGGTGCCGCCGCGCCGCTGGCTGCCGCGGGCCCCGCCGCGGCCGACGTGCCTTCGCTCGACGCCGTCGTCGATGCCGGGCCCGCGATCGAGGCGGTCGCCGTGCGGCCCGCTGCGATCGAGCAGGCCGCGATCGAGGATTTCCTGGTGACCCGTGCCGGACTCGAGGCCCCCTGCCCCGCCCTGCCCCGGATCGGTGGTGGCTGCGAGCCGCGCTGGAGGACGCATGCCCCGCGCACGGGGCCGGGAGGAGCGGCCTGCCCCAGCGGCGATTGCGGTCCTCGATGCCCGCCGACCGGCTGCCTGACCTGCGAGCCGCCACCGCCGCCGGTCGTCGGTCCGTATCTCGTCTGCGATGGCGGCGATGCCTGCCGGCCGGCGCGGGCGGTTGGTGACGACCGGCTCGCAAACCTCACGGCGGGCGACACCGTCGCCCGCTTCCGTCCGGCCGACGAGATGCCCGACTCGGTCGATGTGCGGCTCGTGGCCTCCAACTGCGCCTGCGTGTTCGCACCCCGCTTCGGCGCCGTCCGCGAGGTCACCCGCCCGTTCGAAGGCGCGCGGCCCGAGGGCCCCCGCGGACTCGCGCTCGACGCCGGCGTGGAGCTGGAGGAGACGCTGCAGCCGGTCTGCGGCAAGACGCAGAGCGTGGCCCTCGAGGCGGCCCGCAAGGCGCTGCCCGGTGTCGCCGTGCACGAGCGGCTCGGTCCGCTCGCGGTGGACCAGGGCGACATGCCCCGCGAGGACGACGGCCTTCAAGGCCCGATCGAGCGGGTCGCCGAGCAGACTCCCGAACTCGCGCGGCTGCGGCAGCGGCCGCTGGTGCAGGTGGGCTTCGACGTGCCGATCGCCTGGACGTGCATCAAGGCGGCCAACGTGGTCTTGAACGACCAGGCGGCCGCGGTGGTGGCGGTCGATCGCGGCACGGCCACGCTCCGCTTCGAAGAGCCGGGCCGCGCCGAACTCACGCTCTGCAAGCGTGCCGGCAGCGACACGGCGCGGGCGGGCGAGGAGCTCGACTTCACGATCTTCATGCTCAACTCGGGCGATCGTCCGCTCACGGGGGTGGTGCTCGCCGACGCCCTCCCGGCCCGGCTCGACTACGTTCCCGATTCCGCGGCAGCCAGCGTGCCGGCCGATTTCGTCACCGAGACCGGCGACGACGGGGCGGTCGTCCTCACCTGGCGGCTCGAGGGGACGCTCCAGCCCGGTGAAAGCGGTTTCGTTCGATTCCGCACGGTGGTGAAGTAAGCCACACCCGGTGGTTGCCCCCGCCGGTGCGCGGCGGTTACGATCCGCACACCCACGGAGCCGTCCGGCTCCGGTCTTTTTCCCTCGAGGTCTCCATGTCGAATCGCCCCCACGACTCCCGCTCGTCGCTCCTCCGGCTGGTTTTGACCGTGCTCGCCGTCGTCGCCGGGATCGGAATCAACGCCGTGTCGCTGCAGGCCATGCAGCCGGCCACCGCCGGGCCCGACCCCATTCCAGCCACCGAACTGAGCGTGCCGGCGCTGCCGCAGGGGACGCCCGAGGAGATGCTCGCGTTCGTCGAGGGACTCATGCCGCCGAAGACGCAGCCCCGCTCGCGGCAGGAGATGATGACGTACATCCGCGATGTTTCGCGGGTGGCGATCGAGGCGACCGACGCGATCTTCCCCCAGGTGAAGGCCGATGATCCGCTCTACGCGAAGGCCGCGAAGCTGAAGCTCGCGAGCCTGATGCGGCTTTCACAGTTGGGTGACGAGCAGGCCGGCGGTGATCTCGCCGCCTTCGCCGCGACCCTCGCCGACAGCCCCGTTGAGGAACTCGCGATGGAGGCCAAGCGGCTCCTCGTCGTCTCCGAGGCGCAGAAGATGTTCGCCGAGGAGAAATTCGACGCGGCACCGGAACTCGTGACGAAGGCCGCCACGCTGCTGGCCGCGAATCCCGACGACCAGCAGACCGCCGGGCTCGTGATGCAGCTCTGCGGAGCGCTCGAGCAGATCCCCGACGGTGAGAAGGTCGCTGCCGACGCACTGATGACGTTTGGCCCGATCCTCACGGCCAGCAAGAATCCGCGGATCAAGGAACTCGGCGAGAGTTTCGCGGGCAAACTGCGGCTCCTCTCGCTCCCCGGCAAGCCGATGGAGATCAAGGGCGACCTGCTCGACGGCACGGCGTTCGACCAGAAGTCGCTCGTCGGCAAGGTCGTGCTCGTCGATTTCTGGGCCACCTGGTGCGGCCCCTGCATCGCCGAGATCCCCAACATGCTCGCCGAATACGAGAAATACCACGACAAGGGCTTCGAGGTGGTGGGCATCAGTCTCGAC
>SXGR01096933.1_pt1 | contig 12432 bp, 11 predicted proteins | sample 3174711 | NCBI WGS metagenome assembly SXGR01 (sample SAMN11356860, study PRJNA531348) | freshwater metagenome | isolation source: freshwater sample F1-60 | place: China: Fuxian Lake, Yuxi | collected 2017-12-25
CTCTTCCCTTCCCATCATCTAGAGCGGGATCAACGCGTCACCCACCGGGTGATTTTTCTTTTTGGATTCAGATCTTCACAAACAAAAAGACGCATACATGACCGGTAGCGAAAAAAGTCATGATGCGTCTTTTTGTGGTGACCCCAAGGCGAACTGTCATGAACTTCTATGAAAAGGCGTGGGAGCTTTTGCCGCTGGTCATGGCATGGAACAGCGACGTGGCCGCGTTTTTGAAGCGGGAACCTGCGGAGAGAACGCTTGCGGTTACCTACTGAACGGAGGTACCATTGGGACAGATTTTACGCACAAAAGCCTATGGAAAACTCACGCAAAGATGCCCTGACCGACGTGGCACAAAACCTGCCTGCCATGGCTAGCGGAGGTGAAGGAAAGCCCGCTGGCACGGTTGTTTCGAGCGATGGAACCCGAGTGACCTTGGGCGAGAAGCCAAGCCACACGGCCGCTATTCTCTCTCCTCAACGAGGCATGAACACAGGGAGCAAGGGAAAGTAGGCCAAGCGTAGCCATGTTTTATGATAGACCCCTCCGTCAAAGAGCAGTTTGTTGAGCTACGGGCACAAGGCATGAGCTTTGTGTCTATTTCGGGCAAGCTCAACGTGTCGAAGGCAACGCTCATTGGATGGAGCAAAGACGCCAAGGAGGACATCGGTAACATGCGGCAAATCCACCTCGAAGGCCTGCGCGAGAAATACCGCATGGGAGCCGAGCGACGGATGGAGCTATTCGCCAAACAGCTTGATGCTGTCGAAGGCGAGATTGCCAAACGTGACCTCGCCACCGTATCGACCGAACGCCTCTTTGATATTCTCGCCAAGCTCGGCCGCGAGTTTACTGCTGACGCGCCCGTGACCTTCCAGCGCAAGAGCGCGAGCATGGAGCTTGACCCAGACGTGCTTTGCTCCGTGACCGAATGGCAAGCGTAGGTTTGTAGGTTATCTGACCGCTTCTATTCCAAAACTGACCGCACAAAACTATGTCATCAGAAAATCCTACCGACCAAATGAAAGCAGCGGGCATGTGTCCCCATGGGAACTTTCCTTCGAGTTGTCCGCGTTGTGCCAAGGAGCGCGGCGAAACAGAGACAGCCCGTGAGGTCGAAAACTACATCACCGAGCGGTTGCAAAAAGAAGTTTCACCAGAGCGGAAAGCCGAACTGGTCAAGGAACTCCTGACCGTCTCGGAGTTTTTTGATAGCGCAGGTATCGACGCCTACATCGCGGGCGGCACGGGTATCGACTTGCTCGATGGTGAATGGAACCGCGACCATCAAGACCTCGACATGGCTATTTTCGGGAGCAACCGTGAACAGTTTTTTGACGCAGCGACGCAGGCGGGCTTCATGATAACCGACCCAGACAGACGTCAGTTGAGTGCGGCGGAGGTCACCGACCCCAAGACGCACAACGCTTTTTTGTTTCGGACAAACGAACAGGGCAATACGCAGTTTGAGGTCATGTTCTTGAACGAGACGCCTACGGGAGATTTTGAGCTGACCAAGCACGCGACGGCACCCCGAGCCAGTTACGAGCAGGCACCGCTCGCCACAATCGCGGGCAAGGAGGTCGCCATCCAGCCGCCAGACGTTATCCTGTTCCATAAACTCACCGACGGCCGCCGCAAGGACTTCCGAGATGCCAAAAAAGTTTGGGACGCGCTTGAACCGACACAACGGGAACGGCTGGATGGCTATTTGCGAGATGCCGACGTGCGTTTTGTCATCGACGGCAAGGAGATAACAGACATACCCGCGCTGTTTGAAACGGCGGAGCAAAAGGACGCGGAACAGCATCAGGCGTTTTTTCGCGCCGAAAAGATAACGGGAATAGAGGATGAGATGGGCAAAGACCTCATGGCGCGGTGTGATGAGGTTTTCGACATCAAGCAGCAGAATGCTGACCGCTCCGCGTTCTTTGATGCGATTGCCGAGAAATACCAAGGGTTTGTCCCCGAACGGCGCGTCGTGCTTGAAGCCATGTCGGACTACCTGTATCAGACGCCAGCGCCGAGCGTTGACCAGTTCAAAACATGGGCAAAGAAGTATGTGAAGCTGGACGAAAGCGTCAAAACAAAAGCGTTGTACGAATACGTTTCAGAGAAGCTGTGGGAAGTAAAAACCAAGGAGGAGGCATAGCATGTGCAAGAGCAACCCTCCCAAGACCCAAAGGCCAGCGTTACCGCGCTTGTAGCCCGCCTACAGGCGTCTTTTGGCGTTTCAGACGGGGTTGATGGTAAAGAGGCCGAACCGCTCAAATACGTCATCTACGCACGCCGCAGTTTGGAAGAAAGTTCGGTCAAACAGGAGCGTTCAATCGGCGACCAAATCGGGGAATGCAAAACGCTCGCTGACCGCCTTGGCTTGCGTTGGGTTGATGTTATCGCCGAGAAGAAGTCAGCCATGGTCGCGGAAAAGCGGCCGTTGTTTCGCGCCATGCTCGACAATATCCGTTCGGGAAAATACGGCGGCATCATCGCGTGGGCACCTGACCGCCTTGCCCGCAACATGAAGGAAGCAGGCGAGATAACGGAACACAAGGGGGTCAGGTCTCCAGTCTCCGGTTTTAAGAAAAATCCAAGAAATAGTTAGCAGCCTGGATGAACCAAATCTTCGACAAACAAAGAGACGCATACATGACCGGTAGCGAAAAAAGTCATGATGCGTCTTTTTGTGGTGACCCTAGACGTTCTAGGGTGGAACACTATTGAAACAGAGATATTTCGATGGAATGACATTTTATCCTCTTGTCCGAGCTTGAAGAATAAACTACTGACTTTGGAAATGGCTTAAAATCTCAACATTTTCTAGCAAGAGCAATTTGTGATTTTTAGAAATCATTACCCAAGAAGGAATGGAACTATTACTAACTAGCAATATGGACATGGCAATTTCTGACCTTTCTACCACTCTGCATAAAGCCAAATCAATAACAAAAGCGGTGGGTCGTCCTGTATTTGATGGTAAGGATGAAAACGAGGTTGTTGCGAAATTGCAATATGCGTTTTCTATCGGTGCACAAGTCAAAGAAGCATGCAATCTTGCGGATATTTCGACAAATTCCTTTTACCGTTACTGTAAAAAATATCCTGAGTTTCGCAACAAAATTGACCGTTTACAAACCACTCTTATTTTACTTGCAAGAAAGAATGTGGCGAATGCTATTTTTGCTGGTGACCTTAAAACTTCGTGCTGGTATTTAGAAAGAAAGTGTTCTCAAGAATTTTTACTTCGCTACATATCTTGAGTACAAAAACGGAGGTTTAAGTGGATGATTGAGGTGTATCCGTGCCAGTCTCAGTCGAAATATTTTCGACTGAACCATGTGTATCATCGTTAATTTCAGCTATTCTTCTAACAAGAGGTCCGAAATTTTCAAACACGTTCTCGTTGGTTTCATTTAGAATTTTTTCAAGAAGTAAATCCTTTCTATCTGTATTGAATTCAACCACCACTCTCTTTTCATCGCCAGTTTCAATAGTTACCCTCTTTATTAAGTTATCTGTGAAGATTCCATCCGGGTAAAGATTTTCTATCCCTCCCTTGCAGATTGCATTCGCTGTATTTTTGGAGAAGCAGAACCTAAAAACATGTGCTCCATCAGTTCGTTTTGATACCGAAGATTCCTGATCACAGTCCCAAACAAACAGTACGTCCTTCTCAATTTCTGTTCGTTTTATAAACTCGAAAAGACCATAAAGATCAGCTGCCCCACTATCTGCATCGTGTACATACAGCTGAATCTGGTCGAGCAAATTCGGGTTCATGACTTCTATCGCACGTTTAATATGAGCATTATTTTTTCCTTCGGAAATTATGGTTAGTTTCTTTTTAAAAATGGAGTCAAAAATTTTGATTCCTTTCTCTAAAGTCATGATTTTTTCACTTAAAAGTTCTATTGCGTCAATTTGAGAAATCCTTTGTATTTTCTTATTAACATTTCCTTCTTGAACTTCAAACAATGCTTGTTCAGGTGATAATGCAATTGTGGTTGGTGAATGACTGGCAAGAATAACCTTACAGTTATTCCTTACAAAAACATTTTGGATCACGTCCAACAGATGTTTGATCATTGATGGGTGTAGCGTCGCATCGACTTCATCAAGCAGTAGTAATTCTGGAAAAATAGTGCGACGATCTTGATACATGGTGATTGCTAATGAGCAAAGCACCTTCTCACCCGATGATAAGTCTTCAAAATCAAATTCTTCGCTGTTCACACTAAGCTTAACCTGAAACGACTGTGCTTGGCTGCTTAACAGTTCACCAGCTGTAAATTTGGGGAAAGAAACCGAATGCTTGAGATCAAACTCATTAAACATTGTGTTAAGAAATTGCCACGGTGAATCTTCCTCTAGCTGTTTAATAGCGATCTCGTCTAGTTCATCCCCACCTTGTATTTTTTTCAGACCGCCGACCACGATCCGTTTTTGGTGATTGAAAAAAATTTCACTCAAACTCTCAAGAATCTCGTAGTCGTAAGGATCATAATTGGAGTATTTAGAAAATTCTGTCTCCGTTAATTGTGAGGAGTATTTCCCTGATTCAAAAATTCCGGTTTTAAGAAGCTTCCGTATTTTCGGTTTATCCTTAGTTTGAGCATCGATAAATTTCAAAATCTGATTCACTTTCTCCTTGTGATTTTCAAATCCTTCCGCAGCCCTATCTAATTGGTAAGGATATTTTTTCTGTTTCACAATGACTTCAATGGCGTCATCGTAAGATTTGAAAGTGGCGATTTGTGCCTTGAGAATATTCCAAGCCTCCATTTTTTCATCATCAAGCTTTCTTGATGTAATAGGCTTCTGATTTTTTATGAAAAAGTCTTGAAGGCTGAAATAAGAAATTTTTTCTTTGTCGATTTCATCAATTTTAACAAAACCACCACACATTGCCTTTAGTAGGTGTGTTTTACCAGAACCATTTTTGCCCAAAAATATTGAAAAGTCCTCAATCTCAGTTTCATCAAAACCTGAAATCGATTTATGTTTTTCTACAAATTGAATCTTCATAAAACTACAACAAAACCTTCTGATTAGAAGGATAGCTTATCACACACACGCAAACTGGAAACCCTTGCACTAAAGGTATTTTTTGCTATCATACTCATACAATTTAACCCGCCTAAATCCTAAATTTATTTAGGACATGGCATCAAACCCAAGCAGGATACTGAACCCGTCGTTCAGCAATCCTGCTTGGTCGTACCCGAAAGGGCTACGTTCCCCGCAAGGGGAAAAGCTGGCGGCGGGCTTTGTGTTATCCGCCAGTATAATACCTAACCAAGCAGGGTATCTATGCAAAAGCAAATTCTTGATCGACTGAACAATCCAGTCGTCATCGTTTTTATCATTGTTCTCATCGTTTCCATTGTTTACTTCGCAAGATCAGCACCTGAGACTTATCCAATAAGAACAACGCAAGAAACGACCGTTGATAAGAATGCTATCGACACGTCAGCGCAGGAAATCAATTTGAACTATGAAATTCTTGATAAGTCCGTCTACGCACCAAACGGCCAAAAGTTTTACGTCTTAGTGCCAACAGATTCAGAAAAAGTATATGTGCAGTCAGTGGCGGAAGATTTGGTTGACAAGTATAAAAATGAAAGTCCTGAAATAACGATATATTTCTGGGACGATGAACGTAACTATAAAACAGGTTCTGGTTATAACGTTGGAACAGCGGAGTGGAATGGAGGCGGGATCACGTATAATTGGAAGGAGAAACAAAACATAATAGGTTCTTCATCACTAACCGAACCCACTACTGAGGAACTAGCCATCTTTGACTATTACTGGGCAGCTTTTGACGAAGCTGGTAACCCTAGAGGGTACACGGTTCACCCGACGGTTGTGGACTCATACACAAACAACTGGGAAATTGAAAGAGTAGATAGAGTGACTTCCAAATACAACCTCACGAGAGACGAATTATTTGAGATTGTAATGAACGTCTCTAATTGGCAAGATTTACACTAGGTAGTAAATTTATCAACTTTAATTCCTAGCAACATAGCTTAATTTATGTCCTTACTTAACTTCATAAAAAGTCTAGTTTCCGAAAAGGAAGGAATTAAAGAATACCGTGAAAAACTGGCGCTTTTCTTGAGTGATTCTGTGATTTCAGAAGACGAACAAAAAGAACTTGAGTCGATCTCAAAAAAGTTCAATCTTACCTCAGATGATATTGGAAGGCTCCAAAAGACTGCTGTGCTGGGCGTTTATCAAGATATTGTTTCTGACAAAAGAATTACCGAGGAAGAAAAACAGTCTTTACAGGTTTTGCTTAATCATTTTGGATTACAGGCAAGTGACATAAATTTTGACCAAAAGTCTTTCAATAAGTTTTATTCCCTCGCCCTTATTGAGCAAGGTATCTTGCCTGAAATCAAGGAAGGCAATCACGACATCAATGTTCTCTTTAAGAAGGGAGAGGTGTTACATTTTGGTGCTGTTTCAGTTTTGAGGAAGTTAAAACGTGTTACAACTCGCATCAACTACGGTGGGTTTACTGGTTCGATAAAGATCATGAGGGGTGTTCGTTATCGTGTTGGTTCTCTTGGTGTTGGTACAGAGTCAAAAGAAATACTCGCCCCAGAAGACAGTGGAATTTTTTACATCACCAATCAGCGTGTTGGGTATATTGGAAACCGAAAACAGTTTAGTGTCCCGTTCGATAAAGTTCATTCTTTTGAAATTCGTGTTGAAGGGATGTTTATTTTTAAGGAAGGAAAAGAAGCGCCGTATATTCTTACTTTAGATGATTACGATGTTCCATCTGCAATGATTTCTTTCATCATCAACAAAGAAGAATAGCGAGAGGTAAAAAATTTCTAAATAAAGCTATGTCATATACCGTGCTCACTATCGGACACAGTGTCCGATCGCTTTTCGAGTTCATCGAGAGACTTCAAGAAAACAAGGTCGAGGTACTTGTGGACGTCAGGTCCCATCCACAAAGCCGATTCTGCCCACAATACAATCGTAAAGCCCTCTCAAGCGAGCTTGCGGAGGTCGGTATCACGTACCTATTCAAAGGCGCTAATCTAGGCGGTAAAGGTGAGAACGTACTTTTCAATGAAACGATTAAGGAGCTGGTGAATCGAGTGAAGCAAGGAGAGATCCTCTGTCTGATGTGTAGCGAGAAGGATCCAGCGAAGTGTCATCGGTCTCAAGACCTCGCCCCAGTATTCGTCGCTCAAGGGGTTGAGGTTGAACATATTTTGTGAAGCTAACAAACTATCTATGAACGCACCAAACAATCACACAGAGCCATTTTTGACCCTTCACACACGAGAAAATCTCATTCAAAAGGCGCGGGAAGTTTTTGACGGCTTGGACGTGTCGGAAGGCACACGAAAGGACTATCAGTCGAGGATCGGGATGTTTCTCTACTTTCTTGAGAAGAACGGTTTTGACCACAACAGCTATCTGTCTTTTAAGCGGGTACTGACAGCCAGAACGGATTTAAGTGTCGCCACAAAAAACAAATATCTCTCGACAGCAAAAGTGTTTTTGCGAGAGCTGATGCGGACAGGTTTGATCCCGATCGACATCACGGTGAACGTCAAACTTTTCTCCCAGAGTAAGAAACATAAAAAGCAGGGCTTCTGTTGGGAGGAGATTGAACGAATCGCTGAGGCTCTCAAGCAAATGCCAGAGACCAAAAGAACCATGCGCCTGAGGGCGCTTTTTTGTTTGTTCGCCTTTCAAGGATTGAGGCAGGTAGAGGTTGTATGGCTTACGGTGCAAGACCTCGATTTTGCTTCTAACACAGCCATGATCCAAAACAAGGGAGCAGACGACAAAGAGATGATCTACCTCTCACCTGAGACTGTTCAGACGATCAAGGACTACATGAACGCAACCAAACGCAGAAGTGGGATGCTGTTTCTAGGATTCGGAAATCGGAAGGGTCAGCGTTTGAGTACACGCACCATCAAGCGAGAGTTTGAAGCTCTGCTCAAAGACCTCGGTATCAGCAGAACCGTTCACGGGTTCAGGCATTTCTATGTGACCACGCTTTTGCAAAACTTCGACGTTCGAGATGCTCGCAAATTCAGCCGTCACAAGAGTCTTGAGATGCTGATTGTCTACGATGATGAGATTGATATTGCCCATCGCACTCAGGACGTTTTCGCTTGTTTTGAAGGCGTCCATGTCACATAACCCTAATTACATGCAATTCGCATTTTGATCCGTTTTCTGAATATTTGGTGTATGTCTCCAATCGCATAAATATGCCGTCAGAGTAACACTTCATTGATAAGCTCCTTTATCTTGTTCTGTAAAGAATTGTTAAGTATAATGGATCACAGAAACGCTGGGTTTTGCACTTCTATGAACAAAGATTTTTATACTGCTCAAGAACTGTCAGATAAGCTGGGGGTCAACATCATGACCATCTATCGATACATCAAAGCCGGAAAAATCAGAGCTTACAAGTTCGGAAAAGAGTTTCGTATTGCTCAAAAAGAGTTCGACAATTTTTTACTCAAACACAAAACTAACTGACCAGCATGTCCTCGTTAACCGATAAAGTTCAAGAAGCAGGTACTGAGGGTCTTTTGTTTTTCAAAGAAGTTGCCAAGTATTTCATGGACTTCCTTGAGACGGACTTTCATAAACACAAATTGCCTCGCCGTAGTATCAAATTCAGAAATAACGACAATCTGTTGATTGGTTTGAATCTACGAAAGTACGAGTCCTTTAGTGAGCTGGTCTTCGAGCTGATCGGTAAGAATTTTGACAAGAGCGTTCTCAACAAAATTTCAAAGGGTGTTTACAAGACAAGTCTGCCAAAAAATTTGCTTGAGTTGATTAAGTTGCAGATCGGAAAAATTCCCACAAACAAAGTAAATCAGTTGATCTCCGGTGTTGCGGAAGAGGTTGAAAAAGCTGGAACACTTTACGAAAAAGAGTATGACCTTGCTCTCACCACATGTGTAGAAGCATCCGCAAAACTCATTAAACAGGATTTGGTTGACCCCTTCATTCAGAGCATCGAAAAACCTCTGACGAATCTGAGCCTCGGTGATGAAGACAACGTGTACCTCATTGAGGAAGAACTTACAGGTGTTCTTATCAATCAGCTCGACAACAAAATTTTTGAGGTTTTGAATCTCTTTATTGCAAAGGAGAAGGTCAATATAGAGAAGGAATTAAAAAGTGAGTTTTCACTTTCGGATGTAAAAGCCACGCTTCTATCTTTTTTTGAGAATCTACAAGTCGCCGATCTGTTTTTGGAAGTCTTCGAGCTTGAGCGGAACAAAAGCATTTTAGATAAGCAGGAGTTCTATCTTTATTTTGGTGACATTTCGTTTCAAAACACAAAATACCCGATTTTTTACATCCCAGTCAGCGTTTCACGACATGATGAAACGATATTTTTTGATTTCGATGCTCAAATCTACATCAATAAGCGGGCATTGGAGTTCATTGTGCAGGAACACAATGCAGTGAAAGGCACGAAGGGAAACCTAAAGCATATTTCTGAGAGGATCATCTATTTAGCACAGCATACCGAAGATTTGCAGGAGGTGCTAAATGGAATCATTGTTGAGATCGCTAGTTTCTTCGAAGTAAACGGAACAATCTCTTTTACGGGTTCAGATACAATGATTGCAAAGGGCGCAAACGTGCGACTTTCTAATTCCTGCTACCTCTGTTTATTCGATAAGTCCGATGAGGCATTGGTAAATGACTATGAGGAGATCCTTACTCAGCTAAGCGAAGATGGCGGAGAATTGGCTGGCGCGTTTAATCAGCTTCTCGAAGATTTTTTGCACAAAAATCCCGAAGCATGTAATCCCATTGTTGAGGAGGAGTGGGATAATACAGAGACACCCGATCGGCTTGTTGCACCGAGCCCGATTCCTCTCAATAGTGAGCAGTTACAAATTCTTTCCGCAATTCGCAAGGAAAATTGTAAATACCTGATCGTAGAGGGACCTCCGGGAACCGGAAAAAGTCATACGATCACGGCTATTATTTTCAACTTCATTTTGAATAATCAATCCGTCTTAGTTTTATCCGACAAAAAGGAAGCATTGGACGTTGTTGAGAACAACATCACACAAACGATGAACAAGGTTCGGTACGATAAAAATTTTCAGAATCCTATCCTTCGATTGGGTAAAACCGGGAATACGTATAGTCAAATTCTTGCGAAAGGAACGCTTGAGAGCATCAAGACTCATTATCGAGCCGTGAAAAAAGATCACGAGACGATTGAGGAAAATATCAGTAAGTCAACCAACTCTCTTAAAGATGACTTGGAAGCAGAGATTGTTGCTTGTGAAGACATTGACATCAAAGAGGTTCAAGAACTGGTAGCACTCGAAAATACACTCAAAGAGGTTGAATTCGTTTTTGATCTCAATGAAATGCTTGGTGATGAGCAGTCAGCTTTAGAATTAAGCGATCTGCGTTCTTCACTAGAGATTTTCAAATGTTCCCTTGAGCACGATGGGTTCCTAAAATTACTCTCACTGATCGGGTTAAAACGAGAGTCTATTAAGTCCTTGAAAGAGTATGAAAATTTACTCAAATTTTTTTCGTTGGCACATGAAAGTGTTGGAAAATTAGAGGAGGTTTTTGGAGAAAAGCTCCGCCTCGTTCAGAAGTTTCTATCTTTCAGTAAAATCGAATTAGCCGACCTCAATCAATTTATTAAGGAGTTTGACGATCAAAAAAGTTTTCTCGTTGGCTATCTATTCAGTAAAAAGAAAGTCGCGGAACTTGATGTAAGGTTTAAGCAGATATTTCAAACAACATTTTTGAATCCACATCAGGAGTTAGCCGAATTGAAACAGGTCGCTGAAATTTTCGAATTTATTGATACGCTTGGAAAAGATGCAAATACAAACCTCTCTACTGATTTTGATTTTATTGCTCTCGTGACTTCTATCCTCAAAGAGGATGAGCTTGTAGACGTCCTCAAAACGACTGTTGCTACTGGTGACAGCGTTAGATATTTTGAGCAGATGTCGGAGTCGTACCCAAACACATTAGCGAAAGCGGCTGTCGATTTGAGGGATGTGTCCACGCTTCTTTCGAATTTGATTATTGATACCGACGGTCTTTTGTTTGATAAGCAACTGCGCTATCTATCACTTCGTCAAAAAGTTTCTAAGGATTTTAGCAACGTCCCTGACCTTAACTACGCTCTGAGGAAGAGAAACATAGAGGATCTGGTCATTACACAAGTGGCTTATCTCCTTGATGGGCGTGTGATCAATTTTTATGAGCACAATAAAAACGATGCTGAGACATTGAGAAATATCATCAAGAGCAAGCAAAAATTTCCACGAGAGCAATTCGAGAAACTCAAAGAGGCGTTCCCCTGTATTCTTGCTGGTATAAGAGACTACGCCGAATTTATCCCACTCGAACAAGGGATGTTTGATTTGGTGATCATAGATGAGGCTTCACAGGTGAGCGTTGCACAGGCATTTCCAGCTCTCCTGAGAGCGAAGAAAGTTCTTATTTTAGGTGACAAGAAGCAGTTCAGCAACATCAAAGCGGCACAGGCCCGTTCTGATACCAACCGAGAGTACCTGAGCGGTCTTGAGGGTTCGTTTAAGAAACATGTTTCTACTGAGGCGACGAAGCTGGTGCGATTGGGAAAATTCAATATCAAGACTTCTATTCTTGAATTTTTTGAGTTCATCAGCAACTACAACACACAGTTGATTAAGCACTTCCGAGGGTACAAGGAGATTATCTCGTACTCGAACAAGTTTTTTTACACAGACAGTTTGCAGGTGATGAAAATTCGAGGAAAGGTCATCGATGACGTGATTAAATTTACGCACTTGGAACCTACGGCTGAGGATGAGATTTATCCCAATACAAACATGAAGGAGGTCGAGTTTATTATTGAGCAGCTCCGTGATTTGAAGGATAGAGATGTACGGATGAGCGTGGGAATTATCACACCTCATACGAACCAGCAGAAACTCTTGGTAGAGAAGATCAACCTACTGCCTGAGCGGGATTATTATTTTGAAGAGCTGAATCTTAAAATAATGACGTTTGATACCTGTCAGGGCGAGGAGAGGGATATTATTTTCTATTCAATGGTTGCTTCCAAACACAGCGACAGGCTTTGGGGAGTGTTCATAAAAGATTTATCCAAAGTCGACATTGAAGAGGATGGACAAATCAAGGCTCAGCGCTTAAACGTCGGTTTTAGCCGTGCAAAGGAGTGTATGCACTTTATCCTCAGTAAACCGTTGGACGGCTTTACAGGAGCGATTGGGGACGCTCTGAGGCATTATTTGTACACACTAGAGGAAGCCAGAAAGGAACGGGACGTCTCTGAGGTTGATGCACGTTCCAAAAAGGAACCGGAGGTGCTGAATTGGTTTTATCAAACGAATTTTTGGAAGAACAACAAAGATCGGGTCGAGTTCA